>Ga0138256_10003996_pt1 | contig 15647 bp, 31 predicted proteins | sample KNB2016incub_MG_FD_105486 | JGI IMG/M metagenome (GOLD analysis project Ga0138256, IMG submission 105486) | Active sludge microbial communities from wastewater in Klosterneuburg, Austria - KNB2014incub_MG | ecosystem: Engineered > WWTP > Activated sludge > Unclassified | place: Austria... | reverse complement strand
TGTAACAAGTATTTTCATGTTTTATTATTTATCTCCAGTTAAACTTATAATAATGTTGGTCATTAGTTTTGCTACGATTATCTCGTAATTAAAACCAGCCCCACCTGTAACAAGTATTTTCATAATTTTGGATTATGAGTTATTTTATCAGAATTTTATTCAATAATTTCTCCCTCAATGACTTTGTCTTTCTCTTTATTTTTTTCACTTAACTTGTCCTTGGAGCGAGAAAATACGCGATATAAAAGTATGCTCGAAACTACTTGTAGGACAAAAAACGCAAAAAATGAGATGAGGGCATTAATTGATCCAAATATAACGAGAATTATGGCACTAATTATAAATCCCCAAAAACCGTCACGAGTATTAGTATTGCTTAAGTTGGCAGTCAAACTAACTGAATTAGTTACGGCAACATAGCTAAAAAGAAAGCTGACTAATGAATAGAAAAATAGAAAAGGCTTAACTTTTAGTTTGCGGTTTGTAGAAACGGATCTAAAACCAACCGTAATTGCTCCGATTAAAAAATAAAGAATGAAAAATAATATTATCAACAGACCGGTAAAGAAAACCGTTCCTGGCTGCATAAATAAGATATTTTAACGCTTTGGTGACTGTTTGCTCTTTCGAGCTTTTTGAGCATTACCAATTTTGCGACGCTCTTTGGCTCGTGGATCACGAGTAATAAGTCCAGCTTTTTTCAGACTAGGTTTGAGTTTTTCATCAAACTTAACAAGCGATCTAGATAATCCATGAACAACTGCATCTAATTGAGAAGATAGACCTGAACCTTCGACTTTTACACTTCCTGAAAATTTACCTAAAAGGCCTGAGATTACTAAAGGTTTTTCGAATATTGCCTTATCCTGAAGACGGCTAAAATATTCAAATACTGGACGCTCATTGATTGTGAAATCACCGTTACCAGTAAAAATTCTTACGCGTGCTGTGGAGGTTTTGCGCCTGCCTACTGCTTGATAATGTGTAGTTTTTTTATCTTCTGCCATAATTATTTTGTTTCAAATTTTGCTTTAAATCCATGTTCAGCGTTTGCAAAAACGTGAAGTTTTTTTAGTTGAGCGGCACCCATTTTGGTTTTTGGAAGCATACCTTTGACTGCCTTTGTTATAACATCTTCAGGTTTTTTGGCAATCATAGTCTTAAAGTTAGCCTGCTTAAGTCCACCAGGGAAACCTGTGTGTCGATAATAGATTTTGTCATTTTCTTTCCTACCAGAAACCATAATTTTGGAGGCATTAATAACAACAACATAGTCTCCACAATCTAAGTTACTGACAAATTCAGGCTTATTTTTACCCATTAGCGTTTGTGCAATTTGAGTTGCAAGTCTACCAAGTATTTGATCATTGGCGTCGACTAGTGTCCAGTTGTTTGTAATTTGGCTTTTTTTAATGCTTTTCATAATTACTGTTTAATAACCACTTTCTCTTTTTTGGTTTTTTCTGAACCCGTGATTACTTCTTCTGTTGTTTCACCGGTTTTAGTATCAGTGATTTTAACGGTAGTTTTTGACTCTGGCTTGGCTACCTTTTTGATTTCTTTTTGGACTACCCATTCAATATAGACCATAGGTGCAGCATCACCTCTGCGTGGTCCTTTGAGAACTACGCGAGTTGTGCCACCATTTCTGTCCTTAAAACGTGGAGCTAGATCATTAACTAGCTTTTTAACGCTTTTTTTGCTACCAAGACGAGCGTAAAGGAGGCGCTTGTCAGAAAGATTGGCGTCTTTGGCGCGAGTGACTAGGCGTTCAACAAAAGGCTTGAGAACTTGGGCTTTGGCACGTGTTGTAAGAATCCTTTCTTGAAGGATAAGGTGATTGGCCAAGCTTTTTATTAGCATGGCTCTTTCAGCTTCGGTTCGACTTAGTTTTTTGCCAAAGACCTGATGTCTCATTGTTTTACTTAGTTTCTTCTATTTCTTCAGTCTCACCAGAGATAATATTCTCTGCTGTGAGTTTTTTGTTCACAGTCTCGATTGACTTGGCACCAAAATTCTTGATTTCAAGAAGTTTTTCTTTTGGCGTTTCAAGGTACTCTCCGACAGTGTTGATTCCTGCAGATTTAAGACTATTTGTAAGTCTTACAGGTAGATCAAGCTCTTCAAGAGCCAAATCCTGATGGCTCATTGTGTCTTCTTTTGGATTAACCAAAGAAGCAACAATTTTGGCTGGTTTAGCCTTTTCCAACTCAGGGTTGGTCAACATTGTGAATTGTGATACTAGAATCTCAGCTGCAGCTTTGAAAGCTACTGATGGTTTGACAGTACCGTCTGTACGAAGTTCAAAAACCAATCGGTCAAAGTTAGTAACACGACCAACACGAGTCTCCTCGACTTTGTAGTTAGCAAACTGAATTGGAGAAAAATTAGCATCAATTGGGATTACACCAATTTCTGTTGATTTTCTCTCGGTTGCGAAGGAATATCCTTCACCCAGTTCAGCTGTTACAGAAAGAACTAATTTGGCCTTATCGTTGCTAAGATTAGCAATGATTTGGTCAGGATTAGTTATTTTGACTCCGGCTGGAAGTTCAAAATCTCCTGCAGTTACGACTTTTGGACCTTTGGCGTTGAGCTTTAATGTGACAGCACTATCTGACTCCATTAAAAGTCGGACCTTTTTTAGGTTCAAAATTACTTCAACAATATCCTCTTTTAAGCCGTCCAGTGTTGAAAACTGGTGACGAACTCCGTCAATTTTGACGGATGTGATAGCCGCTCCCGTTAGTGACGAGAGAAGCACACGACGAATACTCGAACCTAGAGTTGAACCATAACCCTGGTTGAGAGGTTCGACGGTGATGATACCTTCTGAGTCGCTTTCCGACTTGATGGTTACCTCTGTTTCTTTAATATCAAGCATTTGTTTTAGCCTCCTTTTTGCTTATAAATAATGCTTCTACCTTGAATAGAACTCAACGATTAATTGTTCGTTGATTTCTTCTTTGATTTCTTCCCTTTCAGGAAGACGCTTAACTTTTGCCACGACTGACTTTTTTTCAAGCCATACTGGAACTTGATGATCTTTGAGATCTTCAAGAGTCTGTTTGAGTTGTGGCGTAGCAAGAAACTTAGGAGAGAGTGTGACGACCTGCTCAGCCTTAAGTTGATACGAAGGGATGTTAACTTTTTTCCCATCGACTAAAACGTGTCCGTGTGAAACTATCTGACGAGCAAATGGGCGAGTATTAGCTAGACCCATGCGATAAATAACATTATCTAGGCGTGTTTCCATTAGCGACAATAAATATGCACCTGTAGGTTTATTAGAACGGTCAGCAATAGTAAAAATTCTGCGGAATTGTTTTTCTAAAACTCCGTAGGTTCTTTTAGCTTTTTGTTTTTCTCTAAGCTGCAGCGAATATTCTGATGGCTTGCGGCGCATATTTGCACCGTGTTGACCAGGAACTGTAGCATTACGCCTGATAACAGGACATTTTGCTAGACCGCAAATAGCGGACCCTTCGCGACGACATAGTCTGTGTTTTGGACCAGTATATCTAGCCATAGTTTATCCTTTTCTCCTTTTTTTACCTCGTACTCCATTGTGTGGAATAGGAGTGTTGTCAGAAATAGATGTAATTTCAAGATTTGTGCTTTTTAGACCACGAATAGCAGCGTCTCGTCCTGGACCTGGGCCTTTAACGAAAACATCGACACTTTTGAGCCCAAAGGTTTCTGTCACAATTTTGGCTGCTTTTTCAGCTGCAGTTGTGGCTGCATAAGGCGTAGATTTGCGAGCACCTTTAAAACCTGCATTACCAGCACTGGACCAATTGAGTACATTGCCGCCTTCGTCAGTAAAGCTTACGATTGTATTATTAAAAGTTGCTTGAATGTATACGCGACCAGCGGTAACTGAGCGTGTAACTTTTTTCTTAGTGGTTTTTTTACTTTTTGCTGCCATATTTTATTTATCTTCTTTTCGAACAGATCCGACGGTCATTCTGCGTCCTCGTTTGGTACGAGAATTACTTCTGGTTCTTTGACCTCTGGCTGGGAGATTTCTGCGGTGGCGCTCGCCACGGTAACTACCGATTTCTTGTAATCTTTTAATGTTAGTCTGTACTTCTCTGCGAAGATCACCTTCGATTCGATACTCATCAAGAAGACGAGTAAGTGTACTTATTTCATCATTTGTTAAATCTTTTGTGCGCTTATCAAGGTCAATTTTAGCTTTAGTAAGGATTTCTTTTGATTTAGCCAGTCCGACACCATAAATATATGGCAAGCTGTAGGATATCTTTTTCTGGTCTGGAATATCGGCACCTTTTATACGCATAAATTATCCTTGTCTTTGTTTGTGTCTTGGGTTTTTACAGATAACAAAAATTACACTGCGGCGCTTAACCGTTTTGCAATCTCTACATCTTTTTTTTACCGAAGCTTGTACTTTCATTTTTTGTTTTTATCTTGAACGATATGTAACCCGACCACGTTCGAGGTCATAAGGAGTCAACTCAATTTTGACCTTGTCGCCTGGAAGGATGCGAATATAATGCAAACGCATCTTACCTGACAAGTGGCAAAGTACCAATTGGTCTTTCTCTAGCCCTGGAATTTGGCCTTTTTTAACCAAAACCCGAAACATTGTGTTGGGTAATGCTTCTTGAACATCACCTTCGACCTCTATAACTCCTTCTTTTGCCATAATATTTTTGAGCAGAAACTAGATTTTTAGGATTTTTAGTTAATTTCACTAAAAAATAATCCCAATTTAGCTTCAAATGGGCCCGTGAGGGCTAATTATAACGACTTAGTTTACCCCAGTCAAGACTATAGGTCCCGACTTTCCTACAAGCACTGTATCTTCAAAAAGTCCAGAGTCGGACCCGTCCTTTGTTGCGAGTGTCCAACCGTCATTTTTGACATATTTAATAAGAGAAGTGCCTTTTGCATAAATTGTTTCGATAGCAATAGTCATGCCCTCAACTAACACTGGACCACGACCTTCAGGTCCATAGCCTGGAATTGCAGGATCCTCGTGAAGTTCGTGCCCAATACCGTGACCTGTGAGTTCGCGGGAAACATGATATGGATTGTCTTTTTCAAGGATTTGCTGGATCACGGCAGAAATGTCCCCAACACGAATACCATCTTTAACAATTTTTATGGCTTCTATCAGTGCCTTGTGACCCGCTTTTAAGAAGTCGTCTAATTCGTCGTGGCCAACTATACGACTAGTAGCACAATCAGTATGTAATCCATTAATCATAGTGCCTAGATCAATACTTAAAATGTCGCCTTTTTTTAGCTTTGTTTGGTCTGGAATTCCATGCACAATCTCGTCATTTACAGTAATACAGGTCGCATATTTATAATCGTCAACAGTCGTAAAACTAAGCTCTCCTCCCTCAGAAAGAATCGTTTTGGTTGCGATTGAGTCCAGTTCTCGCTTAGTGATCCCTTCTTCAATTGCACCAACTGCGCGCTCCATAGCAAGTCTTGAGATCCGACCAGCCTCTCTCATAATGGCGATTTCGTTAGCTGATTTAATTTTTGTCATATATTTCTTTTTCAATTAGTTTGGTAACTGTTTCGATGTCTGGAGTGCCATCGATATCACGAAGAATGTGTTTGCTTCTAAATTCTTCAATTAATGGGCTTGTAAGGCGATAAAAGGTATCTAAACGGGTTTTAATTGCTTCAGGAGTATCATCCTCTCTTTTTCGCAATAGAAGTCTTTTAATAGCTTCGTCTCGAGGCAGGACTAAATTAATGACCATATCAAGTTTGGGCATAAAAACATCCGATTGTTTTTTGTGTCTTGGATAACCATCGAGAACAAACCCTTTTTGGGTATCGGGCTGAGATAGTCTTTCTTTGACCAGTTCTGCAACAAGATTGTCTGGAGCAAGGAGACCATGTTCAATCAAATCTCGGGCTTGTTGTCCAATGGGAGTGTCTTTTTCTGCCTCATGACGAACTAACTGTCCACTTTGGATGTGTGGAACATTGAGTTTTTTGGCAAATATTTCTGCTTGTGTTGATTTGCCAGAACCTTGAACACCAATAAACAAAATCCGCATTATTTCAAAAAGCCTTCGTAGTTACGGCTAATCATCAGGCTCTCGACCTGCTTGCTGGTTTCTAGGGCGACCGAAACTAAAATAAGTACACTCGTGCCACCAATTACTAAAGATGTAATACCGGTAATGTTTTGAGCAATTGAAGGCAATATCGCAATGGTCCCTAAAAATAACGCCCCAAAAAGCGTAATACGAATATTAATGTAATCTAAATATTTTTTTGTTTGTTCCCCAGGCCTGATTCCAGGGATAAATCCACCATTTTTCATTAAATTTTCAGTAATTTGCTTTGTATTAAAAGCAACTGTTGAATAAAAATAGGTGAATCCAACCACTAAACCAAAATAGGTTAAGTTATACGCAACCGATTCTGGAGAAAAAAATTGGACAATTTTTGCTGACATTCCTGCCAAAGCTGGATTGGTCGACCCTTGGAGGAATTGCGCGAGAGTTGTGGGCAATAAAACTAAAGAGACGGCAAAAATAATTGGAATAACACCAGTTTGATTGACTCTAAGCGGTAAGTAGCTATTTTGAGTAACTGTACGACCACCATAGCTTCTTTTGGAAAAATGAACTGGAATCTGCCTACGACCTTCGTTGACAAGGACAATTCCCAAAATAACAATAAGTGCAACGACTAGCATAATTAAAATAGTAGTAAATTGAACCTGGTCGATAACCTGAGCTTGCTGAAAAACAGTAATCGGCAGTCGGGCAACGATGCCAGCAAAAATAATCATTGATATTCCATTACCAATTCCTTTTTCAGTAATTAGCTCACCAAGCCACATTAAGAAGATTGTGCCAGCTGTAAGAGTCGCGATGACTGAAAACAGATCAAAGATTGAGAGTGCTGAAATAATTCCTTGATTGCGAAGAAGTACATAAACACCAAATGCCTGCATAATAGCTAGTGGGACAGTGAGATACCTTGTGTAAAGAGTAATTTTTTCTCGACCATAATTACCCTCTTTTGCCAACTCTTCAAGCTTAGGAAAGACCATTTGCAATAATTGCATAATAATTGATGAATTAATGTATGGGTTAAGTCCAAGCGATAGAACTGAAAAATTAGCTAAAGTTCCACCACTAAAAACATCCAAGAGGGAAAGTAATTGATTACCACCAAAAAGGTTTTTAAGATTGGCAGAGTCAACGCCCGGAACTGGGACGAAAGCAAAAATACGGAAAATAACAAGTATTAGCAGTGTAAAAAGAATGCGGTTTCGAAGCTCTTTAACCTTGAGTGCTCGGGCAATAACAGAAAAGATTTTTTGCATTAATTATTTTTTCTTTTTCGGGCTTGTCTTTTTTTTGCCCTTAGTAGAATTCTTGTCGGTTTTATCTGTTTCGTCAACTTCAACTTTTGGTTCAACCTCATTAACTTCTGCGGTTTTTGGTTCGTATATTCCGCCAGCTTTAGTTATGGCATCAATGGCTGTTTTGGTCGCAGGGACTCTCACTGTAAGCGAAACAGTTAATTTGCCATTTAAAAGAATCTTGACCTGTTGTTTACGGGTGATAATTTTTTCTTTAACTAAAAATTCTTTATCAATCACTGTGCCGGCTGGATATTTTGACAACGCTGTTAGTGAAATAAGATATGGTTTTAGGCTTACAGGAGCATTACCTTTACCCCTTAGATATGGCAATCTCTTAGTAAGTGGCCTTTGTCCACCTTCGTAGTGAGAGTGTCTAATGGTCAATGGATTACGAGCGTTTTGACCTTTGTAGCCACGACCTCCGGTTTTTACTTTACCCGAGCCATGACCTTGGCCTTTTCTCTTTTTTGATTTGGTAACTATCCTTACAGTTGTCATTACTTTTTATTTTTCTTTTTAGTTTCCGAAACTGTTTCTTTTTCAGAGGTTTCAGTTTTTTTCTCGACTTTTGTGGCTTGAGGTTTGACCTTAACTGGTCTTGGTTTAAGTAGCGACAAACCAAGAAGCGTAGCTTGAACGTTTGAAGCTTTGTTGTTGGTGCCTAGAACTTTTGAAGAAATACTTAGAACACCGGCGGCTTCCACAACTGAGCGAACTGCTCCTCCAGCTATAACACCAGATCCAGCTGGAGCTGGTTTAAGAAGAATTTTGGCTGCACCTTCTTTAATATAAATTTCGTGAGGAATAGTTCCGTTTATTAGTGGAACAGTAATTAAATGCTTTTTGGCATAGGTTGAGCCTTTTCTGATAGCCGAAGAAACATCAGGCGCCTTACCAAGTCCAACCCCGACTCTACCTTTTCGGTCACCGACAACTACAAGCGCCGTAAAACCCATTTTGTTACCACCGGTTGTTTTTTTGGAAACACGACGAATATGAACAATTTTTTCCTCAAACTCACTAGGAGCCTGTTGGAATTGAGAGTTATCTCGGCGGTTACGATTATTACCGCGATTGTTATTAAAATTTGAATTTTGGTTCTGGCCTGAATTGTTGTTTTGCATAGTTTTAAAAATTTAATCCTCCTGCACGAGCAGCTTCTGCTAATGCTTTAACTCTGCCATGGTAAAGATTACCGCCTCTATCAAAAACAACAGAAGTTATTTTTTTCTCAGTAAGTTTTTTTGCAATTTCTGTTCCAACTGCCTGAGCTTTTTCGCTTTTGGTTGATTTGGTTAATTTAATATCGCTAGCTTGTGCAAGAGTAACACGGTTTAGGTCGTCAATTGCTTGAGCTGAAATATGCAGATTTGATCGAAAAACTGCCAAACGAGGACGCTGGGGTGTACCAATAATTCTGGCACGAACTCTGCGGTGTCTTTTTTCGCGATGAACAATTTTATTATTTGTCGATAATTGATTTTTCATATTTTTTAGGCTGCGGCTTTTGCGGCTTTACCTGATTTGCGGCGTACATATTCACCAACATAACGAATACCTTTACCTTTGTAAGGTTCAGGTTTACGTTTCTTGCGAATATCTGCTGCAACTTGACCAACTACTGTTTTGTCTATACCAGAAACAATAACTCGATTCTCGGCCGTGGCAAATTCTATACCCTGAGGTGCGATTATTTCAACTGGATGAGAAAATCCTAAAGAAAGAACAAGTTTATTGCCTTGAACATTGGCTCTGTATCCGACACCAATTAGCTCGAGTTCTTTTTTCCAGGCTTCTGAAACACCAGTAATCATATTAAAAACTAGAGAACGATATAGTCCGTGCATACTTTTTGCGGTTTTGGATTCTGAACTACGCTCGACTAAAATTTCGGCATCATTGATAACGATTTTTGCTTCAGGACGAACCAGAAGACTTAAAGTTCCTTTTGGTCCGGTAACCGTAAGATTCCTGCCATCTAAAACAGCTGTAACTCCGGATGGTATTGTAATTGGTTTTTGGCCGATTTTTGACATAAATATTTAGCTTACTTTACAAATTATCTCTCCGCCGAGTTTTTTAGAGCGTGCTTTTCTGCCAGTCATTAACCCTTGGGGGGTTGAAATAATGACATCACCAAGTCCCGATCTGACGAATGGGATGCTCTTGTGGTCTTTATAAACTCTAATTGACGGACTAGATACTCTTTTTATTTCGTTGAGTACAGGTGTTTTATCTTCGTTGTATTTAAGAGTCACAAGAATCTCTTTGTCGTTTTTGACTTTGGAATCAAGCACAAAACCAAGTTCAGTCAAAACCGAACCGATAGCGGCTTTGGCTTTTGAGTTGCGAACAACAACATTTTTTTTGCGAGCCATGTATCCGTTGCGGATAATGGTCAACATGTCTGCAATTGGGTCGTTAATCATAGTTATTTACCAAGAAGCCTTTCTGACTCCTGGGAGTTCTCCTTTTACGGCATACATTCTAAAGCAAAGTCTGCAAAGGCCAAATTTACGCAAATAAGCTCTTGGTCTTCCACAACGCATACAGCGGTTTGGCTCACGGGTTGTGAGCTGAGGCTTTTTGCTTTTTGCTATTTTACTTACTTTTGCCATATTTTAGTTATTTTCTTTTTTCTCAAAAGGCATACCAAGAGCCTCAAGTAGTTTGCGTGCAGCTGGTATTTCTTTTGTCGAGGTGGTTAAAGTTACTTGAAGACCGCGGACTTTGTCAATTTGGGAATATTCAATTTCTGGAAACAAGATCTGTTCTTTTATTCCAAGACTGAAATTTGCTTCTTTATCAAAAGCTTTGTCGGAAATACCTCGGAAGTCTCGTACGCGAGGCAAAACAATGTTAAAAAGTCTGTCTAAGAAGTCGTACATTCTTTCACCGCGCAAAGTAACTTTGACTCCAATAGCTTGACCTTGACGAAGTTTAAAAGTCGAAATAGACTTTTTAGCTTTGGTAGCAATTGGTTTTTGTCCAGAAATAAGTGTGATTTGTTCAAGCACTTTGTCGATAACGCCAGCATTACCTGTTGCTTCGCCTAAGGAAACGTTAATCGTTACTTTTTCAATATAAGGAATAGCCATCGAGTTTTTGATACCAAACTCCTTGGCAAGTTCTGGGGCTATTTCTTTGCGATATTTTTCTTTTAGTTGGTTCATGTTTATATTTTTTCTTTGGTTTTGGAACTAATACGGATTTTTTTGCCGTTTTCAGTTATAAAACTAACTCTAGTTGCCTTATTGGTTTTAGGATCAATAATTGCGATATTGCCAAAAGGAAGCGCTCGGGAGAACTCCACAATTTGTGAAGGCCTTTGTGGGTCGAGACTTTTTTTGTGTTTTTTGTATAGATTAACGCCACCAACAACAGCTGACAGTTTATCGCGATTGATTTTAACAATCGAGCCTGTTTTGCCTTTGTCCTTTCCGGCGGTAACTATTACTTTATCGTTGATTCTAAATTTTAGTGCCATAATTTTATATAACCTCCGGTGCTAAGGAAATAATTTTTGAAAATCCTTTTTCGCGTAATTCTCTGGCAACTGGGCCAAAAATACGAGTACCGATTGGATTCTTGTCTTTGTCGATTACGACTGCGGCGTTTTCGGAAAAACGAATATAGCTACCATCTGCACGCCTTACTTCTTTTCTTGTCCTAACCAATACGGCCTTGACAACTTCGTGTGATTTGACAGTACCATTAGGATCAGCCTTTTTGACTGAAGCGGTAATAACATCACCAATTGACGCAAATCTTTTTCCAGATCCGCCACCAACATGAATAACCGCCAAATCTTTGGCGCCTGAGTTATCGGCCACAACTAGTCTTGAGCGGTGTTGGATCATTTGGCAACAACCTCCAATACTTTAAAAAACTTATTTTTGGAAATAGGCTTAACTGATTCAATAACGACGGTTTGTCCAATTTTGGCGCCGATGGCATTATCAGCCAAAAACTTTTTATGAGATTTGATTCTCTTACCGTATTTTGGATGTGTTTTGATCGTTTCAATCCTAACACTTGCTGTGCCAGTCATTTTGTCAGATGTAACGATACCTTTAAATGTTTTTTTCATACTATTTACTTTTTCAAGCTTGCAATTATGCGTGAAGCGTTAAGTTTGGTCAAGGTGCGAGCTACTTCCTTCTTTTGCTTGTGGATAAGGCTAGTGTTTTTGATGCGACCAAGTTTGAGCTGAAGTTTGGTTTCAACTGCAGTTTTTCTCTGGTCACGAACAATCCCATGTAGTGCCTTAAGCCCTGACTCGGACTTATTCTCATTTTTATTTTCAATTTTTGTTTCGGTTTTTTTTGTAGTTGCCATATATTTATTAATTTATTTCGTGCTTTTCGACAAAAACAGTTTTGACTGGAAGCTTGTGAGCAGCAAGACGCATCGCTTCCTTTGCAACAACTTTGTCGACTGCGGCCATTTCAAAAAGCATCATTCCTGGCTTAACAACGGCTGCGTGCATATAAACGTCACCTTTTCCAGAACCCATACGAACTTCAAGTGGTTTTTTGGTAATTGGTTTATTTGGAAAAATACGAATCCAGATACGACCACCACGCTTTGTGTAATGAGTCATCGCACGACGTGCAGCTTCGATTTGACGATTAGTAATCCAAGCAGCTTCGAGTGATTTGAGTCCAAACTCACCAAAAGCAACCGTGTTGCGTCGTGTTGCGACACCTCGGCGTTTGCCGCGGAACTCTTTACGAAATTTTTGTTTCTTAGGTTGCAACATAATTATTGATTTTCTTGACCTCTAAAAATCCAAACTTTCACTCCAACAAGTCCAGCTTTGGTTGGTGCCCCAATTGAAGCAAAATCAATGTCGGCCTTAATTGTTTGAAGGGGAATACTACCAAATTTTCCAGACTCTTTGCGAGCAATTTCTGCACCACCAAGTCGTCCTGAAAGTATAATTTTGCCACCTTTAGCACCAGATCTCTGGATTCTTTCTAATGAAGATCCTATAACTCTTTTGTGTGGAATTCTTTTTGCTAATTGTTCTGCGCAACTAATTGCAATTAGTTTGGCATCAAGATCAGGGTTTTTTATCTCTTCAACTCTAAACTCCATTTTGCCCTCATCTTTGAGTTTGAGTTTTTTCATTAGTTGTTTTTTAGTCTCTTCAAGACCTGTTCCGCCACGACCAATCACGATACCTGGTCGGGAAACAAAAACAGTAATGGTTCGTTTATCAAATGATCTTTCGATTTCGATTTTGGAGAGTCCGGCTGGTTTTAAGCGAATGTCCAAAAATTCTCTAGTGGCTCGATCTTCGGCAAGAAGATTTTTGTAGTCAGCGTCACGAGAGAACCAACGGGATGACCAGTCTTTGTTAATACCTGTTCGAAATGAAATTGGATGTACTTTTTGTCCCATATTTTTAGACTTTTTTAGCTTTTGTAGTTAATTTTTTAGCTGGCTTTTCGGCTAATATTTTATCAATCTCAGTTTTTTGTTCGACTTTTTTCTGTTTTTCAATCTTAATTGGAGCTTTTTGTTCTAGTGTGACACGAATATGGCTAGTGCGACGGGTATATGGAGCAGCCATACCTTTAGAACGAGCACGGAAACGTTTGAATTTAATACCCTCTTCAATAATTATCGATTTGATAACGAGATCTTCGGTTTTGGCTGATTGGTTTTTGGCATCAGCTAGTGCGGTTTTAATAACGCTAGCAATGAGATTGGCGGATTTTTGCGGCATAAAATTAAGCTCAATTAAAGCTTTTTGAGGGTCGGTTGTTTTCACAGCCTTAACTACCAGACGGGCTTTTCTGGGAGAAGTTCGTGAATGTTTAGCTAGTGAAGTAAAAGTCGTGATCATTATTTTTAAGTCTTAGAGATAGTTCTTTGAGTAATTTTGCCGTGCCCTTTGAATGTTCTGGTTGGTGAAAATTCGCCCAAACGATGTCCAACCATAGATTCGTTAATAAATACCGACAAGTGTTTACGGCCATTGTGAACCAAAAATGTCCAACCGACGAACTCTGGGGCAATCTGCGAATCGCGAGCCCAAGTTTTGATCGGATCTTTTGTACCGGCAGCTTTCTGTCGGTTTATTTTCTTCATTAGTTTTTCGTCGACGTATGGTCCTTTTTTTATTGAACGACTCATAATTATTTTTTATTTCTCTTAGTAACAATATATTTATTAGAAAACTTGCGACGGTTTCTGGTTATTTTACCCAAAGTCTTCTTACCCCACTTGCTCTTTGGTGAAGGCATACCGATTCCGGATTTTCCTTCTCCACCACCGTGTGGGTGATCAATTGGGTTTTGTGCAACACCACGAACTGAAGGTCTAATGTTTTTGTGACGACTGCGACCAGCTTTACCAAGCTTGACGTTTTTAAGGTCAAGATTTCCAAGCTGACCGATTGTAGCATAGGCGTCAATGTGAATTCTGCGTACTTCTCCGGATGGGAGCTTAACATTGGCATAACTACCTTCTTTGGATGAGATGACTGCGAATGTACCCGCAGATCGAACTAGTTTAGCTCCGGCTCTTGGCTCTAACTCAATATTATGAATCTGAGTACCAACAGGAATTTTGGATAACGGCAGGGAATTACCAACACGAATTGCAGCTTTTGGTCCGCTTTCTACCTTGGCATCGACTTTGAGTCCAATAGGGGACAAAATATAACGCTTATCTCCGTCGGAGTAATTGATAAGTGATATATCTGCTGTGCGGTTTGGATCATACTCAATCGAAACAACTTTGCCAGAAATTCCAGCTTTGTTTCGTTTAAAATCTACTTTTCTAAAAAGTCGTTTGTGGCCGCCACCTTTGTGTCTGGTTGTAAGCTTCTTACCCCCAGCCCTGTGTCCTTTAACGCTACCTTTTGTAAGAGATCTGAGGGGACGATCTTTTGAAAGATCAGAGTTAACAATAGCACTCTTTAGACGGCTGCCTGGTGTGGTTTTTTTATAAACTTTAATAGCCATAGTGATTATTTAGTTTCTTTTTTTGGTGACTTTTTAATCTTTTTTTCTTCTTTTGGCTCTTCAAAAATACTAATTGTTTGTCCTTTTTCGACAAAAACAGTAGCTTTTTTGTAACCAGAAATAGCGATAGTCTTACGTTTGTTGTTAACTTTGGACGATGGTTTAACAATAGAGATAGTAACTTTAGTTGTTGTAACACCAAACAAGCTGTTTGCGGCACGAGCAACTGATGTTTTGGTCGCATCAGTGTGAACCTTAAAGGAATACTGTCCAAAAGGATGGCCCTTGAGACTTTTTTCGGTAATTATTGGTTTTAGAATTATTTGGCTTAGTTCCATCGTTGTGTTAAGGCTTTTAGACTGTCGGGTGTAAGAATAAGAGTTGTGTTGTTAATAAGATTGTAAGTTGTGAGGTCGACTGCGGATTTAATCGAAACATTTGCAAGGTTTCTAGAACCAAGTTTGAATGCTGGCTGTTTCTCATTAAGAATGACCAAATATTTAGCTGATTTGGGTAGGGAATTGATAACTTTTGCAATTTGCGAAGTTTTGGCAGGTAATGTTTCTAATCCTTTGACGGCAATTATTTTTTCCTCTGTCAATTTTTGGCTAAGCGCTGAAGATAATGCCTTAAGGCGCATTTTCTTAGGTAGTGTTTGTGTAAAGGAATGTGTTTGTGGACCAAATGTTGTTCCTCCACCAACCCAGAGCGGAGATCTGGTAGAACCAGCTCTAGCACGACCTGTACCTTTTTGTTTCCAAGGTTTTTTGCCGCCACCACTGACTTTGCCACGAGTCTTGGTATTTGCATTACCAGCTCTTTGATTGGTCAAATAAACACGCACTGCTTGAGCAATTAGCGTTTGATTAACTTTGGCGCCAAATATTTCTACAGGCACTTCCATCACACCAGCACTCTTACCTACCAAATCAAAAACTGGAATTGATAATTTTGCAGATTTTGGTTTATCAGCTGAAACAGCCTTGGTTTTTGGTGCGACCTTCTTTGTGGTGGTTTTTTTGGTTGTTTCCATAGTAATTATTTGACCTCTTTATCTGTTTCTTCTTGTGGAGTGGGGGAGTCTGAAGAATTTTCTGCAGGAGTTTCTATTACTACTGTCTCCCCTGTTTCACTACCCTCTTCGGTGGATTTTTCTTCGACTTGCTCTTGGCTTTCCCCTGCTGTGTTTTCTGTCTCAACCGCTTCTGTTTCGACTACCTGCTCTTCAGCTGGCTCCTCTATCGCCTGCTCTTCAACATGAGCCTCAACGAGAGGTTTTTTGGATCCGACTTTTT
>Ga0138256_10003994_pt1 | contig 15650 bp, 9 predicted proteins | sample KNB2016incub_MG_FD_105486 | JGI IMG/M metagenome (GOLD analysis project Ga0138256, IMG submission 105486) | Active sludge microbial communities from wastewater in Klosterneuburg, Austria - KNB2014incub_MG | ecosystem: Engineered > WWTP > Activated sludge > Unclassified | place: Austria... | reverse complement strand
GAAGAATCTTTTGAGATGCATTTTTTAAATGGTAGCGCTTTTTTAAATCATTACTTTATAAAGCTTGGATGGTTTGATTCCTGGAGACAATTAATTCCCGAAACTGAAAGAATAACTTTTTTTTCTGCATTAGAGCTTTTGCTAAATGAGTATTCCAAATTGAATCATGGATTAAAATTAACCGTTCCCATGTTGTATATTGAAGGGATAAAAAGGGAGTAATGAATGTGTGATTGGCACCATAAGTTCTTTAAAAGGTGATTCAAATTGGACCAAATTCATATCACATTCCTTGTATTGGGAACGTTTTAGCTTATAGAGTTGGTTATCCTTATATGATTTTAATCGTTTAAATATGTAAAAAACATAATCCGATTTAAAAGTTAAAAAACATTACCCTATTCGAAGAATGTTTACATTTGTTGCCTTATCAATGAATAATAAATTATGATATCTTTAAAACCGCTTGTTTCCTTTATTTTGATTTTAATCGGATTGAGCAATATATATGCCCAAAATCCTAATGCTCTTGAAAGTATTATTCATGCGGAACAAGCCAATTACACCAGGAATCACAATACTGTGGATCAATCCTTGATGTCTACCGCCAATAATAAATCTGACATTAAATATACTCGGATGCATTGGGAGGTAGATCCTGCGGTCTCATACATTATAGGTGAAGTCATGACGATATTCCAACCCATTGAAAATGTTCAGAATCTGGATTTTGATTTTTCTGAAGCATTGACTATGGATAGTGTTAAATATCATGATAATTCGTTAAAATATACCATTACAGGAGATCAAATACAAGTTCATTTTCCTACTACATTATTACATGGATCAACTGATAGTTTGACTTTTTATTATCATGGAAAACCAACGAGCACGGGCTTTGGATCTTTCATCGTTGATGAACACGCCGGAACGCCTGTATTATGGACCCTTTCAGAGCCTTACGGTGCTAGAGAATGGTGGCCTTGCAAACAATCTTTAAATGATAAAATAGATTCCATAGATGTTTACATTACCAATCCCGTAGCATATAAAGCGGCTAGTAATGGATTACTCATCAATGAATCCATTGCAAATGGCAAGATAACTGCTCACTGGAAACACAGATATCCCATAGCTGCTTATTTGATATGTATGGCGGTAACCAACTATGAAGTTTTCACAGAATTCGCTCCCTTTGGAAATCAAACTACTACTATATTGAATTATGTATATCCTGAAAACCTTGAAGATGCTAAAGCAGGTGTAGCTCAAAATGTTACTCACATGCAATTGTATGACCAACTATTCGGGATGTATCCTTTTCAAAATGAAAAATATGGTCATGCTCAATTTGGTTGGGGTGGAGGAATGGAACACCAGACCATGACTTTCGTTACCAGTTATGGTTATGAACTTTTAGCTCATGAATTGGCCCATCACTGGTTTGGTGATAAAGTCACCTGTGGCTCATGGCAGGATATCTGGCTGAACGAAGGATTTGCAACTTATTTAAGTGGATTGTGCTATCAATATTTACTACCTGAATATTGGTTGCCATTCAAACAACAACGCATTGCCACTATAACAAGTCAACCGGGAGGATCAGTATTTGTGACAGATACTTCCAGCGTTAATCGTATTTTTTCAGGGCGCCTTACCTATGCTAAGGGAGCTATGATATTACATCAACTGAGATGGATCTGTGGTGACAGTATATTTTTTAAAGGAATTAGAAATTATATCAACGATCCGGCAATTGCATATAGTTATGCAAAAACTTCAGACTTAAAAAGACATCTTGAAGCTGTTTCCGGAAAAAATTTAACCGGGTATTTTGCAGATTGGTTCACCGGCCAGGGTTACCCATCATATCAGGTCAGTTGGTCACAAGATATTACTCAAACCATACATGTTAAATTGAATCAAACCCAATCACATGGTTCCGTAGATTTCTTTGAAATGCCTGTGCCGCTTAAAATAAACGGGCCTACTGGAGAGTCCATTACAATAGTTTTGGACAACACATTTAATGGCCAAAATTTTTCACAACAGATTAATTTTCCAATTGCATCCGTTGAGTTTGATCCCGAATTATGGTTAATAACTAAGGATAATACCATTTCGTTTGTTGTAGGAGTTGATCCTCTAAATTCTGATGGATATTCATTAAATATAGAACCCAATCCAATCCAAAACGGAATACTTCAAACCATCATCGAATCTCCAACAGAACAAATCATTCAATCGACCATTGAATCCTTAGATGGTAAAGTCATGATGAACAAATTAGTATCCATAGAATCAGGCAAAACATCCAAGCAATTCGATGTAACAGGATTTCCTTGCGGTACATATTCCTTACATTTAAAAATCAAACAAGGATCCTTGACTAAGAAATTTGTGATTCAGTAGACGAAGAGGAATTATTTTATGTTTAATAAAAGAATAACCTATTATAATTTATAATCAGTACTTGAAAGATTATATTAAAAATTAAGTACTTAATACCAAGATCAAATTAAGAGGCTATACATTGCAACTTTTTAATCATTCATCAATATTAATTTTTTTGTGAATGCGTTTTTATTCTGAGTTATTCTTATAAAGTAAGTAGCGTTAGGTATTCCAAGTCCAAACAAATCAATTGAAATTTTGCCATCATCCATCGAATAAATGTTATCAAAATATTTTTTTCCATTCAGTGAGATAATTTCGATCTTCGTTCTTTCTGAATATGGCATTCCAACAATAACAAATTGACCATTATTGGGTACAGGATATATGCTTACATTATCGATATTTATATCACGAACCGCAACACCATAATCAATAAAGACATCTGTACAAATCTCTGGGGAAGTAAAGCATACGGATTCTATGGTAAGACATATTTTTTTGTCTGTTGTCGTTGAATCCCATGATACATATATTTTCGTACTATCAATTGGATCCATAATAATAAACCGACTACCAGAAACATTCCATTTGAATTTTTTAATATTAGTTGATGAACCATTGGTTATTTTGAAGGTATAACTTCCTAATTTACCATTTTCTACTGTTAAATCACCAACAATAATAAATTTTGGAAAATAAGTAGCATCATTAAACGTATCACAAAATGTTTGAGAACAATCAACACTGAGTTGATCTAATTGGACCCGATAATCGTATTGCAAACAGTAGATATCGCTTTGATTAACCCTGAGTATACTATCATGACTGATCATAGTTTGAGCAGAATCTGATTGCCGATACCATTTAAATTCTTTCTTTGTAATATCAGCATCACATACGCCCGATATCATTAATTGTGGTATGATACTTACATAATTAGAATCGCATGATTCGATCCATTGACAATCAACCTTAGGGCTAATGGTATTCAAAATATAAAAACTATCACAAGTCAAAGAATCCCCATCTGGAAAAATTACTTTTAATTCCTTATTGCATCCTGGATAAAGAACATGATTTGTAGGGTCTTGATAAATCATTTGATCACAATTAAAATAATTTATAGTCACCGGAGGATTTTGTGGTTCTATTGTTAAATTCAATGTTGCAGACGAAGCACAACAATTCTGATCATTCAACATTATGGTATAACTGCCTTCCTTAGTTATTTTTTGATTAAACCAAACATAGGGTAGTTCTGAAGGGCATAAATGCTTATTTTCCATTATAGAATCCAGTCTATTAATAACTTGAATGGTTGCACATTGAGGACCTTGCTGACTGCATAAGGAATGACTCTTAAGATTACCAATATAACTTACTACACATAAAGTAAATTCTCCTGTATCTTGAAAATCCAAATCGATTTCGTTTGTAGAAGAACCTACGAGTTGACCATCTAGGGTCCATTCATAATTGGGTTCACAACCCGCTTCTTCACCAGCGACTTTAAATTTATTATTACAATTGCCAGCGCAGGTAGTAATAAAGCGGTCGTCGTCATTATTTATTTTACCCAAGGGTTTAATTTCTGGTTGTGATCCTCCAGAAGTTTGAATTGAAAAATCGCAAACATCACCACTACAGCCATCCACAAACAAATAATAATTTTTACATGCTGTAAGATTAGCTTGAATGGTGTATTGGCCAGGTCCTGTACAATTAGGATTACATGCTACTGATTCTGCACAATCACAATCGCCCCAAATCCCCATTTGAACTCCAGTGCCATTGACAGAACAGTTAGAATATGTTATGGTTATTGTAACCGCCCCACCATCCGTTACAAATCCCCACCAAGCCGTATTATGAGATCCACCTCCTGAAGGACAAAGCGGAGAACACCCAGTAGGATTGCTATAATTTGGGTTTGAACAAGTATATCCATTCAATTCATCTAATGAACACAAAATGTTGGAATCATCACAATTGTCCACAGACTCTGGAACACATTGAGCTAAGCCAAAATTATTGAAACCAATCAAACTGAAAATAAATAATAGCGTTGATAGAAGATTTTTCATAGGGTAAATTTAATTTTTTTATGAGTAATACAAAAGCATAATTAAGTAACAATTCGAGTCATTTCCAATTATTATAGAGAAAATAGCCCCAATTGTTATTCAAATATAAACAAATATAACAAATTCAAAAAATATTTAACCATTAATAAATTGGATCCATTTATTAATAATCATTCCATTTAAGCAGAATCATTTAGAAGACAGGATCCACTTTGTTCATTTTTAGCTATTGCTTTAACCATCTATTAGAAATGTTATCACGTTTAAAGGATAAATTAAAGTTATTACTTAAATTTGTATTTCTTCATTCAAATTCACATTCCTTAACTTCCCTAAATATGGTATTTAAACCACATTCTATTAACATCAAGAATTGGAAATTGAGCTTATTCTTAATACTCATTATACATTGCCAACACTCGCTTTGTGCTCAAACCATTACAGCCCCAGTGCTTTCATACCATAATTCTGATGTCCTTTTAAAATCCATATTTAAAAACTACGAAATTATTTCTTTGGATATCGACCAAATAAAATCCGCTCTCAATCAGAGAACCGTTCATCAAAAACTCGACATTCAACTGGGATCAAAACACTGGAATCTGGATTTATTTGAATACGATTTAATCAAAGCTGATTATCAATTAAGAATTGGAACCGATGAAGGAATTATAACTAAACCAAAATCAGGAAATATTAAAACGTACCGAATATCCAATCAGAATGCTGCCGGAGAAATGGGAAGTTTAACTGTTGCAAATCATTTTTTCTATGGATTTGTGAATGATGGCCATGAACGTTATTTTTTTGAACCCTTATCTGGAATAGACTCGAGCTGCACCTTGGATTATTTGATTGTGTATAAAGAATCTGATGTTAAAGTAAATGGAAATATTAAGTGTGGCAGCAATGAATTAAAAGACAAAACACCGATCTTAAAAGAAAATGATATTCAAAATCGTGGTACCTGCGTCGCATTTGATGTAGCTCTAGCGAATGATTTTACGGTATTTACTTTTCGTGGTGATGTACCCAAAACTGAAGCCTGGTGCACTGGTGTATTGGCTAATGTTCAAACCAATTACGATAATGAATTCACAGTCGGTATAGAATTAAATGTTTCTACAATTTTTATTGCCACTTCATCTGCAAGTGATCCATGGAATGGCATTAATGATATTCAGGTTCATTTAAATCAACATGCTACTTGGGCAAATGCAGGTGGTTATGGTGGGGCGTCCTATGGTCTTGCAACTGCCTGGACCAGAAAATATCAAAGCGGAACTATAGGCTATGCCTATATAGGTACAGTCTGTGGTAATCTCAGATATAATGTATGTAGCGATCTCAATGCAGCTTCTACCAGCAGAAATCTCCAGGCCCACGAGATGGGTCACAATTTTAGTGCGAATCACGATGCTGGCGGTTCTCCGTATATTATGGCACCTACGATAAGTGGTTCGAATATCTGGTCTGCAATATCTATAACAGCGATTAGTGCACATGCTCAATCCAGAGGATGTGCAGGAGGTTGTAGCACGGGCTCCAATCCACCCATTGCAAATTTCAAAGCCACACCAACAACACTTTGTGTTCCAGCTATGAGTCAGGTACAATTTATGGATCTTTCTTCAGGTAATCCCATTAGTTGGCTTTGGTCTTTTCCAGGTGGAACACCAAGTAATTCTACTTTGCAACATCCATTAATTACCTACAGCAACCATGGAAAATTCGAAGTAACACTACAAGTTACAAATTCCGGTGGTATCAATGCCATTACTTTTTTGGAATATATTGATGTTGAAGAAAAACCAAAACCATCCTGGCAACACACCATTTTAAATCGGGAATTAACTATATTTCCAAATACTTCACAGTACGCGGATACCTATTTGTGGAAATTCGGAGATGGTGGGACTTCAACAGATGCCGAACCGAAACATACCTATGCTAATGATGGTGCATATGATCTTAGCTTAGAAGTTACCAATCGCTGTGGCACCGTTAAAAAAACGATACGCATTTTTATAGTTACAAAAAATTCAGCAAATTTTATTGGTGATGTTTTACGCGGTTGTGCAACACACAAAGTTAAATATACGAACCAATCATCAACGAATTCCACAAGCTATTTATGGGAATTCCCGGGAGGAAATCCTTCTAGTTCTACTTTAAAAGATCCTCCTGTCATTAGCTATCCGAATAAAGGAAATTTTGATGTACTATTAATAGCTAGTAATTCAAAATATAAAGATACGCTTTTAAGAAAAAAATATATTATAGCAGACACCATTCCCATAGCCTTATTCACATTTACTCCCCCAATAGGTCCTTTAGTTGATTTTGCAAGTTTATCTATAAATGAAATAGCTTATTTTTGGAATTTCGGTGATGGTCAAACAAGTACTGAAAAAAATCCAAGCCACCAATATAAATCTGCTGGTATTTATACTGTGATTCTCCAGACTTCTAACACATGCGGCATAAGCCGAGATACACAACAAATTGAAATCAAAAAAATATTAAGTGCTGATTTCAAAGTTTCCAAATCTTTAGGCTGTGTACCATTCGAAGTTAACTTTGAAAATTTGTCCACCAATGCTCTTTCTCTGGAATGGAAATTCCCGGGAGGTAGTCCAAACACAAGTACAGATATTAATCCTAAAGTTTACTATTCTACATCCGGGGAATACGATGTAGAACTTATAATAATAAATGGATCTGATCGAGATTCCATCATTAAAACTCATTATATAGAAGTACGATCACAACCCATCCCGGATTTCAATTACTATGTCAGCGGACTTCAGGTATTTTTTACTAACACTTCTTTATTAGCAAACACTTACGAATGGGATTTTGGAGATCAATCTGCTGTCAGCTTTGAGACCTCTCCAATACATGAATATCAATCTGAAGGTATATTTCAAGTCAAACTAAAAATAACTAATGATTGTGGTACTCAGGAATTAATGAAAGAGGTCATTGTATTCTATATTCCCAAAGTAGATTTTAGGGTAAGTTCTACTACGGTATGTCAAAGTGATGAAATTCAATTCTATGACGCATCATCTAAAGATGTAAATTCATTTGAATGGCAGATAGAAGGTGCAACACCAGATATTTCCACTTTAATAAATCCGATAGTGGTATTTAATAAAACCGGCAACTATAGTGTAAAGCTAGCCGTAAAGAATTCAAATGGATCTAGTTTCGTAATTAAGCAAAATTACATTACTGTTGTTTCACCGATTTATTGCCCGGAGCGCCCTAATAAAAAGAAGAAATTGCTGAATACAGATCGATGAGTAGTTTTAATATGCGACGATCGTTAATGTGCGAACGTCGAAGTCTCTGACTTCGATGTAACGATAGTTTAACAGATGAAAACTTCGACAATCGAGGTATTAAGATTTTATAAAATGACCAAGTATTGAATTAACTAAATAATTATCATCTTATGAAAAACTCCATTGTTTTTCTTGGCTTAATGATTACATTATTTTTTTCTTGTGACCCTGTATTCTATATCGATTATTATATTCTAAATAGTACAGATGGAAATATTAAAATAATTTATGAATTTAATCTGGGCAGAAATGAATTTGATACAGCTATTATTGAAAGTAAAAAGAAGCTTTTTTTGGTTAATCATTCAGCTATTGGTTCAACTTCAAGAAATTATCTTGCAAGTTTAGACTCTATTTATTTATTCAAGAATCTCCAGATATTTAATTCGAATGGCAGTAAATATATTAAAGATCCTTTTAGTATTAAAAGTTGGCATAGGATAAGTAAAGGGGACGAAGGTACGGTTGAACTTGATGTCAGAACTGAGGATTTTTAATAAAGTATCTTATTCGATCGTCGAAGTCTCTGACTTCGATGCCATTCAAACTTTGTCTTCAAGGCAAAAAAAAAATTCAATAAAGTTATCAAAACTATCATGGATTCATAATTTAATAAAGAATTATAAATTGCATCGCAGTTGAAAACTGCGACGATCGTATTATGTTCACTTTTTCAGTTTCTATAATAAAACTTGAGCTTTGGGCGTCATGTTTAATTCTTGATCAATCCAATTAATGGGGTTGCACAAATTAAAATCAGTACGTGTTGCCCAGGTGTATGCTCCCATCGTTTTACAATACATATAATCACCTATTTCCATTTCTGGAAGTAAAACATCTTCAGCAATGACATCAATAGAATCACAGGTAGGACCACATAAGACACTGCGTGAAACACGTTTGTTTCTTTGCTCTAATGGAGAAGGAATAAACTGAGCATAATCGAAGAATTTAGCAGAAAAGAGTCCATATACGCCATCATCAAGATAATACCATATTATACCATTTTTTATAGTTTTACCAACCACTTTTGTGACACTTATTCCTGTATTTGCTGTAAGGCATCGACCTGGCTCAGACCATACTTCCATGTCGGGAAAATATTCATCCAATGCAGCTTTTATTGGTTTACAAAACGTTTCAATAGATATATCATGCTCATGATACTGTGCAGGAAACCCACCACCAATATCGAGTATTTTGAATTTGAAATTAAATAACAATTCGATTCTTTGATATAAATAATAACAAGATTGAATTGCATTTACGTGCATATCAGGAGTATCCATTTGACTTCCAACATGAAAACAACATCCAATTACATTGATATTCCAATCTATTGCATGTTGAATCAATTGAATAACTTCTTCAGGATGAGTGCCAAATTTTTTGGACAGATCAAAACGGGCATGATCATTTGAAAATGCGATACGAATAAGTACATCAAAAAAATTTCTATAAGGTAATATTTTTCTTAATTCACTGATATTGTCCACTACTATAGTTCGAATTCCATTTTCTTTGAAATAAAGTAAATCTTCATTCGACTTAATGGGATGTGTGACTATTGAATGATTCAATAATTCAGGAGCAGTTCCTAAAACTAAATCGATTTCACCTCTTGTAGCGAGATCCATATATCCATTCAATTCATGAATAATATTGATACAATCCTTATGTGGTAATGATTTTAATGCAAAATGATGTTTTACTCCTGGAAGTAGTTCAGAAAGTTTTAAATAATTTTGTTTGAATGTTTCTGAAGAAAATACGAATAATGGTGTACCCTTTTCCTTTGCAATATTCAATAGTTTTTTCATGATGTTTGTCAAGTTTTAAAAATTAAAAAAATACCAATTGCAGATAATAAAACCCCAGTTAGCTTTTGCCAATTTATCTCTTCTTGCAAAAAAGCAGTTCCTAAAATCAAACTCAAAACGATTATCGAAGTATACACAATAGGAACCGCAACTGAAAATTCACCCCCCAGCTCAAATACTTTCATAAAACAAACAGTTGCAATTCCTAGGCATGAACCTGTTAAAAATAAAAGCCCTAATTGATTAAGTGAAAGATTTAGAATATTTTTAGATTGCAAATAAATGGGCCTCCACATAAATAGAAGTATTCCCACGGCTGCAAATATATTTACAACAAGACTTGCAATAGCTGGTGGAATTTGCTTTGAAAGGCACTTCAGTAAGAAGTCATGTAAAGTATACAATACTATTGTGTATGCACAATAAAATTTCCAGTTCATTTTGAAGCATTAAAGATGAAATAGGTATAATAGCGTATGCTAAATATTAATTTTTATAATGATTTTATCATCATCACAATAATTAGTATCCAACAGATATAAAAAGTTAACATGAACTGTATAAATTTTAAAAAATAATTTGTGACTTTATTTAAAATTTATCACATTATACATATTTAAATATATATATAATTATATTACAAAGCTTTAAATTAGATCTTTTAATAAAATAAAATACTTTATTTTTCAAAAATTTAAAATTTATACTGCCGAAATTAGACTTGGAAAATTTCTTTGATTTAGGTAGTCCATAGTAATCTGGCTTATTTTATAAAAAAAATTAGTTGGAAGCAACGATTTACATCATTCCTGAGTCATAATGATATATTGATTGATTAAATTTGAAATATTCTTAATTTTAAAAACAAAAACAATGAAAACAATATATCTATTTTTAATAGGTTTTGCAATAACCAACCTACTATCTTGTAAAAAAGACGATACTCTTAAAATAGACCCATGGGCTGAAAATATCAAATTAATTCCATCTGGTTCAAAATTTTATTTTGTTGCAGACGTAGAAGGTATACCTGGAATACAGAAAATTATTTATCCTGGACCAAATGATAAGGGATCTACAGATATAGGTAGAGCTATTTGTAATATCGATGAATGTCATACACTATTAGTAATGGGTGACCCAGAAAACACACAGGAATTCTGGCTAGCTATTATTTTACAGAAAAAAGGTTTAAATGGATTTGACAATTTAATTCATGAAGGGAATTATAGCTATTCAACTCCAACTAATAGAGCAAACGGAGTTAATATTTCATTTACATTTGACAATTTGGGCGAATTTCGTACTGACTATTTTGACAATAATAACATACAAGGTAGCAATTTTGAAATAACAAAAATGAATAATATAAGTGACAATCAATTTATTGAGAGTAAGTTTAACTGCAAACTTCATTCTTTTAATGGACAAACTATATCTATTAAAAATGCTATTTGGAAAATTAACTTGTAAATTTGGACCTATTTCTTTTTTAATCCATACGATCGTCGAAGTACCTGACTTCGATGTAACAAATGTATAGCGTTGAAAACTGATACCATCGAATGCTTCGATTAATATTGGATACTTCTATTACAATTCTTATATTAGATAGATGGTATCGCTGTTGTAAAATGCAACGATTGTGGAAATTAATAAAATTAAATTGAGTGTTTCTTATTCAGGGGAATATGTTTCTTCAATAGTAATTTGCAATTATAGAATAACTGAATCAAATATAATTCAAGTATCAATGACTATTTTTTACAATTTATCTAGATCTTTACAGTTTATAAATTTTATAAATCAATTGTTCTTTACATGTAACTAATTTACATTCTAAAATTTAGCGTTATTACTGTGATTCATAATTAAATACATTATCGCTAATGCCACGAATTCGTAATTTCCAAGATTGCAAGCAAACAAAAGCAACAGCATTTTTTTAAGTCTAATTTTTCATGTATATTTATTTAAACTTGACTATCATTAAAATTTAATAATAGATTAAGTTATTAACGAAGGCGGCAACCACCATGTCTATAATTGATTACCATGAAAATTTAATCCCGCTTTGGATATAATTTTCCTGATACCGTCCTAAAGTTCCAGGATAGGAAGAAAACTGACTTCGATTGGCACGAATATTAAGTTGCAAGTTTTTAATAATATTCCCTGAAAGGTCGAAGACAAAGCCTAATTTATGGTCAACTGAAATTGCATTGTAATTTGATCCAAGTGAGAGTCTAATTCGTTTAAACAATAATTTACCTACCTGCACATTAAAACCTGTGTTTTGATTGTTGATTGCACCTATTGTATTTTTAGCATATTGACCACCTAAAGAAATGGAATATCCTTTAGGAAGTGAAAAATTCTGTTGTAAGAAAAAATAAAATGAATTTAAATTTTGGTTTACACTGTCTGTTTTTGTAAAATAATACATTCCGTTGACTATTGTATTAGATGATGCCAGTTTAGAGATTCGCAGGCTTTTAGATAATGTCAGATTAGCAATGTTAGAATTAAAGAAATAGAGGGGACTATTCATTTCATTTCTTGATAATCTCAAACGAATTTGAGCAAATTTTTTGGAAGCTATGTTAAACTCACTACCATATTCTTTAGTCTTTGTGGTAATTCCTTTGGATTCTGAAAAATTATCATGATTCAAATTTGTGAATATGCTAAATTTGAATTTTCTTTTGGCTAAAAATTGTTCAAATCGAAACTCTTGTCTCATCAAATCATTCGGTAATCCATAAGCCCCAGGATGAATATAACCAGGTCCAACAAAATTAATTCCAGCGGACAATTTGGTATTTTGTTTAAAAAGATTCAAACTCAAAACACTGTTATAGGCAAAGTCAATATTGCTTGAAAAATTCGGATTCAGTTGATTCACTATTCCGGAACTTAATGCTTGAATAGGATAAGATAATGTATCTAAGGTGTTTTGATTTTTGAATAATCCAGCCATTTCTCCACTTAACTCAATAATTCGTGTTTTACCAATGGATAACAAGAAATCCGTGCTACCAACCCATAAAGACTCAGGATATAATTCTTGTTGAGGAGTTACTGGTATAGAACTTTGTTGATCCCAGAAACGTAATGCATTAAAGCTTATGTGAGTGCTGTAGATTTTTCCAAATCCCAAACGAAGCCCTAACATTTTTTGTTTGTAAGCTGCTAATGAACTGTCAATAGAAAATGGAATAGTATTATTGACAATTCCTGTTGTTGCTCCAAGAAAAAACCAACTTGGATTCCATTCTACATTAGCTCCTATAATCTGAGCCCCATTAATTGTTAAGGGAGAATAGAACGGATAGCATGTACCGATGCTAATTTCCTTTAAATTGAATAATAATTTATTGACTCCCTTAAACGCACCATACTGCTTGAGTTGTCCTATTAGAATTTTTGGATCATTAAGATCTGGCGGATTCTCTGCAAGGTTTTTCAATTCATCTAGCTTTCCGGATTGTTGTAAATTATTTTTAAAAGCTTCAAGTTGTTTAAACCTCGATTTTAATTTATCGATTTGATTTTTTTTCGCTAATAATAATTTATATCGAGTCTCCAATTTTTCTAGTTTTGGTTTTTGAGCGTCTGTGCCATTATTCTTTAATTGCTGAATCGAATCTTTAACCAGTTTTATTTGTTTTTCTATAAGTTCGGTTCCTTTATCTTTGATTAAGGCTTCTAGATTATCTCTTTCATTCAATTTTTCTAAATTTCCAGCTTGCTCTTTTAATTTTCCATATTGAGTTTCTGCTAATTTTCGTAAGACAAGATGCTTTAAATTTTGTTCGAACTTCAATCGATCGAAACGAACACTAAACATATCAAGTTCGCGATATGGTCCTGTTTCTTCTGTTGTGTATCGAAACTGACCTAATACTGGAATACTATAAACAGAAAAAGCTGGATCAAACTGAAGTCTTAAAAAAGATGACGGCTGCAATCGATACTCAGGATTGGGTGAAAGATAAACAGCATCAACAGCAGCCGTGCCGTAAAAAGATATTTTTTTATAATCATCAGAACGATCGTCCTTATGTATCAATTGTGGATTTACACTTACATTGAGACATGACGTGCTCATCTCTTGAATTCGGTCGCTGGAATAAATAATTGTACACAATTCATACTGGCCCTTTGGGAAATTTCCATCTTGCAAAACGGCTCGTTCTACTTGATCATTCAAATAGTTCAGTTTAGCGGTATGGACTATTTCCTTAGATAAAATATTATTTCCTTTTATTAATTTTATTGTTGCCGATTTTAATTCACAAACTATTTGTCCTTTGTCGTCTTTTATTTTTCCCATCAAATAAACGCGCTCCTCTTTTTGTTGGTTGTTGATTTGTATATTCCAACAGTCGGTAGCGACAAGGCCTCCAGATGGAGGCTGGAGAAGAATGGTCTGTGCTTGCACAGATGAATAAAACAAATAAAAAATAAGTATCCAGAATACGAATAAATGTTTCAATATCCAATTCAAATGGATTGGAAAAAAATGAGATGTTATTGTCGACTTCTGCATGGACTTCCTGATATATTTAAATTTTTATAGAGAAATACCTAGAATTTCCCTTCCGTAAATTGGAGTACTTCGCCTGCAACAGATTTCAATGTTCCAGAGAAATTGCCATGAACCTTTTTAACTCCTGCAACCGTTTCGACATTGGTTACATTTACAACAAAAGCAGTTCCACTGACATTCAGGAAAATATTTTTGTCAATACGTGCGTATGATACAAAAGCTAGATTGTCCTTTGCTTTCGGATATGCACCAGGACCATCATAATAATCCATAGTAAAACCAAAGACTTCATTAGATTTCTGATTTAATGAATTGACAACAAATTGTTCAGAGCTTTCATCTAACATATTGCCGAGAATACTACCTTCCCATAATACACCATTGATTTTTACGGAAAGTCCACTAGAAGAAGTTGGATTGTTACTTGAATTGCTATCGTCTTTACTGCAGGCGATGGTTAATGATAAAGTAATAAAAAGAATTAATAATTTTTTCATGATAATTTTAATTTTTTAATTGATTAAATATATGACACGGTTTTTTTACTTCTGTATTTTTCAACATTGTTATTTATAAATATTACCCTTTTATGATTTTTATTTTTCCCATCAAATATATTCGCTCTTCATTTTGTTAGTTGTTTATTTGTAGATTCCAACAATCAGTGGCGACTAGGCCTCCGGAGGGAGGTGGGAGGAGGATAAGTTGGAAAGAAATTATATTTTCAACCAAAAGAATAAATGCGAAAGAAATATAATATCTACTCATTTTAATAAAATTCAAACATACCAATAAAAACTATATACATTTTAAATCTATTTATTCTCTTCTTGAAATAGGCCTGACTTGGTAGGTAGTAATGTCAGTACATACTCCTAAATCGATTATCTGTTCATTAGAAATTTCATTACAATAAGGTACTTCAGGGTCAGTACTCGCTCGTTGATGAACTGCTAAAAAGACCCCTACAGGTGCTAATACTGTAGATACGGTAACGGCGCCGAAATATGTAGCACCTACACCTGTAATTACAAGTGCACCGTTAATACCAGCATCCACATATTCTCCTTCTCGAATATTATTAAGAACTCCAATTGCTCCTAATGCATGACCAAAATAACTTAATGCCGTCCCTAAATTTGAAGCACCATTTGGGATTGCTTCTACAGCTTCATCAAAAGCATTGAGCGCTCTCATATGGCTAGTATTAGCAATTATTTGCCCACCATACATACCTGAAGTTACAACTTCATCAACTGGGGTCGCTGCTATATTGCGAGCCACCACACCAGCATGCAAAACCGCTTCGGTAATTGGCTCGGCAATTGGCATAACATAGTCATCTACAAAATTAATAGCAGCAGCGGGAATATCAAGAATTGAGCTTTCATGCGATGTAGGAGGTGCAGTATGTTCCTGCGTTTCATTCGGTTGGGTGTTATCTTCT
>Ga0138256_10003993_pt1 | contig 15650 bp, 17 predicted proteins | sample KNB2016incub_MG_FD_105486 | JGI IMG/M metagenome (GOLD analysis project Ga0138256, IMG submission 105486) | Active sludge microbial communities from wastewater in Klosterneuburg, Austria - KNB2014incub_MG | ecosystem: Engineered > WWTP > Activated sludge > Unclassified | place: Austria... | reverse complement strand
ATCTTTGGTGTTTTTACGTAATACTGCGGGTGATTTTACTAGTTTTTTTACCATAATTTTTAAAAAAATTTGCTGTAATTGCATAATTTTCAACAACTTATTGATGGATTTTAAAATGTCTTGATTTTAAACAAATTGTAGTAAACAAACATCTTTTTAATATTTATACAAGAATTAGTATTTATAAGGCCTTTAAAATGTTACTGTTATGAAAAAAGTATCAAGAGCTTGGGAATGGTATCCTGATTTGATTAATGTAACTGAAGAATAATCTTCCGGATTGCCTTAATTGTATTTTATTAAAAGTTTTTCTACATTTGGATAAAATCCAAAGCGATAGAAAAACTTTTTTATTTATTAGTCACCTTTTCATACCTAATATTACCGGTATGTTTCTTTTCTATTCCTGCATTTAAAAGAATAGATAAATTCTCATTTATCATAAGTATATATGGAATTTTATGTTTTGGCTTTCTCTTACTCTATGATTTCTTCCCAAAGGAACATATAAAATTTTTCCAGACCTCTTACACAACATTTGAATATTTAATATTTACATCTTTACTTTACTTAAATATTAGCTCAAAAAATATTAAGAGAGTCATCATCTTCATGTCACTCCTATTTATTGTTTTCCAAATCATTTTTGTATCAAGTGTAAATACTGGAAGGTTGGATAGTATCCCAATAGGTATTGAAACAATTTTAATAATATTTTATATTATAACTCTACTTTTTGAACTTGTCAACAATGTAAAAACTCCTATTACAAAACACTATTGTTTTTGGATATCAGTTGGAATATTAATTTATTTGGGAGGATCACTATTCTTTTATTTAATAATAGACTCACTTAAACTTAAAGAAATCGCTACTTATGGCAAAATGACTTACATAGCTGAAATAATTAAAAATGTTTTGTTTGGGTTATCTTTAATTGTTTATTCAAAAGCGGGCTTTAAAAAAGAAATACAACAGGAAATCAGGCCAGCACCATTTTTAGACATAACCTAACTCTCCGAAACTAACCTTTCTATGTTTTTTTTGCAATCCACCGCACCTTCTCCTACAATCGTTCTCATATTGGGTACATTGTGTATGTTTATTTTGGTAGGTGGTATAATCATTTTTATGCTGCTTCATCAGCGTAAGGTAGAAGGGCACAGTAAACAAATAGAACAAATGGAAGCCGATCATCAAAAAATTTTACTGAACGCTTCCATACGGCTCCAGGAGGAAGAAAGACAACGGCTTGCTGCTGATTTGCACGATGATGCAGGCCCACTTTTGGCTACTGCCCGCCTTTACCTCAACGAAAATCTGATAAACCAGGATAAAGCTTCTTTACTTCAATCTATTTTGCAAACCAGACAGATTATTGATGAAACTATTATGCTGGTGCGCAATATTAGTCATAACCTAATGCCTCCAACCCTAAAAAATTTCGGACTGGAATCAGCCATCACAGATTTATTTCAAAAAATTTCGGGTTCAGGTGTTGTAAATGCAAGTAGTCGTTTTCATGACTATAAAGAAAGGATGAATGAAGAACGGGAGCTTATTGTTTTCCGAGTAGTTCAGGAACTGATCAACAATATTCTAAAACACAGCAAATCAAGTTTTATACACCTCACGCAAAACCTTCAGGAAGAAAAAATTTTCATCAGAATCCATCATGACGGTCGTGGTATTTTACAGGCCGACTTTGACAGACTAAATAAATCCTATGATGGTTTGGGTCTCAAAAATATATCCAGCCGTATGCGAATCATGCAAGGCCAAATAAGTTTTGAAAAAGATATATCTCAAACTTATTTCAAAGTGACCATAGAACTCCCAAAGATTGATCCTGAAGCCGCGAGAAAAACGAAGAAGCAATTAGCCTGATTTTTATATACATTTTACTCCCCACTTAAATAACTAAACTATTTGATCTGAATTATTTGGATTAGATTTGTCTTCTATCTGATAACTATGGGAAGTATTAATGTCGCTATAGCCGATGACCACAAAATATTTCGAAAAGGTGTTATTCTATCTCTTCGCCCTTTTGCCAACATCAAATTTATTCTAGAAGCAGAAAATGGTGAAGAGTTGCTTAATGAGATTGCACAAAACAAACCTGATGTGGTGTTAATGGATCTGCGAATGCCCGGCAAAGATGGAATAGAAGCGACTAAAACTATCAGCAAACTTTACCCTGAAATAAAAGTGCTCGTTTTAAGTATGTATGAAGATGAAAGATTTGTTTACCACATGATGGAAAATGGCGCTAATGGTTATTTATTAAAGAACTCTGAACCCAGTGAAATACGCAGAGCCATTATGGAAGTGCATGAAAAAGGATATTATCTGAATAATTTTGTAAACCGCATTTTATTAAAAAAATCACATGCACGACAAAAAGTAATGCCTTCCCTTAACAGTGAAATCACATTGAGTGATAAAGAGAAAGATGTATTACGTTTTATTTGTATGGAGTTTACAGCAGCAGAAATAGCAAAAAAAATGGAGATAAGCGCCAGAACTGTTGAAGCCATCAAAGACAGGTTAATGGAAAGATTTGGAAGTAAAAACACTGCCGGACTGGTATTCTTTGCAGTTAAAAACAATTTGATCGAATAATGAATTTGTGTCTATCAAAATACCATTTCGGATATCTCACCTTCAACAATTAATGTTCCTGCTGTTTTAGTTTTGATTTCTTCTGTACTTACACCTGGAGCCCTTTCAATTAGTTTAAATCCTTTTTCGGTTACATCAATCACTGCCAAGTCAGTAACAATTTTTTTAATGCATTTTACACCCGTAAGTGGCAGTGTGCATTGTGACAATAGTTTTGATTCACCTTTTGGATTGGTATGCATCATTGCTACAATTATGTTTTTTGCTGCAGCAACAAGGTCCATAGCACCTCCCATTCCCTTTACCATTTTTCCAGGGATTTTCCAGTTAGCAATGTCTCCATTCTCACTTACTTCCATAGCCCCTAAAACAGTTAGGTCAACTTTTCCGGCCCTGATCATTCCGAAACTCATTGCAGAGTCAAAAAAAGCGGATCCAGGTATTGTTGTAACTGTCTGTTTGCCTGCATTTATAAGATCGGGATCTTCATCCCCTTCAAATGGAAACGGACCCATACCCAGTAATCCATTTTCGCTTTGCAAAGTCACATTAATACCTTTAGGTATATAATTGGCTACCAATGTTGGAATCCCAATACCGAGGTTTACATAAAAACCATCTTGAAGTTCTTTTGCAATTCGCTGTGCTATTTGCTCCTTTGTTAGTGCCATCTCAATAAAATTAATATCTAAATAATTTTTCTACTTTATCTAATCTAATTTCTTTTTCTGACTGTTCTGTTTTCAATTCTTTTTTCATAACCGGTACCCTGAAAAATACGATGTACATAAATTCCTGGCGTATGAATGCTATTGGGATCCAACTCTCCTGGCTCTACTAACTCTTCCACTTCTGCTATTGTAATTCTTCCTGCCATCGCCATCATTGGGTTGAAGTTGCGTGCCGTTTCTTTATAAATAAGATTACCAGCCTTATCCCCTTTCCATGCCTTTACAATTGCGAAATCGGAGTCGAAAGCCATTTCTAATAGATAATTTCGTCCGTTAAAATTTCTTACTTCTTTCCCTGCTGCTACTTCAGTGCCTACGCCTGCCAGTGTAAATACAGCCGGCATTCCATAGCCCGTAGCCATGCATCGTGTAGCTAATGTGCCCTGAGGTATTAATTCTACATCCAATTCACCACTTAATAATTGTCTTTCGAATTCACCATTCTCACCTACATAAGATGCAATCATTTTTTTCAATTGCCTGTTCTTAAGCATCAGCCCTATTCCAAAATCATCTACTCCAGCGTTATTGGAAATACAAGTAATATTTTTTACGACCTTCTTTACTAAAGCTGCAATACAATTTTCGGGTATTCCACAAAGCCCAAATCCACCAATCATTATAATGGATCCATCAGCAATGTCTCTTACTGCTTCGTCAGCATTGATTACAACTTTATTCATACTAATTAAAATTAGAAAGTAAAGTTACAAAACAAATACAGAGCAGTTAGAATTTGTGCTTCTGAAGTTGTTTACGATTGAGTGGTTTTGATATCGTAGTATCTGCCGATATCGCAGGTTTAACAGGCTTTCCAGTATTCTGTATAGTATCTGCAATATCCAATGGGCTTACAATTTGAGTAGGTGCGCCACTAATACTGATGGAATCCATAACAATTTTCATTTGTTGTGGATTAGTTTTATAGTAATTGAAATTTTTTTGAAATGCCTCTTTGGAAATATTATAAATAGAAAATATATCACTATAGTATGCAATACGGATAGAATCTTTATTTAATGCAGGATTCCGACTGATTACATAGTCGTTTACAAAAATATCAGCCTGCATCATATCTCTAAGTATCTCTTTCATTTTGGAGACAGGCAAAATTCCTTTTGGCATTTTATCACTATTCTTACAGGCTGAGAAAGCTGTTAAAACATATATGAAGAATAGAGATTTCCTCATTTCAAAGTTTTGTAGGCCGCAGTATTTGTAACATCCAGCTTTACTAATAGCTCTCTGGCCCTGCTTTTCTGCTCATCCGTAGCTTTGCTAAATACTTTTACCAGCTCATTGCTTTTCCCCTGAAAGAAAACCTGCATAGCCATTGAATTAGGGTTTTCTGAATTTATCGTATTCAGAAAATTTAATCCGTTCAAAATGCCTGTTCTTCCAGCATCTTCATTTTCATAAAACAAATCCATACCCGAACGATAATATGCATACAATACATCATGCATCAATGCAAAGCGACTGCTATTCAAATTCTCTGCAAGCCAGTATCGGTTACGTAAACCATCAAAGGATTTCCAGCCTCCAATATCTCCATTTTCAGGAGCATTGTTTACAATATTCCATGCTTTTTGAAAGTACTGGTCTCCACCTCTAAGTGCATAAGAGTCATAATCAAGACCAAGAATGATATTGACGTAATAGGCAATTACCGCAGTTAAGTTTGCTACAAGAGGATCATTCCCTTGAACCCTGTTTTCATTAAATTCAACAGGTTGAAATTCTATGTATTTAAAAGTAACATTATCATCCAGAAAATTTAGGATTGGAGAATCGTATGAAGAATTGAAAACAGGTCTGGCTGCCTGCACTGTCAGTTTTCCTTTAAAAACATTTTTTCCAAGATCCTGTTCAATAGCTAGCAGAAAATTGCATTGAATTTTTTCATTTGTCTGATAAGCGTCATTAGTCCAACGACGGTTATTTAAAAAATTAGCCAGAGAGCCTTGCAAAGTTGTAAATATCTTTTTATCTACTTGGGTACTTACTTTACTTGTGTTTACAGTAAACCTGGCTTGCAACTCTTGCGACTTTACAGATGAAACACAAAAAGCAAATAAGTATCCTATCAAAATTTTTTTAAGCATAATAAAGACGGATTATAGTGTCAACAATATCTTTTGCGACTTCCCTTTTTGTTTTTGTTTCAAATTCAATCTCTTGATCCTTACTGAAGATAGTTACTTTATTTGTATCATGATTAAAACCAGCGCCAGAATCCTTCATTGAATTTAATACAATCAAATCAGCATTTTTTTTGATTAATTTTTCTTTTGCAAATTCTTTTTCATTATTTGTCTCCAGTGCAAACCCAACCAAAACCTGACCCTTCTTTTTTCGCTCCCCCATTGCCTTTAATATATCTTTGGTTTTTACCAGTTCTAAATTGAACCCTGCTTCTTTCTTTTTAATTTTCTGTGTAGCTTTCATCGCAGGCGTAAAATCTGCTACAGCTGCAGCCATTATTGCCAGATCAATTTTATCATACCGCTCATCAACAGCTTCATACATTTCCAATGCTGTATTCACTTTTATTAAATTTATTTTACTGTCTTCAACTACTTCTTCTGTGGGGCCTAATATTAATGTAACAGAAGCACCTCTTTTGTTTAATTCATTTGCAAGTGCAATTCCCATTTTACCAGATGAATGGTTCCCTATAAAACGTACTGGGTCTATCGGCTCATAAGTTGGGCCAGCTGTGACTAATATATTTTTTCCATTTAACTGACCGGTAGCAAAAAATTGCTCATAAATAAATTCAAGGACTTGTTCCGGCTCAGCCATTCTACCTTCCCCATACAAACCACTGGCCAGCTCCCCATTTCCAACAGGAATTATATAGTTGCCAAACGATTCTAGACTTTTTAAATTTTCTTTAGTAGTGGGGTGTTTCCACATATCCTCATCCATAGCAGGAGCTACTGCAACCGGACAAGTAGCAGATAAATAAACAGCCAGCAAAAGGTTATCACAGTTTCCATGAGCCATTTTTGCAAGCGTATTACAACTCAAAGGGGCAATCAGAAATAGATCAGCCCAGCGGCCCAGCATTACATGGTTACTCCAGCTTTCTTCGTCAAACAGATCAATTAGAACCTGATTTTTACTTAACGTAGATATTGTGAGGGGTGTAACAAAATCTTTAGCCGCAGGTGTCATTATTACTTTTACCTCGGCACCTGCCTGTACCAATAGTCTTAAAAGAAAAACTGATTTATAGGCAGCAATACTACCTGATATTCCCAAGATTATTTTTTTTCCTTTCAACATTATTTCAAAAATACATATAAAAACAAATGCGGTTAGTATTCACCAACCGCATAAATATATTGTTTAAAGAATCTTAACTAAAGAGATCGTTCTCTGCTTTACGGAAATATACTTTATCATCCAGAAACTCCTGCGTTGCCAATAATGCCGGATTTGGCATTCTTTCATAAGCTCTGGAAATCTCAATTTGCTCTTTGTTTTCATGAATTTCTTCCAGGCTGTCTGTATGACTGGCAAATTCTTCTAATTTATTGTGCAATTCTTCTTTTAATGAAATATTTATCTGGTTAGCTCTTTTGCCAATTATAGCAATTGATTCATACAGATTACCAGTTTTAGCTTTAATATCATCCAAGCTTTTGGTTTCAACGTTATTCGTAATGCCTACACTAAGGTGTCGTCTTAATTTGCTCATTGCTTAATTTTTTAATATTGTTTGTTGATAATTTTAGATAATCTTCTGCTTCTCCTTTTAATTTACTTTCGGGGAACTGATCTGAAAATTCATTACACTCAGTAATAACCTGCTCGTATCTTTCTACCTGCTTTTCTTCAATACTCAAACCGGCATATTTGTAATATGATTTAATAACCAAAAGCTTATACTCATCTGCCTTTTGGGACTCTGGAAAGCTATTGAGTAATGATGTAAATGCAACGCCTGCTGCTCTAAACTGCCCCATATCAAAGTATAGCAAAGCGCTTTTAAAATCTTTTACCTCCATTTTTGCTCTGCATTCATCAATAATCTTATTGGCTTCAGGAATTCTTGGAGATCCTGGATGTGTATTAATAAAAACCTGCATGGTCCCTATCGCTTTAATCGTTTGCGTTTGATCTAACTCTGGCTTGGGGGATTGTTTATAAAAACTAAATGCTCTCATGTAATCAATTTCCTCCGATTTCTTGCTTGAAGGGAATGTTTCCATAAAGCTTTTAAACAGATTTTCTGCATTCATATAATCACCCATATTATAAGCACAGTAAGCATACTTATAATAAATATCTTCAAAGACTGCTCTGTCTGTTTTAAAATAGGGAAAAATATCTTCATAAACCTGTTGAGCTTTGATATACTTTTTTGTTACATAAAACTGTTCAGCCATTCTGCGTTTATATTCATAATCATGGCTTTTAAGTATTCTGGCGAGGCTTTTTTTTCCCGAGTTTCGTTGTGTAGCGTTCTTACTACTGCCACAACCGGCCAGTGTTGCCAAAAAAATTATTATCCAGACAGATTTCATAAAGGAGTGCAAAGTTAACAGATATAAGCAAATGTTAAGTAAAAAATTAGGGACTCCAAAACCTATGCGTTAAGGTTATTATAAAGGATTTTGAAGCCTTGAAAGCAAAAAAACCTCCCGGATCTCGGGAGGTTTATAATTGATTTATTCTTTATTAATTTTTCTTCATCAGATTAGGATGAGGAGGATCAACTCTGCTTGGTCTGTCATCACCTTCTGCAGCAACCTGCATGTCAACATTATCGCAGTTTTCGTTATCCTGACCAGAAACGAATACAAAACGATCCTGGCTGATACCTTCTTTATCTACCATATAGTTAATTACTGCATTAACACGATCCCAGCTAATCTGTTGTTTTTTCTTATCAGAAGCGCAATAACCTACTACTACAACACGACAACCTGGGCTATTACGCATTTTAGATGCTACAGTTGCAAGAGCAGCTTTAGTATCATCACTCAGCTTAACTGAACCTGATTTGAAAGAAAGTGTAGGCAAAGCACCAAGTGAAGTAGCGCATGAGCTGCCACCTGTACCACAAGGTTTAGTACAAAGGTTACACTTCTCTGGATCTGGGCAAGGAACAGGGCAGCTACCTTTACCATCTGCATCAACAGGCTGGCAATATGTAGGAGTAATAAGCTCTTTATCCTTACAATCTGGCACACCATCACCATCTGTATCTTTCGTAACACCATGAGAGTCAACTGGGCAACCTTCTGGAGTTTGTTCTTGGTCAAACTGATCAGTTACACCGTCATTATCAGAATCAGGTAAAACTGGTTTTGGTAAACGCATTAAACGAGGATTGCGAATTTCGCTATATGCATAATCCAAAGGATTCAGCCACCAAAGAGGTTCTACAGCTTTTGAACCTAAGTTGATATTCAAACCAACACTCAACATGTTGTATGAATCAAAATCACGTGTAAGCACAGCATCACCCCATGCATGTTCTTGCCAACGCTGACCATCTAATAAGTCATCCTTAATAAATGTCCAACGATCTTCTATCGCAAGATTAATTCTGTTTTTCTTATCTAATTTAAAGGCGATACCCATACCAACAGTACCTGATGGTTTAAAAGTATCTCCAAATAATTTAGGACGACGATCGCCCTGATTTTCAGCTGGAGTTTCAAATGTATTATCCAGAACATTATTTCTCATGTCCTTAAGAAATGATTTTCTGTTTTTATATGCCGCTTCATTAATAGAATTAAAATCATACTTAGAAGCACCATCCAATGCATTCACTTTAGTGTCATAAATTGATGCGCCTACTCCAGCAATACCATAGATGTTAAAGCCAGTTTTCGATTTGTGAAAACGAATATTGTTTAAAGTAACAATACCTTCTATACTAAGGTCTTGTACATTCGTCTTATAGTTATAATAAACCTGATCCCATGCTGTAGTTGGAAGTGCTCCAGTTACAGAAGATACAATAGTTCTAACACCACCGGCTCCAGTGATTGCCATAGGTGCATTATACCTTTGAGAAGGATCGGTAATACCTACACCCCAAGCTGGATTCTTAGCGTAGTTATTAGTAGCACGGAAATGATATCCTTTACCAATTCCATAAATATACTCTAAACGAAGAGAAAAGACATATCCAAAAGCCTTTCTCACATGGATTCCAAACCCAGGAGAAAGAAATTTAGCAGGAATATCTCCAGAAACCTGGAAAAGTCCACCTTTAATACCAATTTCCCATTGATTACGGGGTTTCGCTGGAAAATTATAAGTACCCTGTAAAAACTCATTATGTTGCTTCATCCTGCCATCAGGAATTTGCGAAGAGTCGTAGGTAGTTCCAATTTTCACTTGAGAAAACGAACTTATTGCAGTAAAACACACCACTGCCATAAGTAATAAATACTTTTTGCTTGCCATAACTGAGGATTAAGATTTGAAAAACAATGTCCTAAAAATGTCCTAAATAATACGCAAAAATAGAGATTGAACGCTAATAACCAAATTTTTGTGAAATTTATTTCTCTTTGCTTATTATTTTTCAATCACTTAGTCAATTTATGGAATCAATATGCTGCTCAGCAATCGATAAATATTTTGACCGTAAATTGCCGGGCTTAAATGGCACTACCCATTCATTTAATAGAAACTGAGCTGCAAATCTTTGAAAACAGGTTTAAAGAAGCAGTTAAAAGCCAGGCTCCCCTGCTTGACCGAATCATGCGATATATTGTAAAAAGAAAAGGAAAACAGCTTCGACCTATGTTTGTTTTGCTTTCTGCCAAACTTTGTGGCCCTTTAAATGATTCTTCTTATAGGGCAGCATCAATGGTTGAAATTTTACACACTGCTACTTTGGTGCATGATGATGTGGTGGACGACTCTATGGAACGCCGCGGCTTTTTCTCTACATATGCTTTATGGAAAGCCAAAGCAAATGTGTTGATAGGTGATTATCTATTGTCAAAAGGATTACTATTGTCTCTCACACATAACGATTATAAAATTCTCCATATTTTATCTGATGCGGTACGTAAACTTAGTGAGGGAGAACTATTGCAAATGCAAAAAGCAAGAACACTAAACCTGAAAGAAGAAATATATTTTGAAATTATCCGCAATAAAACAGCTTCTTTACTCGCATCAGCTTGTGCAGCTGGTGCATGGAGTAGCACACAGGATGAAGTCATTACTGAGAAAATGCGTGTTTTTGGAGAAACAACAGGAATGGCCTTTCAGATAAAAGACGACCTTTTTGATTATGCCAGTGAGAATATTGGAAAACCAACTGGCAACGATATTAAAGAGAAAAAATTAACACTGCCCTTAATTTATACGCTGAATAATACAGATGCTTCCACACGACGAAAAATTATTTATATCGTAAAAAATAACAATAACGATAAAGAAAAAGTAAAATGGGTAATCGACCAGGTGGAAAAAACAGGCGGTATTGCTTATGCAAAAGAAAAAATGAATGACTTCAGAGATAAAGCAATTGAACAGCTTAAATATTTTTCTGAAAATGAAATAAGAAACGGACTAGAAGACATGGTGCGATTTGTTACGGATCGCAAATATTAACCCAAACGAATTTGTTGACTGATATATATTTTTTGATGAAAAAAAGATGGAAAATAAAAAGTGCAGACGATGAAAAAATAAAATCATTGCACCAATCGCTTCAGACGCATCCGTTGCTTTGTAAAATTTTAGTTCAACGAAATATTGAAACCTACGAACAAGCAAAAGATTTTTTTAGACCTCAGTTATCTACATTACACAGTCCCTGGCTGATGAAAGACATGGACTTGGCTGTAGATAGAATACAAATTGCTTTAAATAAAAATGAAAAAATTCTGGTATTTGGGGATTATGATGTGGATGGCACTACTGCAGTGGCCTGCATGTATCAATTTCTGAATAAATTTCATTCCGAGCTTGATTTTTATATTCCACATCGATATCGTGAAGGCTATGGAGTAAGTAAAGCCGGAATTGATTTTGCAAAAGAAAATGGATTCACTCTAATCATTTCGTTAGACTGCGGAATTAAGTCTTTTGATCTTATCAGTTATGCAAAAAATCTGGGAATTGATTTTATTGTTTGCGACCACCATCTGCCAGATGATGAACTGCCCCCTGCAATTGCCATTCTTAACCCCAAACAAAATGATTGTAAATACCCATATAAAGAATTGTGTGGCTGTGGCGTTGGGTTCAAACTTATTTGTGCACTTTCTGAAAGATTAAATTTACCTGCTGAAACTCCATTCGAATTTTTAGATTTATTAACTACCGCTATTGCTGCAGATATTGTGCCCATAACGGGTGAAAACAGGGTAATGGCTTTTCATGGGTTGATAAAGGTCAACCATAATCCAAACCATGGTATAAAAGCACTTACCAAGCTGAGCAGCCTAACGGGAGCAATTCAAATTACCAACCTGGTATTTATGATTGCCCCGCGGGTGAATGCCGCCGGCAGAATGGATGATGCAAGAAAAGCAGTACAAATGTTCATAGCACCCTCAATGGAAGAGGCTCTTCGCTTTGCAGAAATGCTGCAAACAGACAATACGGAAAGAAAAGAAGCAGATAAAAATATAACGGAAGAAGCATTGGCGATGATTGAAGAAAATATTATCTGGAAGAATAATAAATCAACACTGGTTTATCAACCACACTGGCACAAAGGAGTTGTAGGAATTGTTGCTTCAAGATTGATTGAAACATATTTCAGACCAACGATTGTATTAACCAATTCAGGAAACTATGCGGCGGGCAGTGCCAGAAGTGTACCAGGCTTTAATTTGTATGAAGCAATACACGCCTGTCGTGAACATTTATTAGGATATGGTGGCCATTTTGCTGCTGCGGGAATGACATTGGAAATTTCTGAAATAGATGCATTCAGAAAAAAATTTGAAGAAGTAGTGGCTGCAACCATTTTACCCGAACAATTGGTACCCGAGATTGTAATTGATGCAGAAATACAATTTAGTGACATAAAACAGTCTTTGTACAACATTCTATGTCAAATGGAGCCATTTGGACCCGAAAATTTATGTCCTGTGTTTGTTGCAAAAAATGTGGTTGACACAGGTTGGAGCAAAATTGTAAAAGAAGAACATCTGCGTGTTTCACTAAAGCAAAACAATGCCGTTCTTACAGGCATTGGTTTTTGGATGGCAGACAAATATGAACTACTGAAAAAGAAACAACCAGTTGATGTAGTTTTTAAGATTGAAGAAAATGAATGGAACGATCAAAAAACATTGCAATTGAAAATTATTGACCTTCATAGTACCGACATTTAATTTACAATTAATATTTTTGTTAGCTTAACTCCAAAAAATGAAGAAATTTTTATTAGTTACCCTATTTCTGTTATGCGTTAATTTGTTTTCAGTAAACGCACAAAGCAGTGTCAATACACTAGATGTTGTAAGTTGGAATGTAGAATTTTTTGGGGCACCATTTGCAAGTGGCCCTACTGATAAAGACCTGCAGGAAGTAAATGTAAAAAAAGTATTAAGGTGGCTGAATGCAGACCTTTATGGTATGGTAGAAGTTGTAGATACCATGCGATTCAGAAGAGTTGTAGATTCTCTAGGAAATGCAGAATATGGATATGTGATTGCCCCTTTTTGCAGTGGCAATACTACAGGTACAGGTGGAGGATGGACCAGCGGTCAAAAGCTGGCATTTATATATCGCAAATCAATTTTTTCAAATATAAGTGTGAGAGGATTAATGCGAAACAGCGGTCCTGCATATACCAATTGGGCAAGCGGTCGGTTTCCATATATGTTTTCTGCAACAGCTACCATAAATAGTGTGAGTAAGAATGTAAACTTTATTTTGTTACATGGAAAAGCAGGAAGTTCTTTAGACGATTATAATAAACGATATGCTGCCGCTACTGAATTAAAAGATACATTGGATGCTCAGTTCAGCACCGATAATGTCTATATTATTGGTGATTTTAATGACGCTTTGAATGCCAGTATATATACAGGTGCCAGCGTTACATCATACGACAAAATTGTGAAAGACAGCACAGATGCTGACCATTACAAGTCCATTACTTTGCCATTAGGTGCATCAGGACAATCAACAATGATCAATTTTCCAAATGTTATTGATAATCATGTAATCTCAAATGAAGTGGAGCCCTTTTATGTTCCAGGTTCTGTTAAAATTAAAACGGATGTAACATCTATTATTTCTGATTATGTTACTGCTCACAATACTTCAGATCATTATCCTGTTTTTTCTCAATACAATTTATCTGGAGTGGTTACAGGAGTTACCAACGTATCAGCAAATGAAATGGGTGTTGTAGTTTATCCAAATCCATTTAAAGAGAACTTTTACATTAAAGCTACAAAAACACTTACCAATGTAAATATGCAACTGATAAATATACAAGGACAGGTCATCAATAAAAAGAATTATAGCCTTGTTCCTGCAGGTTCTTTTATCAACCTTTCTTATCCTGCATTACAAAGTGGTGTTTATTTTTTACAAATGGAAACAAGACAGTATAAAACGGCGGTAAAACTCGTTGCATTCTAAAATTGAAACCCCTATTTTTGCTCCCCGTTTGGGGGTTTAGCTCAGCTGGCTAGAGCGTTTGCATGGCATGCAAAAGGTCACCGGTTCGACTCCGGTAACCTCCACAATATTTCACTCGCTTAAAAAAAAGTTCCAAATATGGAACTTTTTTTGTGCAGACTGTCTCAACTTAGCAGTGCAATCAATATCATGGGAGTAATCAAACAAATTTCAGAATATCTTTTTCTAAGAAAGAAAGACCCTAACAGACCAAAGAGTAAATGGATTGGCTATATGCATGGCATCAACCGTTTAAGCTTAATTATTTTTATTATTTGCCTCATTATTCTTGCAATAAAACTTTTAAGCTAAATTTTCATTTGTTGATTTTATCATTTACTGGTACTGCAGAAATTTCAGAATGGAATTTGCAGCTTGCGCTGACGCATTACCATTGCTACTGAGTTTTGCTTTTAAGTTTGCATAATCTGCTATTACCTTACTTCTTTTTTCAGGGTGATGTAATATTAAATCAAGTTCTCTTTTAAGATTTTCAACCGTCAAGTCATTTTGTATCAGTTCTGTTACAACAGGCTTATCCATTATGATATTAACTAAAGAAATAAATTTTACTTTGACTAATCGTTTTCCAATCTGATAAGAAATGGCTGACCCTTTATAACATACAACCTGCGGTACGTTTAATAAAGCTGTTTCCAAAGTTGCCGTTCCAGAAGTTACCAATGCGGCTACAGACTGACCTAATAATTCATAGGTACGATTGGCAACATAAGAAACATTGGGATATGGTTTCAGCATTTCATCATAAAAATTTTCTTCCACTCCAGGGGCTTTTGCTACTACAAACTGATAATTTAGAAAAGATTTAGCTACCTCAAGCATCACTGGAAGTTTTTTCAAAATTTCCTGTTTACGGCTTCCGGGAAGCAATGCAACAACAGGCTTATCGGATAAAGAAATTTTTTCATCTAATAATTTTCTATTTTCCAGTTCTTCTATTAAGGGATGACCTACGTATTCCACATCCCAGTTCCATTCGTTTTTAAAATAATCTTTTTCAAATGGCAATATTACCAGCATCTTATCTATACATTGCTTCATCATCTTCACACGACCCGATTTCCATGCCCATACTTGTGGTGATATATAGTAAACGATTTTTATATTTCGTTTTTTAGCCCATTCGGCTATGCGTAGATTGAAACCGGGGTAATCAATTAAAATCAGTACATCAGGTATATTACTCAGAATATCTTCTTTGCAAAAATGGAGATTCCGGAAAATTGTTCTCAGGTTCATCAACACTTCCGCAAAACCCATAAAAGCCAATTCACGATAATGCTTCACCAACTCGCCACCTGCTGCTTGCATTCTATCGCCACCCCAGCAACGAAAAACAGCATTAGTATCGAGCTTTCGAATTGAAGACATCAGATTGCTTCCGTGTAAATCGCCTGAAGCCTCACCTGCTATGATGTAATATTTCATGTGTATGAAATGAATTGCTTATTTACCAACGTACTATTTTTTTCCCGCTTTTTGATATAAATAATAATCAAACGAATATTTTCCAGGTCCGCATAAAAAAACAGTGGTATAAGAAATCAAGTATAAGAGTGGCAGTTCTTTTACCGACAGTGAGTCACTTGCATGAATTTGAAGTAGAATAACCAACATGGTAATGATAACTGGAATTGT
>Ga0138256_10003992_pt1 | contig 15652 bp, 9 predicted proteins | sample KNB2016incub_MG_FD_105486 | JGI IMG/M metagenome (GOLD analysis project Ga0138256, IMG submission 105486) | Active sludge microbial communities from wastewater in Klosterneuburg, Austria - KNB2014incub_MG | ecosystem: Engineered > WWTP > Activated sludge > Unclassified | place: Austria... | reverse complement strand
CCAGATCAGTTCTTCCTTTGTGCAACACACCTTTGCGGTCAAACATTAAAAAGTTTTCATGCTTTGCACCCAGCGATTCATATAATAAGGTGCAAGCCATTGCAGCTGCACCAGCACCGTTCACTACAATCTTTACTTTTTCTATTTTCTTTTTTTGAATTTCCAGTGCATTCAATAATGCTGCAGCACTGATGATGGCTGTTCCATGCTGATCATCATGCATTACCGGAATGTTCATTTGCTTTTTAAGCTCTCTCTCAATGTAAAAACATTCAGGTGCTTTTATATCTTCCAGATTGATGCCACCAAATGTTGGCTCCAATGCTTTTACAATCTCAACAAATTTTACCGGATCCTTTTCATTAATCTCAATATCAAAAACATCAATGTCTGCAAAAATTTTGAAGAGAACTCCCTTTCCTTCCATCACTGGTTTACTTGCTTCTGGACCAATATCGCCCAAGCCCAAAACAGCAGTACCGTTACTAATAACACCGACAAGGTTTCCTTTAGCTGTGTATTTATAAGCATTTTCAATGTCGGCTGCTATTTCCAGACATGGTGCAGCTACACCGGGTGAATATGCAAGCGATAAATCTCTTTGTGTTTTTGCTTCTTTAGTAGGGATTACTTCAATCTTTCCAGGTCTTCCTTTAGCATGATATTCAAGAGCCTGTTGTTTCCTTAATTCATTTGACATAGAAAATTATTATGTTACAAGCTGTAGTAATTCTGCTCACCTGCCTGCCGGCAGGTCGTTCCTTGTGATCTGTTCTCTTTTATTCTTCCATTGAAAGAATAAAAGAGAATCACTCTTGTGCTGCAGTAATTCTATTCAGCAAAATGGATTGCAATGTACAAAATAATAGTACTAACGGGTGTTGTGTGTTATTTATTGATAATGAGTAGATTGTATTGCTATGGTTTGGCAGAACTTCCCAACCATGCCATCATTCCCATTCCAATTTCAATGGCTTTTTCATCAATGTTAAAAACAGGTGTATGCACACCGGCTGTTATTCCTTTAGCTTTATTCATAGTGCCGAGGCGATAAAAGCAGGCTGGTATTTGCTGTGCATAGTAACCAAAGTCTTCCGCACCCATTCTTAGTTCTGTTTCACTTACATTTTCTGCTCCCATAAAATCACTTGCCAGGCTCATTGCCTCAGCGGTTACTTTTTCATCGTTCATCACACATGGATAGCCAACATCAATATGCAGGTCGGCTTCTCCTCCCATTGATTGAACAAGGTTGGTTGTTAATTGATGCATGAGCTCATGTGCTTTAAACCGCCATGTTTCATCCATTGCTCTAAATGTGCCCATCAGTTTTACTTCGTTTGGAATTACATTAGTGGTATTGCCACCATTAAAAGAAGTAATAGAAAGTACAGAAGGATTAAATGGATTATTATTTCTACTAATCAATTGCTGCAATGCAATTATTAAATGTGAACTTATTAATATAGGATCAATTGTTATATGCGGCGAGGCAGCATGTCCGCCTTTGCCTTTTATTGTAATATATATTTCATCGGCACTTGCCATTACTTTACCACTTCTAAAACTTAATTCGCCAACTTCCAGTATTGTATTTACATGTAATGCATAAATAGATTGTGGTTTTGGATTTTCCAATACTCCATCTCTTATCATATAGGAAGCGCCACCGGGGTTTTTTTCTTCACCCGGCTGAAAAATCAGTTTCACCGTTCCTTCCCACTCATCTTTTAATTCATGTAAAATTTTTGCGGCGCCTAGCAAACAGGTTGTATGTACATCATGACCGCAGGCATGCATTACTCCATCGTTCTTTGATTTATAGGGAATGTCATTTTCTTCCTTGATTGGCAATGCGTCCATATCGGCTCTCAATGCTACAATTCTTTTATCAGGGTTTTTGCCTTGTATTATGCCAACCACACCAGTAGTTGCTATAACTGTAAATGGAATTCCGAATTCTTGCAACTTGCCTTGTACAAATTTTGACGTTTCAAATTCCTGATAGCTTAGTTCTGGGTGAGCATGAAGATGGTGGCGAATTTCAACAAACTCAGAAAAATACTTTTTGGCTAATGCTTTAATTTTTTCTTGCATAATGGCAAAAATACTAATTCGAAAGCAAGCAAAACTTGTATAAACGAATAATCCCGGACTATTGCCGGGATAATAGTTTCTATTTAAGAAAAAATTTTATGGGTTTATACCTTCATCGCCTTTGCCAGACTTTACTTCTATAATATCTTTCATAATAAAAACACCTTTAGGAAAGTAAGTATTAAATCTTCTTTGGTAGGATTCGGCATCTTTACGATCCTTAAAATTGCCAGCTTTTACACGGAAATAAGGCGACTGATACCACATATAGGCTTTTAGCTCTGGGAAATAGGTATATACTTTTGTTTTAGCGGCATAGGCTTCATCCCTGTTGTTAGTACTGATAATCATCAGACGAAATCCTTTATCGGTTCTTCTACCGTCTCTGCTGGTAACTTCATTTATATAAGCTTGCTTTTTTACAAGCAAATCAAGTCTTGCATCTTTGTGTACTAAAACAGAGTTAGTATCAACAGCGACAATTATCGCAGTATCTTTTTGCGCCAAACAATTTGTTGCAACAATAATCATTGCAATTGAAAAAATGAATTTCATATTTTGTTTAAGGTTCATCATGCTGTAAAATTAATATCCTCCGCCTGCACTAGCAATATTTTCTACAGGATGCCAGGTTGTTTTTATTTCTTGTGTATCCATGATAAAGTAAGGGGATTGTCCTTCTTCAGTAGTCCAATTAATTTTATCATAAAATGTAATACGTTTCAGATTCGTTGCGGATTTTTCTCTTATCATTTTCTTTGTTTCAGAATCTTTTTCGCAATAAATGGTTGCATTTACATCCATATGATCAACGAACCACGAAGTTAATTCTGCTGGTTTGCCCGTTAAAATATTAATAACTCCTCCCGGCAAATCCGAAGAGTTTAAAACTTCTGCAAAAGTTACGCCACAAAGCGGTTTTGTTTCTGATGCTAAAACGATGCAAGTATTTCCACCAGCAATAACTGGGGCGATTACAGAAACTAATCCTAATAATGAATCGCCTTGCGGAGCAATAATTGAAACAACTCCTGTTGGTTCAGGCACAGAAAAATTGAAATGAGAAGTGGCCACAGGATTTACTGCGCTGAATAATTGCTGAAATTTATCACACCATCCAGCATAATAAATCAATCTGTCTATAGCAAGGTTTACTTCTTTCTCTGCTTTTGCTTTTGTTCCGTCTTGTAGAATTAATTCTTCAATAAACTGAGCTTTTCTTCCTTCAAGCATTTCGGCCATTCTATATAATATCTGACTGCGGTTGAATGCTGCTCTGCTACTCCAATCACCAACTGCAGCTCTTGCTTTTAAAACAGCATCCCTAAAATCTTTTCTAGAACTCAGGCAAACATTCGCCAATTTTTTTCCTGCTGCATTTTCCGGTTGATAATATCTTCCCGACTCTGTTCTTGGGAATTGCCCTCCGATATAAATTTTATAAGTCTTCAATACTTCTAATCTTTTAGAAGATGTTTTTTTCTCCAAACCGTTTTCGCTTACTTTAAGCGAAGATTTTTTAATTGTCTTTTCCATTTCTATTTTTTTAGCCGAGAAGGAAATAAGACGGTAAGAAAAATTCCCGTCTTCCCGTCTTACCGGCAATTTTTAGCTTTTTAAATTCAAATAAGGTAACAATCCATGTAAACCACCTTCTCTTCCAAATCCACTTTCTTTATAACCTCCAAATGGTGATGTTGGATCAAACTTATTAAATGTATTGGCCCACACAACACCTGCTTTCATTCTTTTTGTCATGTTGAAAATCTTTGAACCTTTATCCGTCCACACACCAGCACTTAAGCCATATGGTGAATTATTTGCTTTTTCAATCACTTCATCTTCTGTTCGGAAAGTAAGAATGGCCAGCACCGGTCCGAAAATTTCTTCCTGTGCTATGCGGTTGCTCTGCGCTACATTGGTAAATAGAGTGGGGCGACAGAAAAATCCTTTGCCCGGCAAGCGGCAACTACTTTGATACATTTCGGCACCTTCTTTTTTCCCGATGCCGATATATTTATTAATAATATCTAATTGCGATTTTGAATTGATAGCACCGATATCAGTATTCTTATCCATCGGGTCACCAACAATTAAAGATTCTAAACGGTCTTTCAGTTTTCGAATTACTTCTTTTGCTACCGATTCCTGCACATACAGTCTTGAGCCGGCACAACAAACATGTCCCTGGTTAAAAAATATTCCATTGATAACACCTTCCACTGCCTGATCAATCGCTGCATCTTCAAAAATGATATTGGCAGCTTTTCCGCCGAGTTCTAATGTTGCTTTTTTATCAGTTCCAGCAATAGACCGTTGAATTATTTTTCCAACATCAGTAGAACCAGTAAATGCAATTTTATTTACATCCGGATGATTAACCATTGCAGCACCTGTTGCTCCTGCACCTGTAATTATATTCACCACACCTGGAGGTAAATCGGCTTCCTGAATAATCTCAGCCAGTTTCAAAGCAGTTAGCGGAGTTGTTTCGGCAGATTTTAATACAACTGTATTACCTGTGGCAATTGCTGGTGCAATTTTCCATGCAGCCATCAGCAATGGAAAATTCCAAGGAATAATTTGTGCCGCAACACCCAATGGTTCTGTTGTACGGTTCGGGAATGCATATTCTAATTTATCTGCCCAACCTGCATAATAAAAGAAATGATTGGCAGCAGTTGGCACATCAAAGTCACGGCTTTCTTTAATTGGTTTGCCGCCATCTAATGATTCAATGATAGCCAACTCTCTTGCTTTCTCCTGCATTATCCTTGCAATACGAAAAATATATTTTGCCCTTTCTTTCGCAGGCATTTTCTTCCATGTTTTCTCGTAAGCATTTCTGGCAGCCTTCACCGCTTTGTCTACATCAGCAGCATTGGCATCAGCTACCTCACTCAGCTTTTCTTCATTCGCCGGATTGATGGTGTCGAAATATTTTTTTGATAATGGCTTCTGCCATTCACCATTAATAAACAGGTCATATTGCTTATTGATAGTCGCTGCACTTTTACTTTCCGGTGCAGGAGCATAAGTCCAGCTTGTATCAAATTTTAATTTGATTGTGTTACTCTTTTTTGTCGCAGCCTGCCTGCCGATAGGCACGGCTTTCTTTGTTTTTACAGCCATAATTTAATTTTTCTTGTCCTCCGAAGCCTTTGCGAAGGAGGATTATTTATCCAGCGACATTAACACGGATGAACTTCCGTTGCGTCGCACTCTTCATCGTTCTGTAATTCTATTCAGCTTTTTATTTCACGCAAAGCCGCAAAGTAATTAAGGCGCAAAGAGAGTATATTAATTTTTTTCTTTGCGCCCTAGCGTCTTTGCTTGAAAACTAATCCACCGAAAAATAATTTGCACTCTGATATTGTCCTGTTTTCAATTTGACCATCTGCATCAACACATCATTAGCTAAACTACTGGCACCAAAACGAAACCATTCATTGTTCAGCCAATCTTCACCCAACACTTCTTTTACCATTACTAAATAATGCAACGCCAGTTTTGATTTGGAAATGCCACCTGCTGGTTTCATCCCAATCATCTTACCTGTCTTATAATAAAAATCTCTTATTGCTTCCAACATTACCAATGTTACTGGCATAGTAGCTGCTGGTTGTATTTTTCCTGTTGATGTTTTAATAAAATCTGCTCCGGCATGCATCGCAATATCAGATGCCCGTCTCACTTTATCAAAAGTTCCTAATTCACCTGTTTCTAAAATAACTTTCAATCTTGCTTCGCCGCAGGCTTCTTTAATAGCAGCTATCTCATCAAACACAAAATTGTATTCACCTGAATGGAATTTTCCCCGGCTGATTACCATATCCACTTCATCTGCACCTTCATTCACTGCATATTTTGTATCTCTTATCTTAATGTCTTTAGGAGCTTGTCCACTTGGAAAAGCTGTTGCAACAGAGGCTACTTTTATTCCTGAATCACCCAATGCTTTCTTTGCCACTTTTACCATGCTTGGGTAAACACAAATCGCCGCTACCGTCGGAATATTAGGTAATGCATCATGTGGATGCATGGCTTTGTAGCAGAGCTGTTTTACTTTTCCATCGGTATCTTTTCCTTCTAAAGTGGTAAGGTCAATCATGTTCAATACCAGCTTCAGACCGTTCTCTTTCGATTCGTTCTTGATGCTTCTTTTTGTAAACCGGGAAGCCCTTTCTTCTACACCCACCTGGTCAATATGAGGGGCTAAGGAAAAGTCGGGAATCATTATTGTCGGTTTGGCTATAGCCATATTTGTGATTTATTAAGACTTTCAAAGATAACCAAAGTTCCGGGGAAAGGAATTAGCCAGATTTCCGTCAAATGAAAGCCTTTTATCAATTTATTTATTTTCTGTAAACCGATTGTTATAAATTCGGTTTCTATTAAAACCAAACTGAAATGAGAAAAAACCGATTATGGCTGGTGGTAGCAATTACTATTGCTTACTCTCTACCACTGGCAGCACAACCTACTTTTCCCGAAAACGGCGTAGCGAGTCCCAGACACGGACATTATGCTTTTACCAATGCTACAATTGTAAAAGATGCATCTACTACAATCACCAATGCAACGCTGATTGTTAAGGATGGTAAAATTTTGGCTGTAGGTGCTAATTTAAAAACTCCTGCCGGAGCTGTGGAAATTGATTGCAAAGGAAAATTTATTTATCCATCTTTCATCGACATCTATTCCGATTATGGAATTGCTACTCCGCAAAGAACAGGTGGCGGCGGTTTCAATTTTGCACAACCAGCTCAGTTGGAAACGGCAACAAAAGGTGCTTATGGTTGGAATCAGGCTATTAAAAGTGATGTAGATGCATACAAATCATTTGTGGTGGATGATGCAAAAGCAAAACCTTTAAGAGACGCTGGTTTTGGAACTGTTTTATCGCATGTAAAAGATGGAATAGCCAGAGGTACTGGTGTGGTTGCCACTTTAGCAAACGATAAAGAAAATTTTGCTATTATAAAAGAAAAGGCATCGGCACATTATTCTTTTAGTAAAGGAACTTCTACTCAAAGTTATCCCAGCTCAATGATGGGTATGATTGCATTACTGAGACAAACTTATCTGGATGCACAGTGGTATAAAACAAAACCTGCAGCTGAAGGCTTAAACCTAAGTCTGCAATCATGGAATGATAACCAGGGTTTGCCACAAATTTTTGAGGCAAGTGATAAGTGGAATGATTTGAGAGCTGATAAAATAGGAGATGAGTTTGGTGTACAGTATATCATTAAATCTGGCGATAACGAGTATCAGCGTATAAAAGATATGAAAGCTACCAATGCTACTTTCATCGTTCCGTTAAATTTTCCACAAGCACAAGATGTGGAAGATCCTAATGATGCAAAGTTTGTTGCTTTAGACGATATGAAGCATTGGGAAATGGCTCCATCTAATGCTGCCGCTTTTGAAAAAGCCGGTATTCCTTTTTGTTTAACCACTGCTGATCTGCGTTCCGTTAATCAGTTTTGGACAAACCTGCGCAAAGCAATGGAATATGGTTTAAGCGAAAGCAAAGTTATGGAGGCATTGACTAAGACCCCTGCAATGGCATTGGGCATTTATGATAAAGTAGGTAGTTTGGAAGCTGGCAAACTGGCTAATTTTTTAATTACGAATGGTCCGCTATTCGATTCAAAAACTGCTATCCAATTTAATTATGTACAAGGAAATAAATATGTTGTAAAAGATGACAATTTTATTGCCGGAACATATGAGATCAACATAAATACTCCAACTGGCGATGAAAAATATACATTGGATGTGAAAAGCCCGAGCTCGGCTACTATGTTTGGAAAAGATACATTGAACACCAAGTTCAGTCAGGATGGAAAAATTGTAAAGCTTAATTATGCTCCAATGGCTCGTCGTCAACGTCCTGCTGCAATGCCTGAAGGTGGCCAGCGACCAGGAGGTTTTGGAAGGACAGGAGTAGCAGATGCAACATTACCTGCTAATGCACCGAGATTAAGCGGTATAAGTAGTGGAACTGAATGGAATGGAACAGGAATTGATTCTTTAGGAAATCCATTAACATGGACTGCAATATTTGTTAAAGCTGCAGAAGCAAAGCCAGATACAGCTAAGAAGAAAGATGCACCAGTAATTGGCAAAGTAGTTTATCCTTTCGAACCATTTGGATGGGAAGAAAGTCAGCAGCCAAAACAAGAAACAATTCTTATAAAAAATGCTACTGTATGGACGAATGAGAAAGAAGGAGTATTACAGAATTCAGATGTATTAATTAAGAATGGAAAAATTGCGGCAGTTGGCAAAAATCTTTCTGATGCGTCTGCAAAAACTATTGATGGAACCGGAAAGCATGTTACTGCCGGAATTATTGATGAGCATTCACATATTGCGGCAGCTTCTATTAATGAAGGTGGTCAGAGTGTAACATCAGAAGTTCGTATTGCAGACAATCTGAATCCGGATGATATAAATATATATAGACAATTAAGTGGTGGTGTAACAACCTCTCATATCTTACACGGTTCAGCCAATGTAATTGGCGGGCAAACACAATTAATAAAACTTCGCTGGGGTGCTAATGCAGAAGATTTGAAATTCAAAGGTGCTGATGGCTTCATCAAATTTGCATTAGGTGAAAACGTAAAACGTTCTTCGGCACCGTTAGGTAACAATCGTTATCCTGATACAAGAATGGGAGTGGAGCAGGTACTGGTTGATGCTTTTACAAGAGCAAAAGATTATCAAAAGGAATGGAAGAAGTATAATGATACAAAAGATAAGAAAGGAATTAATGCACCAAGAAGAGATCTGGAATTGGACGCATTGGTAGAGATTTTGGAAAAGAAAAGATTTATTACTTGCCACTCTTATGTGCAAAGTGAAATTAATGCTGCTATGGAAGTGGCCAATAAGATGGGTTACACTGTAAATACTTTTACTCATATTCTAGAAGGATATAAAGTAGCCGACAAAATGCTGAAGCATGGTTCTTATGTTTCTACTTTCTCTGATTGGTGGGCTTATAAAATGGAAGTAGAAGATGCAATTCCTTATAATGCGGCTATTATGCAGAAAGTAGGTTTAGTTGTTGCTATCAATAGTGATGATGCTGAAATGGCTCGTCGTTTGAATCAGGAAGCAGCCAAAATTGTAAAGTATGGTGGTGTTACGGAAGAAGAAGCATTAAAAATGGTAACACTGAACCCTGCAAAAATGTTACATGTGGATGATAAGGTTGGAAGCTTAAAAGTTGGAAAGGATGGTGATGTTGTTCTTTGGAGTGATAACCCATTAGCTATATATGCAAAGCCTTTATATACAATTATAGAAGGTACTATTTATTTTGACAGACAAAAAGATGAGCAATTGCAGAAGCAAGTAGATGAAGAAAGGCTTCGCCTTGTTAGAAAAATGAATGGTGAAAAAAGAAGTGGTATGCCAACAATTCCGGCTCAGCCATCTTATCAGATTATGCATAGTTGTAGCGATCATGCTCACAGTCACGGATTATTGGTAATTGATGCAGACGAAATTAATAACGACTAAAATCATAATAATGAAAAAAATATTTTTAATAATATCTATGAGCTTCTTGCTGGCAGTAAATGCTCAGGAAACTGTTTTGCCTACTAAACCACACATAGGCGTAAGCTATATTAAAAATGCCACTATCCATTTAGGTAATGGCAAAGTGCTGGAAAATGGAACTATCAAAATAAAGGATGGTAAAATTGAAGAAGTAGGAACAAACATTGTTGTACCTGGGGGTGCAGACGTAAAAGACGCAACAGGTCAGCATGTTTATCCCGGACTAATATTGGCGACAAGCAGTCTTGGTTTAGGCGAGGTAAATGCTGTAAGAGCTACGCAAGATGTAAGAGAAATCGGAGATATGAATCCGAATGTAAGAGCATTAGTTGCTTACAATACTGATTCAAAAGTTATAAATACGCTTCGTTCTAATGGGATTTTGCTGGCAAACATTGTTCCGCAAGGAAGTTTTGTTGCAGGTTCTTCCAGTGTTGTTCAATTAGATGCCTGGAATTGGGAAGATGCAGCTTATAAAACAGATGAAGGAATTCATGTCTATTTGCCATTGTTAATGGCAAGACCAGGTGGAAGAGGCGGCGGAGGAAGAGGTGGCGGACCGCAACAGCCTCCGACTGATCCGGTGAAAGAAGGATTGGCAAAGCTGGAAGATCTGAAATCATTTTTCAAAGAAGCAAAAGCATATTTTAATGAGTCAACTCACGAAGAAACCAATTTGAAATTTGAGGCAGTAAAAGGTTTGTTTAATAAAAGCCAGAAATTGTACATGCATGGCAATACTGTTAAACAAATATTAGCCGCATTGGATTTTGTAAAAGAGTTTGGGTTGGATATGGTAATAGTTGGCGGTAGTGAAAGCTACCAGGTAGCAGATTTATTAAAACAGCATAATGTTTCAGTAATCTTATCGCAGCCACATAGTTTGCCTACAACTACGGATGACGATGTGGACCAGCCTTACAAAACCGCTGCTGCATTACAAAAAGCAGGTGTGTTATTTGCTATTTCTGATGAAGATGGTCAAACAAGAGGTAGAAACCTTCCATTTAATGCAGGCACCGCAGCTGCTTATGGACTTACAAAAGAAGAAGCACTTGCTGCAATTACTTTAAATGCTGCAAAAATTATGGGTGTAGCTGATAAAACAGGAAGTATTGAGGTTGGAAAGGATGCGAATATTATTGTAAGCGATGGTGATATTCTTGATATGCGTACCAGTAATGTAACCGATGCTTTTATTCAAGGAAGAAAAATTGACTTAACAGATAAGCACAAATTATTAAACGATAGATATAATCAAAAGTATGATTTGAAGAAGAAAGGATTTTAACTAGATATCTTAATTAATTCCAAGCCGTTCTGATTTTATTAGAACGGCTTTTTATTTAGGCGTTTCTTGATGATTATTATCATCTAAGTCCAAATGCTCTCCACAATGTGGACATTGATGCGTTTTTTTTACTCTGTTCATCCGGAATTCTTCCAAAAAACCTGCTGTAATGATACCGGCTGGTAACGCAAAAAAAGCAACACCAGTTAACATAATAACAACGGACATACATTTGCCAATAGTTGTAAACGGAACCATATCTCCGTAACCAGTTGTTGTAAGTGTTACAACCGCCCACCATATTGTAGCCGGAATACTGGTGAATGCTTCACTGTTTCCCGGCGGCTCATGTTCGGCAAAATACATAGCACAAGAGGCTATAATAATAAGAAATACGACAAGTATAAAACTAAGTACTAATTCATTTGCTCTTTTTTTGAAAACATTGGTAATCATATGAACAGACTTCATATAAGCTGTTAGCCTGAAAAGTCTGAAGAATCGCATCAACCGGAGAATACGCAGAACTCTTAGATCAAATCCGATGATTGCATGGAGGTAAAATGGCAGAATTGCCAGCAAGTCAATCAAAGCAGCCGGAGAGACCATATACTTTAATCTTCCCCATACGCTATGTTTATATTTTTCTTCGTGGTTGCTACTCCATACCCTCAGCACATATTCAACCGTGAAAATGATTACCGAAATAAGGTCGAAATAGTGAAAGAATTGTTGCTCATGGTATTCATCATGCATTGAGGGAACTGTTTCCAGCATTACAGCCAGAACATTCAGAATAATCAGAACGATTATAAAAATGTTGATGATTTTATCCCAACGTTCATCTCCTACAATTTCGGGATGAAGCAGTCCGTGAACCTTCTTTTTGGTTACTTTATACATAGTTTGGTTGCTAAGAAGCAATTAAAGATAAAAAAATATACTGCAAAGTGATGTGGTTTTAAAAGATAGCCGAATATAATAGATGTCAAAAGCAAAAATCCCCTTCGTTAATAACGAAAGGGATCATTTGCATTTGGTAATAAAAATTTATTGACCAGTTAGTTTTTTTGTAAGCTCCACTACCTCATTAGCTTTTGCAGTCATGTATGTAGTTAATTTTTCCGCTTCTTCAGGATTTGCAGCTACTTTTTGTGCGGCAGCAGTTCCTTTCGTAGCCAAATCCTGACCCATTGTTCCCAGGTCAGCCATTTTAGACATATCCTTACTTTCAACAGCAGCTTTATAAGCATTAATGTAATCTTCATATGCTTTTACATAAGCATTTACATCAGGATCACTGAAAGTTGGAGCTCCGTCAGTAGTCACTGTAGGTTCAGTAGTTGTCGGAGTTTCTGTTGGAGTTTCCGTAGGGGTCTCAGCTTTTTTGTCTTTGCAAGAAGTCATTACGCCAACAATTGCAAGTACCGCAAATAATTTTTTCATTTTTTTTGATTTTGGTTTAACGTTAAAGGAGACAAACCTAAAATTTATTTTGATAAATAGTAATTTTTTTTATTGATTCATTACTAACATTAATAAAAAAAGTAAATCTTATGCGTCTTTTCCGTGACACTGCTTGTACTTTTTACCACTTCCACAAGGGCATGGGTCGTTTCTCCCAACCTTGGGTCCAACTTTTACAGGCTCTTGTTTTTCAGCAACTTCTGCACCTCCACCGGGGTCAAACCTATCCCTTTCGTTTGCGCCATAATCCTGTCCGGCCGCATCTACTTCATCTTTGTTAGCTCTCATCCGGCTCATGTCAGTTTTTTGCTGGCGGCCTTCTTTTAATGGTGTATTGTCCTGCTGAATTGGAATGGAGGCATGTGATAGGAAGGATACAATGTTCTTATTTACTTCCGTATTCATATTGCTGAACTGGTTATAAGCTTCCATTTTGTAAATAACCAATGGATCTTTTTGTTCCAGATAAGCAGTTTGCACACTTTGTTTCAAATCATCCATAGCTCTCAGATGCTCTTTCCAGGCATCATCTATAACAGCAAGTGTAATTGTTTTTTCTAACGAGTTGCAAAGTTCTGCACCTTCTGTACTTAATGTTTTATCAAGATTGGTCAGCACATTTAAGTTTTTGCGGCCATCTGTAAATGGAACTACAACATTTTCAATATGACCACCCTGTGTCAACCTGATATTTTTAAATACTGGAATTGCCTGCTTTTGCAATTCAACTTTATGTGCATTATATTTTTCAGACGATTCATTATAAAGCGTATCTATCAAGCCGTTTATCTCTCCTCTCTTAAATGTATCCTCATCAATCTTAGTATCTAATCCAAAATTGACAATACATGCCATTTTAAACCCGTCAAAATCTTCCTGTTCACGGAAAGAATCAATCAAGCTTCCTGCAATAGCAGAGAAAGAAGTATCAATATCCAATGCCAGCCTTTCACCAAACAAGGCATGGTTTCTTTTTTCATAAACGGCATTTCTTTGTTTGTTCATTACATCGTCATACTCCAATAATCTTTTACGAATACCAAAGTTGTTTTCTTCAACTTTCTTTTGTGCCCGTTGAATACTGTTACTAATCATAGTATGCTGAATCACATCACCTTCTTTGTAGCCCAGTTTATCCATCAGTGATGCGATACGTTCGCTACCGAACATTCGCATCAGGTCATCTTCCAAGCAAACATAGAATTGTGAAGAACCAGGATCTCCCTGACGACCGGCACGGCCTCTTAGCTGCCTGTCTACACGACGACTTTCATGTCTTTCAGTACCAACAATTGCCAAGCCTCCTGCGTCTTTCACACCAGGTCCGAGTTTTATATCCGTACCACGGCCTGCCATGTTGGTAGCGATTGTAACCGCTCCTGCAAGGCCAGCTTCAGCAACAACCTGGGCTTCTTTGGCATGTTGCTTTGCGTTCAATACATTATGTGGAATTTTTTTCTGCTGTAACATCCTGCCCAATAATTCACTCACCTCAACAGAGGTAGTACCTACAAGGCATGGGCGGCCGGCATTGCGCAGATTTTCTATCTCGTCAATAACTGCCTTGAATTTTTCTCTTTTTGTTTTGTAAACTAGGTCTTGTTTGTCATCTCTGATTAATGGCAGGTTGGTTGGAATAGTAACAACATCGAGTTTATAAATGCTCCACAATTCACCAGCTTCTGTTTCCGCAGTACCCGTCATGCCACATAGTTTGTGATACATACGGAAGTAGTTCTGTAATGTAACAGTAGCATAAGTTTGTGTGGCGGCTTCGATCTTTACATTTTCTTTTGCTTCTAATGCCTGATGCAAACCATCACTATAACGACGGCCTTCCATGATACGACCTGTTTGTTCATCGACAATCTTAATAGCACCATCGATTACAACATATTCAACATCTTTCGCAAATAAAGCGTAGGCCTTTAATAATTGCTGAACAGTATGAATGCGGTCTGCCTTCTGAGTATAGTCGTTTAAAATAGTTTCTTTTAATTGCAATTTTTCTTCTGCGGGAGCATCGCTTTTTTCAATATCGGCAAGTTTTACTCCGATATCAGGCATGATGAAAAAATCGGGGTCTTCTCCTACACCAGTTATAATATTAATACCCTTATCAGTTAACTCAACAGAATTATTTTTTTCATCAATTTGAAATAACAGTTGCTCATCCACAATATGCATGTGACGAAGCTGCTCTGACAAGTAATGATTTTCCGCTTTTTGCATCAGCACTTTTATACCTGGTTCACTCAAGTATTTGATTACTGGTCCATATTTTGGCAATCCCCGATGTGCCCTGAATAAATAAAGACCACCGGTTTTTGGATCATCTTCGCCAGCGGCAATTAATCTTTTTGCTTCAGTAAGACAGTTACGAACAATCCTTTCCTGCTCCTGAACAAGCTGCTGAATTTTTGGTTTGTGAATATGGTATTGCTGATCATCGCCTTTTGGCACCGGACCAGAAATAATTAGTGGAGTTCTGGCATCATCAATCAAAACGGAGTCAACTTCATCCACCATTGCAAAATGATGTTTGCGTTGTACCATTTCTTCCGGCGTATGCACCATGTTGTCGCGGAGATAATCGAAGCCAAATTCATTATTCGTTCCGTAAGTAATATCTGCTAAATAAGCATTTCTTCTTTCTTCAGTATTTGGTTGATGTTTGTCAATACAGTCAACTCTTAAACCCAGCCATTCAAAAATAGTTCCGTTCCACTCTTGGTCACGACGAGCCAGATAATCGTTTACAGTAACGATATGAACACCTTCGCCAGCTAAGGCATTCAGGTAAGCGGGTAATGTAGACACCAACGTTTTTCCTTCACCTGTTGCCATCTCTGCAATTTTTCCCTGATGCAAAACGACACCACCTATCAACTGCACATCATAGTGTAGCATGTTCCAGGTAACCTCAGTTCCACCTGCAGTCCATGTATTTTTATAGATTGATTTATCACCATCAATGGAAATGTCTTTCTTTTTTACACTTAAGTCACGGTCCATTTCTGTTGCTGTAGAAACGATTTCAGTGCTTTCTTTAAAACGACGGGCTGTTTCTTTTACCACTGCAAAAGCCTCGGGCAATAATATTTCAAGAACTTCTTCTATCTTTTTATCTCTGTCTTTTTTCAGCTTATCTACTTCTTGATAGATAGCATCTTTGCCCATCAGATCGCCGAAAGGAAGTTCTTCGGCTGAAGTATT
>Ga0138256_10003991_pt1 | contig 15654 bp, 11 predicted proteins | sample KNB2016incub_MG_FD_105486 | JGI IMG/M metagenome (GOLD analysis project Ga0138256, IMG submission 105486) | Active sludge microbial communities from wastewater in Klosterneuburg, Austria - KNB2014incub_MG | ecosystem: Engineered > WWTP > Activated sludge > Unclassified | place: Austria... | reverse complement strand
CTCTGGAATGGATCATCTAATGAGTGATAGGAGTCGCAGTGGAGACGCTACTTTTTCTGCAGCGAGGATCAGTGCTTCGATTGTTCCAGAAGATCGCGTGATCACGCAATACCCTTGGGAAGCCCCGGTAGAATTTGAAGCGATGGCAAACGGGGTCGATCGTCGGGTTTTCTACAACCCAATACCGGAAAATGGTTCGATCTACGTAGTGGTCGGCACCAAAGAAGGACAAACATTACCGAGTGTACTTGCCCACAATGGGGTTTTTCAAAATGAACTCCCACTTTTCGAAGTGGTTGATGATACGAATGGATTGAAGACCTTTGTGGCCCGAATTGAGCAAAGCAAGTGATCAGATGATGACCTGCTGAACATTCCAATTGGCCTAATAACAACACGGACCTACTGGTCCACATAAGCATTCACCGATGGCAGAAGAAGGACGTCAGATAATTTTCAATATGGTGAAGGTGGGCAAAACGCTCTCCTCCGGCAAGAAGATACTTAACGATATATACCTCGGCTTCTATTATGGAGCTAAGATCGGCATCTTGGGTCTTAACGGTAGCGGTAAGTCCACGCTCATGCGGATCATCGCTGGCAAGGACAAGAATTTCGATGGTGATGTGCACCTTTCTCCAGGCTATACCATTGGGCATTTGGAGCAAGAACCGGACCTGGATGAGTCGAAGACCGTGATCGATATCGTTCGCAAAGGGGTGCAACCTGTTATGGACCTGCTCAAAGAATTCGAGGACGTGAACAACAAGTTCGCGGATGAGGAGATCTTGAATGATCCTGACAAAATGCAGAAACTGATCGATCGCCAAGCTACATTGCAGGATAAGATCGAAGCAACAGGAGCATGGGAGATAGATCAGAAGTTGGACATTGCGATGGACGCGTTGCGATGCCCTGAGCCGGACGCGAAGATCAGCGTACTTTCCGGAGGTGAGCGCCGTCGTGTAGCCTTGTGCCGCTTGCTCTTGCAAAGCCCGGACATTCTGCTGTTGGATGAACCTACCAACCACTTGGACGCTGAGAGTGTGGCCTGGTTGGAGCAACATTTGGCTGCCTATAAAGGAACTGTCATCGCTATTACGCACGATCGTTACTTCTTGGATAATGTGGCTGGTTGGATCCTTGAACTGGATCGTGGTGAAGGAATCCCTTACAAGGGCAACTACACCAACTGGTTGGAACAGAAGACGGAGCGACTATCACGTGAAGAAAAGACCGAAAGCAAACGCAACCGTATCCTGAAGCAAGAGCTCGAATGGGTAAGGAGCAATGCGAAAGCACGTCGTACAAAGAGCAAAGCACGACTGGAGAACTACGAGAAGCTGCAAAGCGAAACGGTCAAGGAGAAAGAGGCCAAGTTGGAGATCTATATCCCGAATGGCAAGCGCTTGGGTGATAAAGTCATCGAGTTCAAGGATGTGTCCAAAGGATTTGGTGATCGAATGCTTTTCGAGAACCTCAACTTCGCTTTACCGCCAGCTGGTATCGTTGGGATCATTGGACCCAACGGAGCAGGTAAGACCACCTTGTTCCGTATGGTGATGGGTGAGGAGAAACCCGATGCAGGGACCATCACCCTTGGTGAAACCGTGCAGCTCGCATACGTGGATCAAAGCCACAAGGAATTACTGCCCGAGAAGACCGTGTATGAAGTTGTGAGCGGCGGATTGGAGAACATGTCCATCGGCGGCACTTTGGTGAACAGCAGGGCATACTTGGCACGATTCAACTTTACCGGGACCGATCAGAACAAGAAGGTCGATGTGCTTTCCGGTGGAGAACGCAATCGACTGCACCTTGCCATGACCTTGAAACAAGGAAGCAACGTGTTGTTGTTGGACGAACCAACGAACGATCTTGATGTGAACACGCTTCGTGCGTTGGAGGAAGCCATTCAGGACTATAGCGGTTGCGCCGTGATCATCAGCCACGACCGTTGGTTCATGGACCGTGTGTGTACGCATATCCTCGCATTCGAGGGCAATAGCAATGTCTATTGGTTCGAAGGTGGCTTCAGTGAATACGAAGAGAACTACAAGAAGCGGGTAGGCGATGTTGTGCCGAAGCGACTGAAGTATAGGAAATTGGTGAGAGGGTGAACAACCCTCGCGAATGTTGTTAAGAAGCCCCGGTCATTATCCGGGGTTTCTTGATCCCGCAAGGAGCTTCGATGTAGATCGATGTCGAATATGTTGCCATTGATCATCTGAACATCTAGGTGTTCCTGGAGGTTCTCGTTGGAGAACAATATCCGCGGTGATCTTTCGCCGAACGAATAGGAATGGCATGCCTATTTTGTACGCTGTAGTTTTTTTGAGGATCGATCAATGCTTTGATCGTCGTCACTAGCAATGGATTTGTTCAAGCTGATCAATAGAACCTTACCTCGAACTTCGGATCGATCGATCTGGTTCCTTTTGGTGGTTACAGCGATTTCCATCCCGCTTTCGGTGAAACTCTATTCTGCGGGAAAGGACCTGGAGGTGATATTTCCGGCTGAACTGCTTGTGGGTTTAACTGCCCTACTCGTAGGCCTACTTTGGTTGGTATCGGAACGCGCCAGATCCGCATTGGATATGTCAGCACTGAAACATCCGATCACGATACTCATTGCGCTGGATCTCGTGATCAGCATTATGAGCTATTGGGGGTCGGATGAACCAATGGTTTCTTTGAAGTGGCTCGTAGTGCGCACTTCCTATGTGTTGGTCTTCTTCTTGGTTCCGTTGCTGATACGCCAGTTCACAAGCGAGAAGATCATTGAACTGATGACCTACCATTCGTGGGCATTGATCTTGGTGGTCGTTTGGGTTTTCAAAGCAGCCGTTGAACAGGGGGGTGACCGCACTGTTGCGAACTATTCCTGCATGCCATTCTACAACGACCATACGATCTATGCAGCAGCTCTTGTCTTCGCATTGTTCACGTTCATGATCAATGCATTTTCGCTAGAGAAAAAGGGTGTATCGCTCTTCGGTCCTGTAGTATCTGTTCTTCTGGTTTTCGTGGTGATGATCGCTATTGCGTTGTCCTATACCAGAGCTGCTTGGTTAAGTGTTGTCGTGGTTGGTATTATTGGTGTTGTATTACTCGTTCGACCTAGGCCGGTCGTATGGATCGGCTGCACCGTGATCATAGGGTTCGTTGCATTTTTTTCTTGGGGTCCATTGCAAAAGGCAGCCTTGGAAAATAATGGTGATGCGGATGCCGATAATGCGGGGATCACTGAAGTCCTGTGGTCCTATGCCAACGTATCCACGGACGCGAGCAATAGGGAACGTTTAGTGCGTTGGTCCAGTGCTTACTCAATTTTTTTGGCTGATCCATTCCTTGGTTGTGGCCCTGGCATGTTCAAGTTCACGTATCCACTTTATCAGGACCCGGATCACGCAAGCTTCAGGACCGTGCCGCAGCCGACTAAGGCATACATCAGTAGAGTTTGGGAACCAACATCAGGTCTTATGGTCAGGGACAACCCACAGAATTTGTATGTGGATCCCGGTACTGCACATTCAGAATATCTATTAGCATTGAGTGAACGCGGACCGGTTGCATTGATCTTGTTCATCGGGATCTTTGTGTCAGTAGTACTGCGCTATGTTAACCGCAGCCGTGAATTGACCGATCGATCAGCGAAGATCCAATTCTTGTTGGTCGTACTTGCCATTTTGGCCTATGGCGTGCATGGATTCTTCAACAACTTTCTGGACGATTGTAAAATAGCCTTACCGTTCTATTTTTTCCTGGCAATTTTCATTCGGATGGATAGTGGCCGGATCTTGCTGAATGAACCAACTCTTGATCACCTAGCTTGAAGTCTGTTCAATGAAGCCATTCCATACCTGAGTTGATCTCTCCGCACGCGCCAAACAATGAAGGCACCGAACACGATGGTCAAAGCGGTCAAAATAGACCCTAGAACTCTTAGGAAGATGATCATGTTCGGTTTTGTGGTAATGTCAGGGACTGCCTGACGGACAAGACGTATACCCGGTGCAATTTCCTGATCTTTCAGTGTTTTGGCTAGCTCCTGGAGTTTCAGGGCGCCGATCAACTCCGCATTCGCGGATTCAAGACGGTTCATGATACCAGTCAATTTTAGCTCAAGATCAGTGAGGTTGCCTTCGGATCTCATGCTTTTTGCTTTGTCGAGGGTGCTTGATAGCACTTCGAGCTGTGCATCGAAGTTCGCTTGATCCTGACTGATCAGTTTCCTGTAGGATGTGATCAAGATGTCCTGTCGAGCCCTGAAATCACTTAGGCGACGTTGAATAAGATAGTCAGCGGCTGCATTGGCAATTTCAGCTGCTAACATCGGATCCTGATCATCAACAACTATGTTCACTGTATAATCATTGATATGTCTGGCCCTGATCCGGGCATTCATCAATTTGTAACGCAGCAGGTCGCCATTCGGTACGTTAGGGCCAATACCATAATGTGACCGAAGATCGAATTGACCATTCAAATGATCCTGGAAGTGGGTAGAACCAAGTTCACTAAGCACCCAAAGTAGATCAGCTGAAGGTTCAGGGAAAATACTCGCCTCACCGGCATTCGTGTTCTTAGGTTTCACGAATATGGATGCGTGCGATGTGTAAAGAGGGGGTGTTCTTAGCGCAATGGCGATAAAACAGGAAGAAAGAAGTACAACTGCCAACGTGATCCACGTCCATTTCTTGCGCAAGTAGTCCAACAACGTTTCATGGCTTTCGTTCATTCTGGACCGTTCAGACGTGTTAACCTCGGATAACGCTGTTTCCGGGTCCAAATACGGGGTTGATCCGATCCTACCTGACCTTACTTGACGCGTCACTGTTTCCATGTCCAAGTGCTCATGACCCTAATTATTGGAATGGATCAAGTTCTTAAATGTATGGTTAATGGACGGTTGATCTCGATCGAGGTTGCCCGAGTTGTATTTTGCTGCTCTTACTAGGCACAATTAACATAGGACGATCAAGGGTCCTGTCATTTTGCGATGAAGGTCATTTATGGCTGCCAACTCCAAGCCGCGTATGGGCGCTGTTAATGCAATACGTCAAGCTAAGCTATATTTGATCGATCAAGAAACAAGTAAGGTAGATCGTATGACCAAGACAGGACCGATCTGCTATATGGAGATATGTTCCTTAAACCCTTGTTCGAGTAAGGGTGTTGATTGGAAAATATTCGACTCTTTTGATTTCATTGATAACTTAACCATTAACACTGATCGTTACCAAATAGTACTGTTCATATGAAACAACTTTTCACATTACTCTTGATCGCTTCCGTGGGATACTGCTCAGCCCAAAAAATGGAGGTCTTCGTTAAACCGGAATCAGCTGAGCTGTACGTTCAGTCAGTCAAATCGGGCAATAACAAGAAACTTAATCTCAAGACCGCCAGCATGGGTGTCCTCGCAGTAGCTCCAGATCATGTTACCGAAGGAAGAACCTTCTCTGAACTCGCTAAGCTCGGTACTGAAACTTTTACGTTCGAACTGAAAAAGACCTCCCCGCTACCGGCCGGTTATACTTCAAAGAAACTGGAATTGGCACAGATCACTGACGCTACAGGTTTCGTGGAAAAACCGGCACGGAACGGTTTGTATGGCATTCATTTGGCTGCCACTGAACTGAACAGCGCGCAATTCACGACCGGGCTGGCAACGACCGCAGCCGATTTCGGATACACTATCGATGGATCCGGTGGCATGTTCGCTGACAAGGATGCCGGTGCTACATCGGACTTTGCTATAGGCGGTAACCTCATTCAATGGTCGAAAGAAACAGCCGGGGATGGCTATCAAGTCAGTTTGATAGTGGAATGGTCCGTTTATAGTTTTGCTGAGAAGAAGGTGGTCATGAAGATGGAAGGAGCGGGTTTTTCCAACGCCGGATTGACCAACTATAACCAGTCTTTGGTCATTACCATGCAGGATGCGATGAAAGCACTCTTGAACAGTGCGGAATTCCAAGCATTGGTGAAGAGTTAAGTAGAACATATTAAGATTCTCGGATCCCGAAGAAGCAATTCTTCGGGATCTATTTTTTGGTCCATTCTGGATCGATCCTTTCAACCTTAACCATTCTGATCACGACTCGCGGTTACGGGAATCCATGGGAATTTTGAGCCGATTGCTAGATCAGTAACGATCGGCCAGCGGTTCGTTGTGCTTGGTCGTGCCTTTACGGCTGCCCTTCCAGGCTGATCGTAGCAAACACTTTCAGTTATTCCCCTAACCTCCGTACATTCGCAGCCCAAATTCAACGAAAAATGGCACAGGACCCACAGGCGCAAGCCATCCGTAAGCGCAAAGCTACCCTCAAGATCGCACGTTTAAAGGCTGCCAAAGAGGCTGCTGAGCAGAAAGGCGATAAAAAGGAAAAGACAGCCTGAACACCGCAAATGATCACCGGTTGATACCGGTTTTTCCGAAGAAGCCCGGCTTACGCGCCGGGCTTTTGGCTGTTCATGGAAAAACGTGGACGATCAAGGGAGTTGCTCAGTGCGAACATTCGTAGGCACAACACCTCCGATATTCGTGAGAATAATGTCCCGGTCATTGTTCGGGCCGGTATAGACCGCATTGCCGTCCATATTCACGTCGGTGGACAAATACCCATTGACGGTGTTCGTTGGCACAACACCGCCTATTTCCTCGAGGATGGGGTCGCGGTCATTGCCTTGGCCCGTGTAAAGCACGGCATCGTCGAATACGGTGTTGCCCGCCCATAGCACATTCCTACCGACAGAGGCATAGGTCGGGGCAGTTCCGAATAATGGAAAACTGCTGTCGCCTAGATCATAATTACGCGTAGCAACACTGATCTCAACAGGTGCAGCGGACATTACCCCTAAATGGTTCCGATGTCGGACCGCTACATGGTAATTTCCTACAGCCACATCGAACTGGATCGGTGAAACGCCGTCCACACCTACGATATCACTGTCACGCTGCAATAATCCACAGCGGCTAGCGCGGATGATCGAAGGGTCAATGGCATCGCGTAATTCCAGCACCACCCAATCTACGATAGCATCGGCTCCCGTAATTGCCAATACCGCTGGTGCAATGGTCTCACCTCCTGCGTTGTTCGAGTGCGTGTATCCTAATGAAGTATAAGGCTCTTGTAATGGTATCAGTCCTTGTGCACGCAATTCGTCATCCATTAGACCGATTGATTCATTATAGGGTCCTTGAAGCGTAGCTCTTACATTTACCGAGAGCTTAGGTCGCAGAACAAATAGCCCTTCGTAGATGCTGCTTACGATCACGATCCCACTCTTGAAGAAGGGGTAGTTTCCCCAAGCTCCGTTATAGCTCCGTCCATTGTTGGCGGTGTATGTATCGAACATACCCACCATGCTCAATTGGGCAGTGGCGACATTGATCGGGTCCAGAATGTGCAGTCCGCTCGTATAATTTGCTTCCCAGACCAGACCTTTGGTCACGTAAAGGTTATGATCATAGCTGGCGTTCGGCCCACTAAAATGTCCAATGTATACGGGCACATCCAGGTCCTCCACGTTGAAGATATGGGTCCTTGTCGTGTAATTCCCGCTTGCTTCGTCACCTTCGTCATTCATCAATAAGAAGCGGTGGTCTTCAGTAAGCCACCCTTGGTGGCATAAGCTTCGTACGGTGTAGGCCGGAGTGGTCGCGATCAAATTGATATCGGTTTTATCAGTAACATCGGTGATCGTAACGCGATCGTTGGCATTGATGTGGAAGTTGAAACTGATCTTCTTGCCAACATGCTCTGCATCCGGTCCGTTATAAGTGAAAACCGTGTTCTCATGGATGTAGCCCTCCTGTGTGAATGTTCCTTCCAGAACAGGGACCAAGGGGTTGCTTACATTAATTACGAGCAAGCCACCTCCACCAACATTGGCCCCAACAACGTATACGTATGGTTCGGTCTTGTCCGCAAAAATGGTATGGCTATTTCCGAAACCACCGTAATGTGCATCCTCCGTGAACGTTTGTGGTGGGTTCGCGACCGTTCTCAAGCGTGTAAGGTCGAATACTTGTAACCCATGGCCTGCGGCTTCACTGCCAACAAAACAGTAGTTACCATGCGTGTCAACATCACGCCAAAGCGAAGTGACTCCGTTGTGGGCTGGCAATGTCCCGATCAACACCGGGTTGATCGGGTCGCTGAGGTCAACGAAAGACACGCCGGTCCGCGTTCCTACCAACGCATATTCAATGTCCGTTACCGGATCGGTCCAACCCCACAGGTCCGCCAGGTCGATCGTTGTGCCCAATTGCGCCAAGGTCATCCGCGAAAGCATATCCACATTGTTGCACGGATAGGGTCCCGCAAACCCGTTCACGCATGGCGTCTGGGCGTTCGAAGTGAGGATGGATGTTACGAATAACAGTAAGGACAATAAACGCATGGGGCAGGATTGAGTTGCCACGAATTTAGTGTCAATTTGTGTGCATGTGATCCACGATCAGGATAAGATCATTTTACGGGCAAACCTTTTTGGCGATATTCGCGTCATGTAAATACTTCGTTACGTCACTGGGATCTCAACACTATGTGACGAATAGGTCGCAATAATTTTGGAAGTAACTCGTCAACGTCCCCATCTTGGGAGCATGAGGTCAATTGTATTGGTCATGTGCTCAGTGATCCTTGTTCTCGCTGCTTGTCGAAAGGAGGAGCCTGAACCAACACCTGCCGATCCTGGAACGCCTGTTCCTGTGTCTCCCGTGGTTTTCGATCTGGGTGAGGTACCGTATCAAGTTCTATCGACCTACAATTTCTTTGATGGCCCAATGGCTGATATGGTACCCGTGCAAGGCGTGCTACCGTTTGAGCCGTTAAATCCACTTTTTACGGATTATGCGCATAAGAAGCGTTTCGTTTGGATGCCTGTAGGCGCCAAAGCACAATACGCTGGCGATGGGAGTCCACTTGATTTTGACGACGGTTCCGTGCTGATCAAGAATTTCTATTACGATCGTGTAATGCCAGCGGATGAACGCAGGATCATTGAAACGCGGTTGTTGTTCCGCAGAAATGGACAATGGGAATTCGCGGATTATGTATGGAACGCGGACCAGACGGAAGCGACATTGGATCTGAATGGTGCAAATGTCCCCATCGATTGGATCGATGAGAATAACGTGCTGCGGCATGCCGATTACCGGATCCCGACCGAAAGTGAGTGTTTCACGTGTCATAAACACTATGACCTGATCGTTCCGATCGGCCCGAAGCCGATGAACTTGAGGAACTCATTCGCATTTGCGGATGGACCCATGGATCAATTGGCCAAGTGGCAGTCTGTAGGCTATTTGGAAGCCAACGTACCTCCGAATATCGAAACGCCAGTGCGTTGGGATGATGTATCGCAAGATCTTCAGGAACGAGTTCGTGCCTATGTGGATATCAATTGTGCACATTGTCACTCCGAGGGAAAACATTGCGATTATAGGCCAGTTCGTTACGCATATAGCGAAACAAGCGATCCTTCCAATCTTGGTATCTGCGTAGAGCCTACGGAAGACCTCGGTTCTTTATACACGTACATCGTTACTTCGGGCAACGTGGAACGGTCTTCAATGCATTACCGAATGTTCTCTGATGAGGAGCAGATCAGAATGCCTTTGTTAGGCAGAAGTATTGCCCATGATGAAGCTGTCCAATTAGTTGAGGATTGGATCAATTCCCTTTCACCACCCTGTAATTAATAGTTAGAAACCAGTGACCATGAAGAAAACAGTGATACTTTCAATTGCCCTATCGGCCGCGACGATCGGGTCGGCCCAGAACTCTTGCAGCACTGCGATCCAAGTTGGTGCGGGTTCATATGTGGTTTCCGCTGTGGATGGCAGCGAGATTCCGGATCCGATCTGTGCTCAGAATGGTCAGGGAAACACAACGGCTAGTGAATGGTATGCTTTCACTGCGACAGGGATCAATACCATAACGGTTTCTACTGATCTGCCTGGTTCGCAAGGAGTTGACACACGTGTTCATGTGTATTCTGGACTATGTGGGTCCTTGACCTGTGTGGCAGGTGATGACGACAGTGGTTCATCAGGGAATACATCCCTTGCTTCGTGGAACTCGATCACAGGGGTGACCTATCTCATTGCGTTCGATAACCGTTGGAGCAGTGCTGGTTTCCATTTTAGCATTACAGAGACGGATCCCATAAATACAATGATCAATTTTACACCTCAAGCTGTAAGTGTCTCAGGTTCTTCGCTTGCTGTGGTGGATATGGATGGTGATGGATTGGATGACCTGGTCGCTGTCACCTCGACCAATATCAACATTCACCACCAGCAAGCTACCGGCGGTTTTTTGTCAACGAACATCACCACGACTACCGCAGATTACCCTGCATCTTGGAGTTTAGCAGCCGGTGATCTGGATGATAATGGGTTCCGTGATCTGATGTACGGGAGTGGAAGTGGTGTGACGTTCATGATCGCGAACGAGGATGGTACGGCGTTCACAGAGGTGTCTTCTCCCGATTACATCTTCACCCAACGCACCAATTTCATTGACATCAATAACGATGGGAACCTCGATGCCTTTGCTTGTCACGATGTTGAACCGAATTGCTACTTCCTCAATGATGGTAACGGAACATTGACGTTCTATCAAGGAGGTATTGGGGACACTCCGAACGGAGGCAATTATGGATCGCTTTGGGTGGATTACGATAATGATGGTGATGCCGATTGTTTTATCTCCAAGTGCCGTGGTGCACAGCAACCTTCTGGTATCAACCAGTTGTTGCAGAACAACAACGGAGTGTTCTCGGATGTAGCGCCAATGGTCGGGTTGGCCGATAACACACAGACATGGTCCTCTGCTTGGGGTGACTTCGATAACGACGGTGATATGGATGTGCTTGTAGGTGCAAGCAGTTTCCAGAACGGTGGTCACCAACTGATGCGCAATGACGGCTTTACGACCTTCACTGAAGTAACCCCAGGTTCCGGCTACGATGTCTTCCCTAGTGTAGGACATGAGCATGTTACCTACGATTTCAATAACGACGGTTGGTTGGATGTAATGGGTGCAGGGAATACGATCATGTTCAATAACGGGAATATGACATTCACACCATCATCGGTGCCCGCTGGCATCGGTGCTATGGGAGATCTGAACAACGATGGTTTCTGGGATATTGTGAATGGTGGTACCATCTACATGAACAATGGTAATAACAACAACTACTTGAAGGTCCGTACGATCGGAACTGTGAGCAATCTGGACGGTATTGGAGCCCGCGTAGAGGTCATGACAGCACAAGGCATGCAGATCCGTGATGTTCGCGCCGGTGAAGGTTTCCGCTACATGAGCAGCATTGTTGCACATTTCGGTCTAGGCAACGCGGAAGAGATCATGGATGTGATCGTTCGTTGGCCTTCCGGTATTGTAGATCATATCATGACCCCAACGATCAATGGAACGTTGACTGTGGTCGAAGGAGCCCACCCTGTGGGTATCGATGAGAATGACGCAGCAGATTTGAACATCTTCCCGAATCCGGTGCAGGACGTTCTCCAGGTAACTGCCGCCACTGATATCTCGAACGCCATAGTTCACGTATTGGATGCCTCCGGTAAACTGGTCCTGAACGCCAATCTTATCAATGGTCGCGTTGATGTAAGCAAGCTCACGGCTGGAGCTTATACAGTGACCATTACAAAGGACAAGACCGTATTGGTGCGGAAGTTCACGAAAGAATAGTCACGGACCCATTATGAAAAGAGCGGCTCAAATGGGCCGCTCTTTTCGTTCTATTAAGTATCTGATCGGGTCAAGCTTGCACTTCAGCCGTCTTCTTCGCAAGTCTCCTCCGTGTGAATGAATTGCAGATATGACGCCGTGCAAAGCGCAAACTGCTCTGGTTGTTCAAGAACTTATTGTACACGTTCGCCGGCACGTGGTAATACTCGTATTCGGTGCCATCGCCGAAGGTCAATTTCAGGGTTTGAGCTTGGTAATGCCAATCCGTGATCGCACCGGTACCTGTGGTCAATTTATACTCGTCCTCATTGCGCACATGGGTTTCCGGTGCAATGCTCACCAGAAAGTGATAGGCATCGATCAAATGCTTACTGTATGCCTCGGCCTCGGCCTTTTCCTTTTCATCCGTGAATTTGTCCGGATGGTGCTGTTTCATCAAGGTCTTGTACCGCGTACTCAGGTCCTGTAATGTTGCGTTAGGCAGGGTGTCCAGGAGTTTTCGGCTATCAGCGATCTTCTTCATTTTCTTCGATATTGGACCGCAGCATTAACATATGCGGAGGTAAAACGGCCGCAAAGGTCGGTAAACTCTCCGATCTGAACATAAGTCGGTCAGGAATTGAAGTATTCTACACCGGATCATTGGCCAGATACTTATCAGTCATTTTGGTTCTGGTGGAGCGAGCATGGCGCGTGTCACCGTTCCTCGTGGTGCCGCATCCTTTCCTCAATTGCACCGGTTTTCCCCAAGTGAACGCTGTAGACTTGTATCAGCGAAGGGTCCCGGAGCGGGGCCAATAGTTCTGGTCAGCGGACCGCCATTGGGCTTAGCCTTGGCGGTCGCGCTGTTTCTAGCCCTTTTGTCAATTCTGGATATAGGGTATTCCACAGTCCTTGCATTGTGCCCCGTACTTTCGCGGTCCGGAAACGACAGATCAGCGTCGGTGATTCCATTCTACAAGTAGTTACATGGCACAAAAGCCCAGTATTCCCAAAGGTACACGTGATTTCTCTCCAACAGAGATGTTGCGTCGCCAGTTCATTTTCGACACCATCCGTGGCGTTTTCCAGAAGTACGGTTTCCTACCGATCGAAACACCGGCCATGGAGAACCTGGATACGCTCACCGGCAAATACGGAGAAGAAGGTGATCGATTGATCTTTAAGATCCTCAACAGTGGTGATGCATGGAGCGGAGTAAGCGATAATGTGAAATCTGCTTTGACCACAGGTGATGCAGTTCATCCGGGAAGATTGGCGACGGAACTCAGTGAAAAGGCATTGCGCTACGACCTCACCGTCCCTTTCGCACGCTACGTGGTCCAACATCAGAATGAACTGTCATTTCCCTTTAAGCGCTACCAGATCCAACCTGTATGGCGCGCAGACCGACCACAGAAAGGACGATACCGCGAATTCTACCAATGCGATGCGGACGTGATCGGCAGTACGTCGCTGCTGAACGAGGTTGAATTGGTTCACTTGATGGATGAAGTGTTCGGAGCGCTTGGCCTGCGAGTAGCCATCAAGATCAACGATCGCAAGGTACTTTCAGGTATCGCCGAGGTTAGTGGTCAACCGGAAAAAGTGGTGGATATGGTCACAGCTATTGACAAACTCGATAAGATCGGTCGTGATAAGGTCGAAGAGGAAATGCGTTCCAAGGGTATTTCTGATGAAGCGATCATAGGCATTGCTCCGCTGTTTGAATTAACCGGATCATGGACTGAGCAAGCCCCACGCTTAAAGAAATGGCTTACATCATCAACCATTGCACAACAAGGATTAAAAGATCTGGACACGACATTTGAAGCTGCGGGAAAACTGACCAATGCCACATTGGAATTCGATCCAACGCTTGCCCGCGGTCTCGACTATTACACAGGTGCCATCTTTGAAGTAAAAGCGATGGAAGGAACGTTACAAAGCAGTATTTGTGGCGGCGGGCGATACGATGACCTTACAGGGATATTCGGACTGAAGAACATGAGCGGTGTAGGTATCAGTTTCGGTGCGGACAGGATCTATGATGTCCTTTTGGAAACCGATAAATTCCCTAAGGCACTCGGTGGCAGCATACGCTTGCTGTTCGCCAATTTCGGGGAGAAGGAAGCACTGCATTGTTTGAAGTTGCTCCGTGTAGTGCGCGAAGCAGGTATCGCAGCGGAACTCTATCCCGATGCGGCCAAAATGGCGAAACAGTTCAAGTACGCCGATGACAAGGGCATTGCGTATGTCGCGATCATTGGAGAGCAGGAATTGAAGCAAGGCATCATCACGATCAAGGAAATGAAGACCGGTGAGCAAAAGGCTGTGAAAGCCGATGAGCTTATTGCAATGCTCCAGTTGACCACTTAACTAAATGCTTTCCACGACGATCCATATTCTAATTGCAACCCGATTCCTTCAATAGATCTGCGTTCATCAGATCTTTCTGCGACATCAGCGTTCTATTTTATCCTATTCACCAATAAGCATGAGCACACACCTAATTGGAACCATCGGCCTGGAATTGACCGAACTGGAACATGTCCTCAACAGCGGTGCAACCATCGCCCTTAGCCCGGATGCCAAGAAAGCGGTTGCGCGTTCCTACAAATACTTGGCGGATAGGCTCAAGAAAAGCGACGAACCGATCTACGGTGTGAATACCGGATTCGGGTCGCTCTACGATAAGTCCATCGCAAAAAAGGATCTGCAGCAATTGCAGAAGAACTTGGTGATGAGCCATGCATGCGGGAGCGGTGATCCGGTTCCAACGGACATCGTTCGTGCTATGCTTCTCCTGAAGATCCAGAACATGGCATTCGGGCATAGTGCGGTCGCGCCTGCCACGGTGCAACGCTTGATCGATATGTACAATGCCGATATGCTGCCGATCGTTTACGAACGTGGATCATTGGGTGCATCCGGCGATCTTGCACCACTAGCGCATTTGAGTTTGCCGCTCTTGGGGCTCGGTGAAGTGTTCTTCCAAGGTAAACGCACGAAAGCCGCTGCGGCGCTGAAGGATCAAGGTTGGAAACCGTTGGAACTAGGACCGAAGGAAGGATTGGCTTTGTTGAACGGAACACAGTTCATGAACGCGTACGCAGCGTTGCTCACCTTAAAAGCGACGCGTTTGGCGCAACTCGCTGATGTGATCGGTGCGTTGTCGCTGGATGCTTATGATGGGCGGATCGAACCGTTCCATCCTTCGGTGCATGCCGTGCGGCCACATCCTGGACAAGCAGTGGTTGCAAGCAATATCAACGCGCTGTTGAAAGGCAGTGCACTGATCAAGCGGAAAAAAGCACACGTACAGGACCCGTATTCGTTCCGGTGCATGCCGCAAGTACACGGTGCTTCGCGTGACGCGATCGCATACGTTGAAAGCGTGGTGGAACGCGAATTGGAAGCCGTGACGGATAATCCAACGGTGTTCGATGATGAGGACTTGATAATCAGTGCCGGGAATTTCCATGGACAACCCTTAGCGTTGGCATTGGATTTTCTCGCAATTGCAGTCGCCGAGATCGGTAGTATCAGCGAGCGCCGCACCTACAAACTGATCAGTGGGAATAGGGGATTGCCAGCGTTCCTTGTTGCCGAACCCGGTTTGAACAGTGGGTTCATGATCCCACAATACACATCGGCGTCATTGGTTAGCGCGAACAAACAACGCTGTATGCCCAATAGCGTGGATACCATTGATAGTAGCAACGGACAGGAAGATCATGTGAGCATGGGCGCTGCTGCTGCGCTGAAAACCTGGACAATTGTTCAGGATGTGGAGCGCATCTTAGCGATCGAGATATTCACTGCCGCGCAAGCATTGGATTTCCGCCGACCAACAAAGTCATCCAATAAATTGGAGTCATTGCATGCCGCTTTCCGCGAACGTGTACCTTTCGTAAAGAACGATCTTGTGATGCATGAT
>Ga0138256_10003989_pt1 | contig 15658 bp, 10 predicted proteins | sample KNB2016incub_MG_FD_105486 | JGI IMG/M metagenome (GOLD analysis project Ga0138256, IMG submission 105486) | Active sludge microbial communities from wastewater in Klosterneuburg, Austria - KNB2014incub_MG | ecosystem: Engineered > WWTP > Activated sludge > Unclassified | place: Austria... | reverse complement strand
TGTCATTTGACAGATGATATTTTTTATATATGCATTACCGAATAACTTAAATTGAATCAATTGGATTGTTCCATCAGATCCTGCTGTCGATGCTACAATTGGTGGTTTTTTGCCCGCTACAAACTCTTCGCCTATTAGTCTAAGGTCAAAATCAGCAAACAATATACCATCGAGAAAATATATAGCGTCGTTTTTTAACCTATAATACCTATTAGGATTTGCTCGATCCCCACTGGCCGTGGTATCACCCATAATAAATTTATTGATAGCACCGAATGGCGAACCATCTACAACAGTTGGCACTTCGACTGTGTCTATGGCTTGTGAAAATATATTATTTGTAAACAATAATAAAAACCCAAACATAAGTGTAAAAACCTGTTTCATATTCATGATTTTAGATGATTAAAAAGTTATTTTATTCTATATCTTATACCCAAGTCATATGTAACTCCATAAAATTGCTGTTTTATAAGCGCATTGTTAGAAATTAATTTATCCTTCTCCGCTGCTGCATTGATATTATTGACATTGGCCAATAGCTCAAATCCATCCCAAGGTAAATTTTTCCTTAGATTGAAGTCAAGCCTATAATATTTATCAGTAGCACCTCGGAGTGTCTCAAAAAAATTGGGCGTAGAAAAGATATTGTTTTGAAATAAAAATGACAATCTTGATGACCAGCCTTTGTCTTCAAACCCAAGTGTAAAATTAAAAATATTTTTGGGTTGGAATAGCAACCTTTCATTATAAGGAGAAACTTCTTCGACAAGGGTCACATACGGTGGTACCTGCAAAAACTCTTGCTTTAGCACGGTCCTGTCGTAGGAAACATCAGAAAATGTCTGTGTATAATTTATTGTCAAAATGAACTTATTCAGAAAATTATTCAAGTACCAAAATCTAGTCTGCCATTCAATTTCAAATCCGTAAAGATTAGCAGGACTTGTATTGTTGACTGTCTTATTGATGGTAACACCTATGAGATTGGCTGGAAATCCATGTGTAGTTACGTCTTCCTGAGTGATGACGGTATTGCCGCTATTATATATAAGGTTTTCAATATTTTTATAAAAACCGCCAAACGTCAATAAACCGATCTTGTTTGTATAAATTGAAAAATAACTGTCAATATTTTTTGACAATGATGGTAGAAGGAATGGATTATTCCAAGAGACCGAATTGAGGCCAATGTCCCATTTGGGGATAATGAGACTAAAATCAGGCCTGGATAGTGTATGTGTATAAGCTAATCGCACATCAGACCAACTATTCATCTTATACCGGAGATGTAACATAGGCAATATAAAACTATTTTTATTGAAAACGGTCGTATCTCTATGTATATAGCCTGCATCCCAGTTTTGCAGTGTATTATTTCCTCTATTGCCCAAATAAGACGTTTCTACCTGCTCATAGCGTAATCCAGGAATAATAGTCAATTTTTCTCCAAAATTAAATGTCGGTTGGATATAAAATGCAGTATATTTTTCCTTTCCCTTGTAATCATCTTTGGTGGAAGGTACATAATCATAGAAATAATAATTATCTGCTAAACTCCAAAAAGCATTAATATTGTTATTAGATGGTGACCTTTGTAAACCAAACTTTCCATTAGAGAACCTTTCGGGTCTATTATCTGTAACAAATAACTCATATGGCAATGTAGTAGCATCAGCTTCTAATGATCCCAAAAATGATAATTCATCTACTGATTTTTTAACGAAGGTAGATCCGTGACCTGACTGCGCAACTGGTATTTTATTGTAATCAATGTTATAATCTTTGGTTAACTCCTTATACTTGCCTCCAAATTTTAGTTTTAAGTTGATACCCTTTGAAATTGTAACAGGAAGTGTCATGTTTAAAAAAGTGCTAATTTCTTGTTCCTTAGTATAAGATAATGACTTAGAAACTTGCTGAACAACTGCCTTTGCTAAATTATTTCTTGCGTAGTATAATAATGTATCAGGATTATTTGCCAACGTGCCTTTTTGCTCGAAAGCATTGGATTCTGTAGCATAAAAATCTTTGTCGTCAGGTGAATTGTTTTCAGAATGAGTTAATGCAACTCCACCTTCTATCAACAATACTCCAACTTTTTTATCCATTTTTAAGGCACTGTTATAAATATTTAGGTTGGGATTTCGCTGATTATAGCCATAAGAATGTGTATTAAAAAAGGGATTGAATAGCTCGTACTGAATGTTTTCCTTTTTCTTGATGATACTTCCGAAATTGGAAAACTTAATACTTCCTCCTTTTAATTTATAATCCAAAACTATAGTCGCGCCACCTTTTTTGACGGTCCTGTCAATATCCCTTAGAGACATGGATCCTGTCGAAATCGGGAAATTATCCAACAAATTTGTTCTATTGATATAATTTACATTAATCTCGTTTGCACTTCTGTCTCTTTGGTCCAAGTCCACTTGGGCAAATATTCCCAATTTATTACTAAACAGCCGTTTACTTCCTCCTAATACCACTTTTTGATTATTGAATCGTTGCTTATAAGATGCATAACCTGATTGCATAAGCAAATCGAAGGTCGGTTTTTCCGGTGCTTCTCTTAAAATAAAGTTTACACTGCCACCAATAGCATCGGCTTCGTTTTCGGCCATAGCTGCTTTGGTTAATTCAATACCTTCTAACATATAGGGTGATATCATACTAAGATCTGTACTCCTATCACCTTCACCTGTTGATGCCATCCTCATGCCTTCGACTTGCACTTTATTGAAAGATGGAGCCATACCTCTTATAGATACTTTACTACCTTCTCCGCCAGACCTGACCAAAGATACGCCAGAAAGCCTACCCAATGTTTCAGCTGCATTTGCATCCGGAACTTCTTGAATTCGCTTGGCAGAAACGACGTTGACTATATTATCATTGGAGATCTGTCTGTTGATTGCAGCCATTTGCCCTTCAGCTTGAGCTGTCACCGTGACAGTTTCTAAAGTTAGACCTTCCACAGTCAAATTTACATTGTGAATCACTTCTAAATTATTATTGATAACTAGTGTAGATGTGTCAGTATTATAACCTATATAAGATGTGATCAAGGTATATGTGCCAGACTTTATTTGATTCAATGTATAATCCCCATTAAAATCTGTCACTTCACCTTTCTGTAACTCTATTATATAAATTGTTGCACCTATTAGCGGATTTCCATTTCCCATTTCGGTTATCGCACCCCTTATTGTCGCTGTCTTTTGTGCACCAATAAATGATATGTTTGTTAAAAAAACTAAGGTAATTATTATAGGTAAATATCGCATCTTAATAAAATTATATTATTCTATTCAACAAAGGTAGAATTAATTTATTATTACGCAAACGTTTGTTTAAATTTTTATAAAAAATATAGCTTAAAACAGATAATACACAAATAATATATGATTTATCAATGTTATTTTCTGAAAGATTTAAAAAAAATATAATTTATTAAAAAAAATCACATATAATATAATTATATACATATATAAATGATTTTATAACTTATATACCAATTATTACGAAAACAAATTCAAGTAAAAAATATAAATAATATAACTTTGAAGATATTTTTTTGAGAGTATTTTCAATTAAATTTCATTTTATGCAAACCTTTGTTTAATTTTGTATTGAATTTGGCATAATTTATAATTATTTTGACGCAATAATTAAAAATCATTCCTGATAAATCAATGCGAAAATAGCGCTTGAGAAGATGGTTAGAATAATACTTTTTTTGATACTTTGGATCTTAAATATTTCCGTTTATGGGAATGATCTCACTATTTCAAAAATCAAAAATCAGGAAGTTTTTGCAGGATCACGTACTACTATTTATTTTTCCACACTTAGATATTTAGATACTTTTGCAGCTGAATGTCTTAATCTCCCTGATTTTGCCAAGTTAGAATACGAAAAAAATGGATCCGGTAGTATCATTTTGGATCCGACTGATACAGATATTGGCACATATAAGATTTATCTCAATACAAGCAGCGGTGGTTACTCCAACACTCAATATTTTACCATCAAAGTGTCCGCAATCCCTACTACCTCTAAAAAATATTATATAGATCCTGCACAAGGCAAAGACAATAACCCAGGTACTAAAGAAGCCCCATGGCGCACATTGGGAAATGTGCTAACCCGATCAGAAGTTTTGATAGAGAGTGGTAGCTTTGTTTTTCTTAGGTCTGGGTATCATGGTGTCCTCAATTTTTGGGGTCAGAACGGTGCCAAAGTGCATGTTTTGCCTGAAATATATCAAGAACCAATAGCAAAAAGTATTACCTTTTCTTTTACTAATAACTGGGTCGTATCAGGACTCAAAATATCCCCACAATCCAATAATGAATTGAACAATCTACCCTTGGTCTTGGTATATGGTGGCTCATCAGACATCGAGGTATCAAATTGTTATATATATTCGTTCGAAGATCAAGCGAGATGGGCTACAAATGAAGAATGGTACGCTAGCTCAGGAAATGGGATCGTTTCATCAGGAACACAATGCATCTTTACAGGCAATCTATTGAAAAATACGTGGTTTACCGTCGAGCTTAAGTCACCGAATCAATTATTTTCATACAATATAATAGATGGATTTGGTGCCGATGCGATTCGAGGTATCTCCAGTGATCTGCTTATAGAGTACAATCAAGTAAAAAATGCCACTGTTTTTGATTACGATCACCCTACCAGGCCGCAGCATGATGATTTATTCCAATCATGGACATTCAGCCTACCTATACGCAATGTTACGATCAGAGGCAACCAAATGTGTGACATTGCCAACCCAAATCTTCGGCTGCCTTCAGAAATCACTCAAGGCATCGCTATATTTGACGGGTTCGCAGAGGATTGGATCGTAGAAAGTAATCTAGTCGTCATCCATCATGCCCATGGCATAGCGATGTATGGAGCCAAAAATTGTAAGATCACCAACAATTCAGTGATAAAAAACCCTTTCAGAAAATACAATGCTACCCACACACCTTGGATCTTAGTGAATCCTAGGAAAGTCAATGTCGGCGGCGATCTCAGCACAGGTAATCTAGTACAAAACAATATCATGTACACCTACCAAACAGATAATACAGAGCCTGGGACGTATAGATCAAATATTACAGCATATAATAGTGGAACATTATTTGTCAACTATGCTAAATGGGATTTTGCACTTTCGCAGGGATCTACTGGTATCGATGGCGGAAATCTGGAAGACGCTGCATCCATCGATCTATATCATAGACTGAACAAAGATGGCAATATAGATATAGGCTGCATTCAACTTATTGATACGATATATGATGGACAGCCTCCTATAGGAATGAATACGCTCGAAGTAGTAGAAAAAGGCATAAATTATCTTAAAGTAAAATTTCAATCTTTTACGGATGACCAGCAGGGGCTGTACTATAGAATAGTATGTGATGGACGATCTATCTTTACCCAAGACACAATTGTGACCATCGGCAATCTAGCGCCTGACCAAGCTTATGACATCACCTTATATGCTTATGATCGGAGCAATAATGTCTCTATGCCTCTACATGTATATAATGTGACTACTTTAGCTTTTGATGAGACCAACGAAAACAAACTAATATTATCAGCTGATGTACATGACCAGGAGATTAACTCACGCAAATCACTTTTATGGGCATATAGTCCCTATCTGAGGATAGGTAACATTACGACCAATTATTCACAATGTGCGGTACTACCATTTAAATTGCCTTATATTCCTGCAAATTATGAGGTAGTTGGTGCTGATTTAAATGTGTATTTGGATGAAATTAAAAATATAGAGGCTGAAGCTATCGACCTGTATGGACTTGCTAGCCGATCAAAAAATGATGTACTATCAGCAGATTATTTTGAGGGAATGAATCCAAATGACACTTTATTAATTGCAAAGCGCTTTTTACATAAAGAGTCCGCCATCGGCCAGAATCATATATTAGATACAAGTTCAACAAACAATTTGGTACATTTTATAAACAATCAAATCAAAAACGGAGCACAAGCAGGAGATTATATATTCCTAAGGATGAATATGGATAAACTCATCACAGGTGCGCGCGCATACTATTCAATATATTCCGCTGACAATCTTGAAAAAAATCAGGTCCCAATACTTACATTGGTGCTGAATAGTACCTCCGCAACGGATTTTGAAAATAGTATTTCTAAACATTTGAAAATAATACCAAATCCTGCATCTAGTGACCATGTAACATTGGAAATAGGGGAAGCCTTTCAACACAAAGACTTGAGTATTTACATTTATGATAATCAAGGAAAATTATTAGACAAGAAGTGGATAAAATCTTCTAGTAGCCGTATTGATCTTTCTAATAGTAATTTTAAAACTGGATTGCACCATATAGCAATCATGAGCGACAAACTCATAGGAACATTAACAACCATAATCTATTAACATATCCAAGATGGAACAAGATAATCATCAGAAATATAATCGCCCCACTATTAAAGATCTGGCATCAGAGTTAAATACCAGTTCATCTACCATATCTAGGGCCCTGAGAGGGCACCATACCATTAGTGACGCGATGATCCAGAAAGTGCGAGATTTAGCTAAGCTCAGAAATTATTCTGTCAATCGTAGTGCTGCTAACCTTAGGTCGGGCTCTAGTATGACTTTAGGTGTCATAGTGCCTAGGATCAATAGAGACTTTTTTTCTAATTGTATTGCAGGTATTGAAGAAATAGCCAAATCAGCTGGATATTCAGTGCTTATCTCCCAGAGTCATGACAATATACTTGATGAATCTGAAATCATCAAAACCATGATAGAAGGAAATGTAAGTGCTGTACTCATATCCGTGGCTATAAAGACAAGCAATGTAAAACACATAGAACAATTGGATAAGGTAGGGATTCCAGTGGTGTTTTTTGATAGGGCCATGGATGATTCTAAGTATTGCAAGGTAGTCATCGATGATCTGAAAGGTGCCTATCTAGCGACTAAGCACTTACTTGATATGGGATATAAGCGCATCGCTCACTTTGCAGGTGACATGAACCTTATGATCTATGAAAATAGGATGGCAGGATATGAAAAAGCACTCAAGGAATATGGTGTAAAAATAGACCCAACTATCATCTCTACCAATACCCTTACCTTCGAGAATGGACAAGAGCAAATCAAGCAATTTATGCAATTAAAAAAGGCACCTGATGCCCTATTTGCAGCGAGTGATTTTTCGGCATTAGGCGCCCTCATATACCTTAAAAGTATAGGCACCAATATTCCTAAAGATTTTGGAGTGGTAGGATTCAGTAATGAAACATTCACATCATTTGTAAGCCCAAACATGAGCACTGTCAACCAACATAGTCTAGACATAGGCAGGAATGCAGCAAAAGTGTGCCTGAATATCCTAGAATCACCCAGCAAATTTAATATGATAAATCACGTAATTATCGAGCCTACGCTCATCGTACGGGAATCATCACAAAGAATAGTTTTAAATAACAAATAATTTTTTTTACAAAAAAATAGTACTAAAATTTAATTTTCTCCACCCAAATAGACATAACCACCATGAATATAGATTTTAGATACAGCTCACACCCTAAGGATTTTAAACTATATGATACTGAGCGAATTAGAACAGAATTTGCCATAGAGCAAGTAATGTCACAAGACAAGATCAACCTAGTTTATTCATTAGCAGAAAGATTTGTCGCCGGTGGAATAATGCCAGTCACAAAGCCATTGAAACTGGAAACATTTGATGCATTAAAGTCTGAGTACTTTCTAGAAAGACGAGAATTGGGAATCATCAATATAGGCCATGACGGAATCATAAGTGTCGATAAAAACGAAATATCAATAGCACATCGAGAGGCACTTTATGTGGGTAAAGGTGCAAAAGAGATCATCTTCCGTAGCCTAGATCCGAGTAATCCTTCTAAATTTTATATCAATTCTACACCTGCGCATAAAACATATCCTACTAAACACATCTCATCAAATGATGGCGAAATAGTAGTCTTAGGATCGCAGGATACTGCTAATTTCAGGCAGATAAATAAACTTTTGGTCAAAAGTGTCGTAGAAACTTGTCAGTTGCAAATGGGACTCACCCAACTCCGCAATGGTAGTATATGGAATACCATGCCACCGCACACGCATGACCGACGCAGCGAAGTTTATTTTTATTTTGATGTCAAAAAGGATAATGTCATCTGTCACTTCATGGGTCAACCACAGGAGACAAGGCATGTATGGTTGAAAAATGAACAAGCGGTAATTTCTCCCGCTTGGTCCATTCATGCTGGTGCAGGTACTTGCGACTATTCATTCATCTGGGGTATGGCTGGAGAAAACTTTGATTATAGTGATATGGATCAGGTCGGAAATGTAGCCTTAAGATAATGTTTCACTGTACACAAAAACATGCACCAATGTATAGGATTTTTATAGTCACATTGATATTTTGCAGCTTGAGTGCTTCGGTATTTGGCCAATTGCGAATGTCCCATATCTATTCAAATAATATGATGCTACAATGCAATACTGCCGTACCCATCAAGGGTCATGGTAAGCCAAGTAGTACTGTAAAGCTTCTATTCAATGGCAAAAATTATACCGTTAAGGTGCAATCTGATGGTAGCTGGAAAATCATCTTACCACCCACAAAACCAGGATTTATTACCAAAATTGAAGTCATAAATGGGGATGAACGTATCCAGCTTGAAAACGTAATTTTTGGTGATATCTGGCTCTGTGGCGGTCAATCGAATATGGAATGGTTTCTTTCTGCTACTGAAAATGCGGATGCTGAAATACAATCTGCTCAATACCCAAACTTACGCATCGTCGATGTTCCACACAGGATGGAAGCTTCAGAACAAAAAGATTTCGCAGCACCATTATTATGGTCCAGCGGTACGCCTGCTAGTGTAGCTCAATTTTCGGCAGTAGGCTATTATTTTGGAAAACAATTGATGCACGCATTAGACATCCCAATAGGATTGATCAATAATAATTATGGTGGTACTGTAGTAGAGGCATGGACAAGCGGCGAAGGGCTACAAGGCTTACCAGTCTATGAAAAAAAAATACGCAGACTAGAGACCATCAATTTCGAAAAAGAAAAAAATGAAGGTACTAATGTCCATAACAAGTGGATGGCCAATTTTTATCAGAAAGACCAAGGAATCATAGATTCCATATATGCGTGGGCAAATCCTATCATGGATAGAAACGACTGGAAGAAGATATATGTACCTGGCTACTGGGAAACCTCAGGTGATACTACATTGAGTGATATGGATGGAGTCGTCTGGCTGTATAAAAAATTTAATTTTGAAGGAGACGTATCTGCTGCTAAGATTTCAATGGGCGCTATTGATGATTCTGATATGATTTGGATCAATGGCGAATCGGTGGGTAGCACATTCAATAGATATAATAAAGATAGAGTGTATGATGTCAAAAAAAATATTCTCCATCATGGTGAAAACATCATCATAATACGGGTAGAAGATTATATAGGAGGTGGTGGAGTAACAGGTTCATCCTCAAAATTATTTATCCAACAAGGAGATCTCATCACAAGACTAGACGGCACTTGGCAATACAAAATCGGAATGCGGTCAACTGAAAAGATGCCATCTTCCAGTTTTAGCCCCAATCATTATCCTACTTGCTTATACAATGGAATGATCGCCCCGATGGCTGATTTTCCGATAAAAGGTGTGATCTGGTACCAAGGTGAGTCTAATACCTATCGTGCATTTGAATACAGAGACTTGTTTAAAAGATTCATCCTAGACTGGCGTTCGCGATTTAATCACCCCGACTTACCATTTTTATATGTTCAATTGGCAAATTATTATCCAGAAGATTCCATACCTGGTGAAAGCCAATGGGCAGAGTTAAGAGAAGCTCAGGAAAAAGCATTGTGTCTCCTAAATACTTCTATGGTCACCGCGATAGATATAGGCGAGGCTAATAACATTCATCCTATCAATAAATATGAGGTAGGTAGAAGACTGGCTTTGGCGGCGCTGGCAGATGTATATTATCAGCAGCAGGTTATTTATCTTAGTCCATCGTATGACTCCCACACCATCAAAGATAATGCAGTATTTATTAAGTTAAAAAATGAATACAATGGCCTGAAAACAACTGATAAATTTGGCTATATTTTCGGGTTCAGTATAGCGGGTGACGACCAGATTTTTCGCTGGGCAAAGGCCGAGATTATAGACAAAAACATTATAAAAGTGTGGTCTGACAAAGTGAAATCACCGAAAGTGGTAAGGTATGCTTGGCAAAATAATCCATCGCCAGCTAACTTATTCAACTCGCATGACTTTCCAGCATTACCATTTCGCACAGATGATTGGAAACTCAGCACACAAGATATTAGATTGACCGATGAATAGGTTATTTTACATAGCAATGATCTTGCTCTTGGGTGCATGTTCATTTCCGCACGTACAGAAGCATACTGCGAATGCACTTTCCAATCCATTTCTGACATCTCATAGTTATACCTTAGAAACTGTACCCAAGGATACTAGGACGATGATTTTTGCCGCCGCCGCTATTAAAGATCTCAAGAAATTACAGTTTGATTGGTTGAAAATGAATGCAGAAATGACTAAGGATCTATATCCCGGATATTCAATGGTGACGATAGATGGTCCCAATCAAGACAATAGAAAAATATCCTTACGCATCACCAATACAGTGGACCAAGCGCAATCTTCACTCTATTTTACTTTCATTCCCTTTAAGGGAAAAAATAAAGAAACCTATTGTGACCCTAATGCACTGCCTAATGGTAATGGTAGCAAGGAAAGGCCTTATCGTTCACTCCAATCATTAATGGAAAGTGGGTATGAGCCTATAAGTAATGAAGTAATTTATCTCCTTAACGGAAATCATGGGACGGCAAACTTGCATGGTGGGCATTATACGATCGCAGCGGCGAGTGGGCATGCTGCAGTACTGAATGCCATACATATTACGAATGGTAAAAATATTTTAGTTCACAGCATCCGCATCGAATCCAGAATGCCTGTCAATAGCTATCTGCTTACCATCGACACGCTTTCTGAGGAAATTATTATTCAAAATTGCAAAATAACTTGTACAGTTTCCGATGATGAGTTGCACCAAAAAAATTGGAAGGAGTACGTAGCCTCTGGCATTTATTGCGAAGGGAACAAGTGTCGGATCCATGGAAATCTGATACAATATACCTTCCATGGCCTACAAACGAATGGTAATCAAAATATAATTTCAAATAACATAATAGATAGATTTTGTGGCGATGCCATCAGAAATACTGGAAATGATAATCAATTTTTGAAGAATTTTTTGTCCAATGCATTGATCGATGATTATTATGATCCGACTGGAAATCACGATGATTTGCTACAAGCTTGGACACATGACAGCCCTATACTCAATATTATTATAAAAAAAAATATTGCAATAAGTACCACAGATCCTGACCTGCCAAATCGGTCAAAAATAGTTCAAGGGCTCGTTTGTTTTGATGGTTTTACTGAAAATTGGGTGGTGGATAGCAATATTGTCGTGACGGATCATCCACATGGTATCTCACTGTATGGAGCGAAACACTGTACGATCAAAAACAATATAGTATTAAGGAATCCACATAAGTTTTATGATTTTGAATCAGATCCTTGGATTATGATCCACGATCATAAAGATAAACGTATGAGTGAGCACAATAAGGTCATTTCCAATGTGGCAACAAAGTATAATATTCCTTCTACCAGTACGATCATTAAAGACAATACAACGATCGACTCTATCTATTTAACCAATTTCATCAAGTATCATGGCTGGATTTACTGACCTAAAACGCACTTTGCTCTATTTAATTCCTATCATTGGCTTGGCTGCTTGTGTGACTACACAAGTCAACTTTAGATTTGCTTTGAAAAAAGAGAATTATAAAGAAGTGGATTCAGCAGAAAGGTTAAAAACCAATGAAACAACTATCACTTCTACCTACTTTCAGATGGAAGGGCCGGCATGGGAAAATCAAAATATTGCATTTAGAAACTATTTTGATGAGCGCAATGGGATGGATATTTTTGGTAAAAAAACTAAAAACATGGTGCTCAATAGTGTGGGCATCCATGAAAATTACCACGAGATGCAAGACTGGGGAATGGATATACTGAAAGTTGGAAATTCGCTCGGCGCGGGCGCAATCGGCCTTATCATCGGTGACTCACTCTTTCGGATTGGTCCAAAGGCTGTTGGAAGTTTTAAAAAATTGAAAGAGACTAAACGGGAAGTTGTCTTCGAACTGTCATTTAAAGACTGCAAACTGCATGGACGCACCTACCATATACAGCATATAATTTCGATAGCGTCCAACACGCATTATTATAACAATAAGGTAAAAATAGAAGGTTTGCAAGGTGACGAAATTTTAGTATCTGGTATAGTAGCACATCTACCCAATCTCACGAAGATACATAAGGGTCATCTCCATGGCGCCTATACTTTTGGAAGGCAAACTATGTTAGATGAGTTATTGGGAATGGGTATCACTACAGACGATGTAATATATGTAAATTGCACACATTCAGATCATTACAAAGGTGATATTGAAAATACCCATTTGATAGAGATGAAACTTTATCCAGGAGCATTTACCGAATGGAAATTTTTTGCAGGATGGGAATATGGTAGTACAGCATTCAAAAATGAAGCTTTCTTTAAGCAAATCTTGGAAGCCAATTAGTCTTTTTAATCTATTTTTTTTACAAAATAAATCCTATTATCATGACCAAAATATTCGATCTTACACATAAAAAAGCACTCGTCACAGGCTGCAACAAGGGAATAGGTATGGCCATTGCTATAGCACTTGCGGAGGCAGGCGCAGACATCATAGGCGTCTCTCGTTCCATGCCTGCTGGTGGTAGCGATATCGCAAATATGGTTTTTGCATTAGGTAGAAAATTTTACAGTTATCAATGCGACTTCAGCGATCGAGATGATCTTTATCGATTTATAACCAAGGTTACCACGGACCATCCAGCTATCGATATTTTGGTCAATAATGCAGGCAATATAAAGAGAAATCCCATCGTGGATCATAGTGATGCATATTGGGACGAGATCATCCAGACCAATCTGACCTCCCAATTTATTTTGACCCGTGAGATAGGCAAAGGAATGGTAGCAAGATCGCAAGGGAAGATTATTTTTATAGCATCACTACTCAGCTTTCAAGGAGGAATCCTTGTGCCTGGATATGCGGCTAGTAAAGGTGGCATACAAAGTCTTATTAAATCATTTGCGAATGAATGGGCATCTAATGGAATAAATATCAATGGAATTGCCCCAGGATATATAGCCACGGACAATACAGAAGCACTAAGGAATGATCCTGATAGAAGTACCTCAATCCTATATAGGATACCGACTGGACGTTGGGGAAGGCCAGAGGATCTAGCAGGTGCTGCTATATTTTTGGCATCGAGTGCATCTGAATATGTCAATGGTACGATCATAACGGTCGATGGTGGATGGATGGGTAGGTAGCAGTTTAGTTTTTATAAGAATTATATTTTTTTAATATCAATAATCATAAAGCATGTCAATAAAAGTAGTAAGCCTGGGGGAAATCATGATGAGACTTTCGACCCCTGATTTCAAGCGTTTTGTACAAGCAGATAGCTTTGATGTTACTTACGGTGGTGGTGAGGCGAATGTGGCAGCAGCACTGTGCAATTATGGTTTACAAGGGACATTTGTAAGCAAGGTTCCAGAAAATGCGATCGGACAAGCTGCCATCAACCAACTACGAAGATATGGTGTACATACGCAGTATATAGCGCGTGGTGGTGATCGATTGGGTATATATTTCCTAGAGACGGGAGCATCCATGCGCGCATCACAAGTGATATATGATCGCGCCGACGCTGCTATTGCGCAAGCTGACATTGCTGATTTTGACTTTGATCAGATATTTGATGGTGCATCTTGGTTTCATACCACTGGTATCACGCCTGCCTTGAGTGATAAGGCAGCGGCACTCACAGAATTTGCCTTAAAAGCAGCCAAGGCAAAAGGTATCACCACAAGCATCGACCTTAATTATCGTAAAAAATTGTGGTCCAAAGAAAAAGCCCGCGAAGTAATGACTCGGTTGTGCCAGTATGTAGATGTGTGTATCGGAAATGAAGAAGATGCAGACACGACACTCGGCTTCAAAGCCAAGGATTCAGATGTCACCAAAGGCGAAATAAATCTCGAAGGATTCAAGGATGTTTTCCACCAGATGAAAGAGAAATTTGGATTTAAATTGATAGCATCCTCACTTCGTAAAAGTCACAGCGCCAGTGATAATGGTTGGAGTGCGCTAGTCTATGATGGAAATGAATTCTATCATACCAAAGCTTATAATGTACGAATCATAGATCGAGTAGGGAGTGGCGATTCCTTTGCAAGTGGATTGATCTATGGGCTCGTGACAGGTATGAATATGGCAGATGCTGCAGAATTCGGTGTCGCCGCCAGTGCATTAAAACATACCATTCCTGGAGATTTTAACCATGCGACTTTAATGGAAGTAAATGAACTCTTAAAAGGTGATGGAAGTGGACGAGTACAACGATGATTGATATATTTTAGTCAGATGACATGGCGACACCAGTCGATACTCTGAATATCAATGCTCGTATTTTACTAAATCAATAATCTCACATATCCAGTAATCATATCTAATAATCCATATACCAATTTCACATAATAGACAATGAACATATTATGAATCCTAAAAATATTGACACAGAAAGCGTTCAAAAAATAATTTTGGAGCAAGGTATATTACCCCTGTATTTTCATAAAGAAGCAAGTGTGAGTCTGGAGGTGCTGCGTGCAGTTCATAGCGCAGGTGTACATGCCATAGAGTACACTAATCGGGGCGACGAAGCATTCCATAATTTTAAAGAAATGATTGCTTTGCGCAATGCAGAAATACCAGAAATGAGCATTGGTATCGGCACCATCAAAAATCTATTGCAGGCCAAAATGTACCTGGATGCAGGTGCTGACTTCCTAGTCAGTCCAGGTTTTGTACATGAGGTAGCTACATATTGTGTGCAGAATGATGTCTTTTATGCACCAGGTTGTATGACGCCATCGGATATTATCGCAGCAGAAAATGTAGGAATAAGGTTTATCAAACTCTTTCCTGGTAATGTATTAGGCCCAGAATATATGGCAACCATCAAAGATATTTTTCCAAAATTGCTATTCATGCCCACAGGTGGTGTGGATACTACGTATGAGAATATCAAATCATGGTTTGATGCTGGCGTCAGCGCGGTAGGTTTGGGAAGCAAATTGATATCTAAAAAATGCATGGAAGCAAGGGAATATGACACCATTGCCACAGAGACCCAAAAAGTATTGGAATTAATCAAAACCATCAAAAATTAAAAAAATGATCAAGTCAATAGGTAAGTATCGCTGGACAATCTGTTCGTTGTTATTTTTTGCTACCACCATCAATTATCTAGATAGACAGGTACTGTCACTATTGAAACCATCACTGGAAGCTGAGTTCGGCTGGACCAATAGTCAATACGCCGATATAGCATCTGCATTCCAGTT
>Ga0138256_10003987_pt1 | contig 15661 bp, 7 predicted proteins | sample KNB2016incub_MG_FD_105486 | JGI IMG/M metagenome (GOLD analysis project Ga0138256, IMG submission 105486) | Active sludge microbial communities from wastewater in Klosterneuburg, Austria - KNB2014incub_MG | ecosystem: Engineered > WWTP > Activated sludge > Unclassified | place: Austria... | reverse complement strand
TCTGCCCAGGATAATTTATCCAACGACCTTCCGAAATACCGCAAAGATGCTGCTTTGATACCGATGGTATTTCCTCCGAACGGCGCTATTTCGCACCATTCTCTGAGTATGGTTTTATCTCTGTTCAGCAGACTGTATTTAACTGCACCTAATGTTTCTTTTATTTTGTTGTACCAGTTTCTGGCAGCATTCCTGTTTTTGATGCGCATCACCTGCATAGGTATAGTGCTGGCTCCTCTCAAAGTTTTACCTGATTTCGCATTTACCCACATTGCTTTGATGATAGATACAGGATTAACACCCGGATGGTAGGCGAAGTACTCATCTTCATAAGCAATAATACAAGCGGAAAGTTTGTCCGGTATCTCTTCGTCCATCGGAAAACACCATTGCTGATCAGCGGAAATAGTAGAGGAGAGCAAGATGCCTTCTTTACTGTACAATACTTTGCTGAAAGATGGCTTGATATTAGGCAATGGCATCAGTATCCAAGCCAGAAAAAGCGCAGCTAATATCCATTGAAAAACCTTAAATATTTTTGGAATCGCTAATTTCAAAATACAAGAACATCCGAATATTTGTTTCGGGTATAAGAGTAATTATGTCTAAGTTTCATTGCGTTTTAAAATAAAATGGAAAATCATAAATCATAAACCTAAAATTAGCCCAAGGTGAACATTACTGAACATGCTGATTTGTTTATTTTTCAAATAAGTCTGACTGAACATTTCGAATATCCAAATAAAAAAGAAGCGATCATTAGATTTTTTATGTCTTTTGGTTCCATTCTAATTTTTACTTCCCAACCCCAACTCTCTGTGTCTTTGTCCTCGCATATACCGTGCCTTTGTACATATGCTCACAACTCACCGCGGGCATATAAAAATCTCCGGTGAAAGCCGCTTTAGTTCTGAATGAATATGTTTCTGTTCCTCCGGCTTTCAGGTCAAAAAAAGTATACACCCTGTCATCCCGGTAATCCTGATAGTTGTAATTGCCTATATCTTTTGATGTTTCCGTTTCGTAAAGTCGCGGGTTGATGAGCTCCCATCCTGCAGGCATTTTCAGGTTGAGTGCCATGTCACTCACTTCGAGAGCTGAAGGATTACTTACTCTAATGGTGATAATTATGTCATCTCCGAGCCTGACCCCTGTGATGCCGGATTGTTTGCGGGTAGCGTTGAAATAATCTACATTCAGTCCGAGATTGCTGGAAGCCCCATCTTTGACCAGGTTATTATCTATGTATCGGTCCGTCTGATATACGTAAAGTGCACCTTTTCCTTTATTTTGTATGGTGATTGTTTTATCATATGCACCTTTATCTATGGTGATCAATCGTGGTTCAAAGGCAGAATGCTGATAATTTTTTAAGCCACCTGTTAGACCGGATATGTTATAATCTATTTTGTCTGTGATCTGTAGTGACTTTCCAAAATATTTATACGCAGCTATAAATGCAAATCCTTTGGTCTGGGTACTTGCCCATGACATGTTGTTGAGCGTTTCTACCATCTGATCATAATAGTTCTCCAGCTTGTTTTTGTCTGTTTCAATGTAACTTAAAATTTCGACAATGATCGCCCAGTCCCTTCCTTTATCTCCAAAACTTTCATAACTCCTGTTTGAATTATAATTTTTCTGGAGACTTTCTGCTTTAGATACAAATTCTTTGGCTTTGGAATCGTAGCCGCTCAACTGAAAACTGCCGGCAATCAGCCACCAGGTCACTGGATTGACAGACTTGTTTGATGTTACAAAACGGTTCATAGCAGATTTGGCAGGTTTTCCGCCTTTGGCAAGCACAAACAGACGGAATGCCTGGGCCATTGACTCGGATTCATATATATATTCATTGGTGACTTCTGCCAGAGCCCAATTGTTAGCAGAGGTGACATGAGCCGTGAGCCATCTGTCGAGCATGTCTGATTTATTGGGCAGGTAGTTGAGTTTTTTCATTTCTACCATAAAATTTCCGGCATAAATATCAGACCATGCATGGTAGTAGCTATTATCCCAATAGTTAAATTTGCCGGACGACTGCTGAAATCTCGTAATTTTATTGATCGCCGCCTGCAGATTTTCCATACGTGCACGGTTTTCTTTTGGATCAAGCTGCAAAATTTTGTCAAGATACAGCTGACTGAATCCTGCTGAAGTGGTCTGTTCGAGACAACCATAAGGATAGTCTATAAGATCTTCTGCATACTGAGTAAAATTAGGGACTTTAATTCCACTTACCATTATTTTGGAAGTAAAGACTTCTCTGTATCCTTTGGGTTTAATGTTGTAATCAAGCTTTGTCCCTGGCTCTATGATGTTTTTACTAATAGCTGATTCGTATGAATTTGGGTAGTTAATCAGGATATCAGTAGTTTCTTTCATGCTTTTTCCGCCGCCGCTGACACCCATCTCTACACTTAGCTTTCCTGTTTTATTCATCACTTCTATGTCATAGGTATGAGAAAGCTGGTTTTTACCATTGAATACGAAGGCCTTACTTGCTGTAAATCCTTTTACTATACTAGCATCGGCTTTCACTGTAAGATCAGCATTACTGATACCTGCATCATCGCGTAGTATCGTTACGGGGAGTTGTAGTTTGTCGCTCACATTGAGTGTGCGCGGGAACTGAGACTGGACCATCAGCGGATTTTTGACCGGAATAAATTTTTCCAGTTTGCCAAAATTATTGGCGTTGCAGGCTACGACCATCAATCTCACTTTTCCTATATAATTCGGGATGTCAACGGTGTGGGAATTTTTACTGCCTTTGCTCAGTTTAAAAGGACCAAGATGTATTGCCACAGGTTTAAACCTGTTGACTTCTGCTATTGCATCGGGATTGTATGCATTGTCACCACCAATGGAGATGATACCAACAAATTTACCTTTGAAATAGGCAATAAGATACTGATAGATATCCCATGTTTTGACGAGTAGTGGAAATTTACCATTAAAATGTTTGGCCGGATCTGGTGTAGCGAAGCCAGTCAGATTCAGTAAACCTTCGTCTACCAAAGCAAGTGTATATTCCATAGCTCTGGCTTCACCCTCAGATACGTTGAAGGTGTATGATTTGTTGGATTCCAGTTTATCGGGTATTGAAGCTATAGGTTTTAGCAGACTGGCGGTACCATCCATTTTTATATGTCTGATTCCATACATCCTTAACGGCAGGTCGTTGATCACCTGTTTGTACTTTTGCATTATTGTCACATGGATGTATACATTGGGGGACCAGTTTTCATTTGTAGGCAGAGAAACTACATTGTTATTTTTAGCCATGGTTACCCATTGTTGCTCTATGACGCGGTTGCCTCGTTCTATGCTGATGAGTGCCTTTGCTCCTTCAATATCGGGCAACATTACTTTGACATTTTCTCCGGTTTTGTACGCATCTTTATCTGTCCGGAATTCGACGATATAAGGTTGTGCACCTGGTATGCTTTCAATTCCGTCATAAACGGTAAAATATACCTGAGATCTATGGCCGGAATATTCATCGGTCATCGTAAGCTTATATGCACCTTTACCAAGCTTGCCTTTTGGGAATGTGATTTTTCCTTTACCTTTGATATTGGAAGTTCCATTGTCCACATCCTTCCAGAAATCTGCATTTACAAAATTACCTGATGAACGAAGACGATATTTGTCTACCCACCATGATGAAATATGTTCCTGCAGGGAGTAAGTTACTGAATTGGCTTTGCTATTCAGTTTACCTTTGTTGGTCAGGTTTACCAATGCTATTTCAATATTTTCATTAAAAGTATGGTTTCCATTCCATCCTGTTCCCTCTTTGCGTAAAGCACCGAGATATGTTTCGAATGGTGAAACAATGATGGATTTTCCTTCTTTATTGGTTCCGCCACCCGGCAGGATAGTTTCGGTTTCTATGGAAACAGTGATAGGACTATTGAAGGATGTCAGTTCCTGATTTCCAGTGAATAAAGCTGACCCTTTTTCGTTGGTTTGTACATCCAGGATATCAAAATTATTGTCAAGGTTTGTGTTTTCATACACATCAAAAGTGTACTCTTTAAAATCAGGAAAAGGGTTACTCAGTTTTCGACCACGTGCTGAGGCTTTCACTTTAGCATTTCCCACTTCAAATCCCGTCAGATATTTGACTATCATTGTTCCTGAAATGTTATCGCTGTATATCGTATTGTCCACCATTTTATCAAAAGTATATATTACCTCTGCCGTATTGGGTTTGATGGTTTCGATGCGTATATTTTTTCTGATGGACTTAGGTCCGATTTGAAACATACATCGGTACAGGCCGGTTTTTGCATTGGCAGGAGTCGACAAGGTAAAGCTGTGTATCTGCTGATTGTCCGTATCTATCTGTTGTATCTGTTCGTCGATGATCATATTGTCCACATTGTAAAATGTCATTACCAGAGGTACTCCTTTGGGCAGATCTGAATGTGCTTTATTAATCATGAGATCAACATAAATACTGTCACCCGGGCGCCAGATATCTCTGTCAGTATAGGCAAAAAATTCCGTGTCTGTCTCTGACCTTTCGCCGGCAATATCAAACTCCGTCAGTGCATTGCTTAAGTTGGGATCCAGACCGAGATAGGTAACCTGATTTCCTTTTTCTACTTTGAGCACCGCAGCATCGGTCTGTATGTTTTCAAATACTGCAAAGCCGTCTCCGGAAGTCCGCATGGATGCTATTTTTTCAGCCTGTATATTAAATAAAGTTATGTCTGCATCAGAAACAGCACTAAGGTCCATCAGTTTGGTCAGCGCAATATGATAGTTTTTACCTGCTTTTTTAGCTATAACTGAGTAATCTGAACAGATAAAAAGTTTGTTTTCAGGTTGTTTATTGACATAATAAGCCAGCTTGCATGGATTACTGCTTTCTTCCCAAACATAGTCTTCATTATAGTAATAGTAATCATTGTAATAATAGTCTTTGACAGTAAAGAATTCAGCCTCAGGTATTTTTGAATTAATTTTAAACTTTTTAAGGTCTGATTTGCAGGAAAGAGTAGTGTTTTCCGGGCCAAAATCCAGGCTGATATGGTATATGCTTCCCGGGTTTTTATTGATTTTTGCCGAGAGGTCTATTCCGTGTACAGACCATCCTTCGTTGTCTCGGATACCATGATTCAGGGGCACTAGCTGATCATAAACCGGTTTACCATACATTCGAAGGTTGTAATAATCAGCATAAGTTAAGGATTGCCATGCCAGATAATGGGCTACATTTTCCTGTTTTATTTCGATCACTACTATCCTTAGTGCATCGAGTGCACGTGTTTTAATCGGGATTTTGAAGTCACCTTCAGACGGAAAGTAATTGCCATCACTCACAAATCGGGCGTCAGGATTGTCTATCTGTACGCTGATGTCAAAACTATAATCTGTCAGCAGCGTTTTCCCTTCTATTGACTTTATACCTTTGGAAAGGGTAATATTGACTTTTTCTACATCACGGATTTCACTCAGAAATATAGTCAGAATGTTATTTTTTACTGTATATGAAGCATTATTATTTTGTACCTTTACCAGACCTGTGAGGTCCATCTGCTTATTGAGTCGCTGCGAAAAGTAAATATTGAAAGATTTGTCGGTAGTATTGTGGTGGGTGTACACTACGCCAAATTCTTTAGGGTTGATGTCAAATAATTCTACTTTCCCTTGCACTTCACATCCTATGTTTTTGCCATTATAAGAGATATTGGATTCTTTTTTCATACCGCCTTCAAATCTGAATTCAACTTCATAGTCCATGGGACTTCGTTCGAGTATTTCGATAGAACCGGCATCAGATGAAAAACATGATTTAAGTTTATCTACTGATACTTTATCCGCTGTCTTAACACCCAGTATAATGGATACGGATGCATCATCATTGATAATAAACCCTTCCCTTTCTACCTTCATATCCTGAGCAAAAGTTTTGATATTGTAGGATATGTTTTTGTCAAATCGTTTGGAATCAAGTACTTTAAGGTTGAGATTTACGGTATACGTCTGATCAGGTTGAAGAGGTTCAGCAGGAGTGAAAGTAATGATGGTATTGTTGGTAAGCGTCACTTTGCCGGGAGCAGAAGGGTTTAATGATATTACTTTTTGCAGAACATCGTCTGAAACATCTGTAGTCAGGGGCTCTTTGAGGACATATTTCAATTCATCAGTAGCAGAAATTACTCCTACTGTTGCTGCCATAAAATATTGATCCAATAACTCCTGGTCTTTAGCCACGTCAAGTAGTATTGAGTTGTCTTTTTTTGACTTACATGAAAGGATGGTAAGGATGAATACAAACAGGAATAGGCTCAGGTTTTTCATAAGATATCAGGTTGATTTTATTTATCCACAAATATAACGTGAATTTGCAGTCCTTATGTATATTAATGGGGTAAGTGTACCTAAAAATATATAAAGTGTGGTAGAAATAATGTTGGAACATTGTTTTTGAAATGAATGGTACCAACTAAATCTTCTGCATTCATTTATACCTTTCACTCAAAAATTACTGTACCTTTGACCCATATTTGAGTAAATGAACATCATTAAAGTCAAAGATATTTTCATAAAAGAATTGTCAATAGAATTCAGACAACAATTCGCTATGGGAGGTATCTTTCTCTTTGCAGCTACGGTGGTATTTCTTATTTTTAAATCTTTTAACAATATAAGTCCGCGTGAATGGACTATTTTAATTTGGATCGTTATGTTGTTTGCCGGTCTAAATGCAGTAGTAAAAAGCTTTCTTCAGGAAAAAAAGGAAACATATATGTACTACTACACATTATTTGATCCAACAGATTTAATCATAGCCAAACTACTTTACAATTTTATTTTTTTATGTAGTATTTTTGTTATCATACTACTTTTTATGGGACTTTTCACCAGTTATCCTGTCAAAGACCAGAGTTTATTTTTTACCGGTTCTTTGTTAGGTATATTTGGGATATCTGTGGTTTTTACCTTTGTATCTGTCATTTCAGCATCAGACAACAGCAATGCAACACTCATGTCAATACTTGCTTTACCATTGATATTGCCAATACTTTTATTATTATTGAAAGTGTCAGCGGTCAGCGTGCGATTGCTGAATGATTCCGCTGTTGGTGATGACATTTGGTTATTATTTGGTGTGGACAGTATTCTTTTTGGAGCAATGTTAATTTTATTTCCAGCGTTATGGAGATCGTAAATAGGGTTTAAATTACAATAGTGGTCAGGATGTCACATTTAAATTGTCTAGTTTTTTAATTTGTGTATAAAAGTATGAAAGGTTGGTGGTGGAAAATTTTGGGTGCAGTTATCTTTCTATATGTCATCATTGGAGGGCTAACCATACCGTTAAAGTCAGGCGTAACACATTCACATCCCGGAAGTGCCAAAGGTGGCGAAACATTGAAATTAAGTATTTCAACCTATAATACACATTTTTTATCTGCAAAAAATAATCGTGCCTGGCTGAAATTTGACTCTACTCACGCCATTAAAAGTAAAAATATTCAACTTCGAAGTGATAATACAATTGACGTATCATTTTCTATACCAAAGGCATTTCCGGTTACAGAGAAAACACGTTCCTTAACCCTGATCCTGGACAATGAAATTGACGGTGCTTTTGTTCAGCCCAACGCTATATTTATAACAGCTTCTGATACCATGTCCGCCCTGAAAGGCGAATGGGAAAATGCAGAAATGCAGAATTTTAATAATGTTAAGGGTATCAGGTTTCCATACAGAAATATACTTAATGAAACCATCAGGAATACTTTTTTTCACGTAGCCCTTTGGTTTGCCATGTTTGTATTGCTCATAGCAGGTTTGTACCATTCGGTTCAATATCTTCGTACCGGAGATTTTGATCATGACATTCAGTCCGCATCATTCAATAAGGTAGCCATAATGTATGGTGTATTAGGCCTGATTACCGGATCCGTATGGGCAAAATTTACGTGGAATACTTTCTGGACTACGGATGTTAAGTTAAATATGACCGCAGTGGCCATGCTGATATATCTGGCTTATCTCATATTAAGGGGCTCTTCAACCGATCACGATAAAAGAGCAAAATTGTCGGCATCTTACAGCATATTTGCCTTTTTGGCATTGATTCCTCTGGTATTTGTAATTCCGAGATTAACCGATAGTCTTCATCCCGGAAATGGAGGTAATCCGGCATTGGGTGGTGAAGATTTGGATAATACCTTACGTTTGTTTTTTTACCCTTCTATCATTGCATTCATTTTATTAGGCACATGGATGTCCTCATTGATGACAAGATATGAGAGACTGAAGGAAAAAATATTTATTAGTTCATAAAAATAAAGCCTGCAACAGGTATAAAATCGCATAAAATGAAGAAATTTGTCACTTTAATTTTTGTTCAATTATATTGGATACAAATTATTGCAGCACAAGGTGAAGCAGTAGACTTTCTGAGGAGTACAGGCAAAATATATTCTGTAGTAGTGGTTGTAGCTGTAATTTTTATCGGAATTATTATTTTCTTATTCCGCCTGGATCGTAAACTAACCAAATTAGAAAATCATATTAAAAATGAGTAAACAAGCAAAATTTTTTGAAAGCGTTCAGCTTAACTTTGACAGAGCAGCTGCTCATACCAACATTCATCCGGGATTGTTGTCCCAGATTAAGGTTTGTAACGCCATTTACCAAATGAATTTTCCGGTAAAAATAGGAGATTCCTATCAGGTAATTGAAGCCTACAGGGTACAACACTCACATCACAGACTTCCTACCAAAGGGGGAATCAGATTCAGCCATTTGGTAGATCAGGAAGAAGTGATGGCACTGGCTGCATTGATGACTTACAAGTGTGCCATTGTAGATGTTCCTTTCGGGGGTGCCAAAGGTGGCGTGAAAGTAAGTCCCAGAGCTTATACGGAAGAAGAACTTGAACGAATCACCAGAAGGTATACTGTGGAGTTGATACGTAAAAATTTTATCGGTCCGAGTATTGATGTGCCGGCACCTGATTATGGAACAGGCGAAAGAGAAATGGCTTGGATACTGGATACGTATCAGACATTCAAAGGTGGTGAGATCGATGCAGCAGGATGCGTCACAGGGAAGCCGGTTAGACAAAATGGTATCAATGGCAGGACGGAAGCTACCGGGCGCGGTGTATTTTATGGATTAAGAGAAGTATTCAATGACGAAAAACTACTTAAGAGAATAAATACTACCAAAGGAATGGCGGGAAAAACAATGGTGATTCAGGGTATGGGAAATGTAGGCTCTTACACAGGACTGATTTCTCAAAATGAAGGAGGTGTAAAAGTAATAGGCCTTTCTGAAATCGAAGGTACAATATATAGTGAGAAAGGCATCGATATTCAGGAAGCATTAAATTACCGTAAGGAAAAAGGGACAATCATAGGAATGCCGGGTACAGTTACCTTACCTAATCGCGGAGATTGGGTCTCTATTGACTGTGACATTCTGGTGCCGGCTGCCCTTGAGTCGGTCATTACTGAAGAGAACGCCCATCTGGTAAAAGCAAAAGTCATAGGTGAAGCAGCCAATGGTCCGATTACGGCGGGTGCTGCGGATATCATCATCAAAAATGGTGGTGTGATCGTACCGGATATGTTTCTGAATGCAGGTGGAGTGACCGTTTCCTATTTTGAATGGTTAAAAAATTTATCTCACATGAGATTTGGCAGGATGGACAAAAGATTCAATCAAAATACCTACCAGAATATTGTGACGACTTTTGAAAATCTGACAGGTAAGACTATTTCTGAAAAAGAAAAAACATTTATAACCAGAGGAGCCGAAGAAATAGACCTTGTTCGGTCAGGCCTTGAGGAGACTATGATCAGCTCTTTCCACCAGATCATGGAAGTATATCACGGATATGAAAAAGTGAATAACTTAAGGGATGCGGCATTTATAACAGCTTTGAATAAAGTGGCCAATGATTACATGACTTTAGGTGTATTTCCATAATTGATAGTCTTTGTATAATTTAAAAATATTTGAGGGCGACATTCATGTTGCCCTTTTTTTTCATCTTTGACGATTACAAAAGTTTAAATAACTACTTTTATAGCTTACAAATGTAAATGATGACCGAATGTTGAGATGGCTTGGAATTTTGTCATATTTAATACTGACTCTTTCGAAAGGATTCTGCCAACCTCAAATTTGCGGAACTGTACCACTCATGACTTCATTTTGTAAAGATGCATGTATAATTTGTGATATCGATGGCTTCACAGGAAGGAACAACAGCAGCGTTACCGGACAGGCGCCACCCGGATTCTGTACTAGTTTTGTACACCACATGCAATGGATGGGATTTATTGCAGGATCAACGAATCTGACATTAGAAGTAAGAGTTTCAAATTGTCAGCGGAACAATGGTCTTGAAATTGGATTGTATGAGAGTCTGGATTGTAATGTTTTTCGGAGAGTGAGCGAATGTGATACAGACGTTCGTCCAGGAGAAACCCGGGTATTTAAAAACACTGTGCCATTGACAATAGGTCAGTACTATTTTTTTGTGATGGATGGTAGTGACAATGATATTTGTGATTGGTCAATCAAAGTGACCAACGGTTCAACGAAAGTATTGCCTTTAGATACTCCGGCTCAAATTATTTTGCCCGAAACAATCTGTCAGGATGAAGTTTTTCAAATGATAACACCAGGCCTGACAGGGGCTACATTTTATAATTGGACAATTGATGGTGCCTTTACCAAAAATGGCACCAATGTTTCTCATTCTTTGGACAAACCCGGTAAATACAAAATCTGTTTAACTGCGTCAAATGTATGTGATGAAGCACCAGAGGTTTGCAAGCTTGTAGAAGTTTTGGTGACACCGTTGGGAAATATTCCGCAGGAAATATGTTATGGGGAATGTTTTAATTTTCTTGGAAAAAAATACTGTGAAACCGGAAAGTACGAAATCAGAATACCCTCTGCCAACGGTTGCGACAGTATAATTACACTTGATCTTTTAGTAGATGATAGGATTAATGCATCAGTTAACTTAAATATTTGTGAAGGAGATACCTTATCTCTCGGCAATGGTAAATTTTTTACTGAGGGGAAACATCAAACTCTGATTCAGAATCAGGAGGAATGCGATATTTATATGGACGTAAACCTCAGACTTATCATCTGTAAAATTAATGTGGAAGCTGAGACAGTACAAGTAAAATGTAATGGCGAAAATACGGGTGAAATAAGATTTGCGGTTGTTGCCGGCACAGCTCCTTTTACCTATCGCGGCATTAAAGTTGAAAATTCATCCATCGTTTTTGAAGGAAAAATTGATGCAGTAAATCAGATTGTATCTATCATCGGGGTGGATGAAGGAAATTACAGTTTTACGATAGATGATTCTTTCGGAAATAGTAGTATAATTCATGTTTTTGTTGCACAACCATCCCGATTGACTTCTTCAAGTGTCAAATCAGAATTTAATGGTTTTCAGGTGAGATGTTATGGTGAAGAAAACGGGTCTTTCAAAATATTTGCCAATGGAGGTATTCCTCCATATACCTTTAGTCACACGGGATACACAACATCATCTGACTCATTGTCAAATCTTCCCTCCGGGAAATATATATCGATAGTAAAAGACCAAAACGGATGTTTTAGTGAAATAATAAACGATCTAAGACAACCGGATATCTTAGAGATGGAAGTGGCATATAAAGATCCCGATTGCAGTGGTTTGAGTACAGGAATGATTAATGTTTCAAAAGCAAATGGTGGAGTACCTCCATACCTTTTTACATTAAATGATCATCTCAATCAGGAAAATCCAACTTTTTCCGGATTGTCAGAGGGCAATTATGCTTTGATGCTTAAAGATAAAAACGGATGTACTTTCGATACATCCGTAGCATTGGTGGCTGCCGAGATACCGGAAATATCCGCTGAATCTGAATCACTCATTGTCTTGCTGGGAGACAGCATCAGATTAAATGTAAAGTCAAATCTAAATGTTCAATCTGTGGTTTGGACGCCCGATGGTAATTTGAGTTGCAAAAATTGTCTGAATACCTTTGCCTTACCCGTAAATGACACAGACTTTGAGATTTCAGTTACATCTAAAGATGGGTGTGTGAAGCGCAAAAACATCTTTATTAAAGTGGATAAAAGAAGAAGTTTTGTTATCTCCAATGTGCTTACACCTAATGGAGATGGCTCGAATGATCATCTAAGATATTTTGCCGGCAATGATGTATCGGGGATCAGAAATTTTACCATTTACGACAAATGGGGCAATCTTGTGTATCAAAACGAAAATCAGGATACCGGCCTGGTGGATATAGATTGGGATGGAATTTTTCATGGCCAACCATTACTCGAAGGTATCTATACGTGGTTGTGTCAGGTATATTATATTGATGACGTAAGTATTACATATAAAGGTAGTTTTACTTTGATGAGATAGCTGATACATTAAAATTCTTCATCAAAATCAGATGTTTTTTGGTTTTTTTTGTCTGCATCTTCTTCACCGGGAATTCCGGTTTCATATTTGGAACAATCCATCTCTATCATTTCGTCCTCAGGACGCATAAATACAGGGTTTTTTCCAAAGCCTAAAAGATTATCAGCTTCTATTTTCATAAGAAGTTTTTCAAAAAATGGCCTTGCCATAACAGCACCCTGTCCATCAGACAAAGTATTGAATCGGATAAATTCCTGATCACCGCCTACCCATGTTGAAATTACAATTTCAGGAGTAAAGCCCACAAACCAACCGTCTTTATAGTCATTGGTGGTTCCGGTCTTACCAGCTATTTCACTTTTAAATTTATGTTGAACCACACTTGCCACATACTTCAGCATATTCACAATGACATAATTATATGCCGGGTTTATAGCCCTTTTTTGTTCTGGTACTGAAGTATATATTACACGACCATTTTTATCTTCGATTCTGGTGACAAAAACAGGTTTCGTGACTATACCATCGTTGGCAAAAGCGGTGTAGGCAGTAGCCATATCCATCACAGAAAGCTCCGGCGTACCAAGACAAATGGAAGGATAGTCTGGAATTTTGTTCTTATCAATGCCCAGATTGCCTACCAGATTTTTTACGCTTTGTACATTCCCTATTTCTTTCATTAAAAAAACGGACACAGAGTTTTTAGACTCTTTTAGGGCCTGACGAAGGGTAAATGATAAGCCAGAAAATTTATTGTCTGAGTTGGACGGGCACCAGGTGGAGGAAAGGTTGAAATTCGGGTCATTGGCTTGTATACATTGTTTTACATCTTGGACTTTATAACAGGGGGACATCGCATTTTCAATGATGGCTGTTGAATAAATAAAAGGTTTGAATGTCGATCCCACCTGTCTGTTGGAATTGACATGATCGTACTGAAAATATTTATTTCCTATACCACCCAGCCAGGCAAGTATGTTGCCTGTTTTCGGATCTACTGCAACAGAACCAATCTGCATGTGCTGCAAATGATATTTTATAGAATCCATTGGTGTCATTTCCTTCACTTGTTCGCCTAATTCGTTGTAGGCAAAGACCTTCATTTTGATTTTTGTGTTAAAAGAAGTATTTACAGTTTTTTGCATTTTATTCCATTCTGACTTCAGCGGTTTCCAATATTCGCTTTCCATTACTAAAAGACATTTGTCCATTTCATCCTGGGTAATGGATTTATTTTTTACCAGTTTTTTCAGATAACCTTTATTGTTATCTTCTTCAAACATCCTGAATATATCGTTATCGGATAAGACCAAACCTTGCATATTGGAAGAAATATCACTGAAAATCTGGGTTAAAAATCTAGCTCTGATAAGCTTATATCTATCAGAGTCTTTCATCATCTGAATAAGTGCTTTTTTTCTTCCGGCAACTTTTTCTTTTTCAGCCCTGTAGCTAATAAAATCTTTATCTTTCCATCGATCAAAGTACCGCGTCTGAAGTTGTGACATATGCTCATACATTGCCTGCTCTGCATATTTCTGGATTCGGGTATCAATAGTGGTATAAATTTTCAATCCATCTGTATATGGGTTGTATTTGCTACCATCAGGCTTACGGTATTTATCTTCTTCCAGCAAATTTTTCAGCCACTTGGTAAGTTCGGATCTGAAATATGGTGCAATGCCGTCATAGTGTACCTCACGCTTAAAGTTGTCCAGATTGATTGGTTTTACCCTTTTATTTAAATATTCTTCATCCGTCAGTAATCCATTTTTAACCATCTGTTTCAAAACCACTGAGCGCCGGTTATAACTATTCTGGGGGTTTATTTTTGGGTTGTAAAATCTTGGATTTTTCAGCATGCCAATGAGGACAGCTGCTTCTTCTATACTCAGATCTTTCTGATCTTTTCCGAAGTAAGTTTTGGATGCAGCACCGATTCCTACCGCATCATAAAGAAAATCACTTTTATTGAGATACATAGCCAGAATCTCTTCTTTAGTATATCGCTTTTCAAATTCTATGGCAATGACCCACTCCTTTAACTTTTGCCAAACCCGTTTTACAAATGAAGCTGATCTTTGTGTAAAAAATAGTTTTGCTAATTGTTGGGTAATTGTACTGGCTCCTCCTTTTTTTCCAAGAAAAAAAATAGCCCTTGCGGTGCCCCGGGCATCTATACCACTATGACTAAAAAAACGCTCATCTTCTGTAGCAACAAGTGCATTTATAAGCTTGGGATTGATGTCTTTGAAGTTGAGCCATTCACGGTTGTACTTAAATATTTTGCCAAAAACCTGATTATCGGATGAGATAAACTGAGAAGCAATTTCGTAATTTGGGTTTTCGAGTTCTTCAGTATCAGGTAATAATGCTTTGGAAATATACAAAAAAATTAACGCTATCAAAATAAGACCTGATAGCAATGAGAATATCATCAGCCGGAAATATCTGTTTCTGAAAAATGATTCTGATTTAGGTGCTGCTTTTGCCATAAGATAATATAAAACGCAGCAAAGATATTAAATATTTTACTGATTTGACCGATTAGTTTTACAGTGTATTCAGAACAAATGGTATAGGACCTTGGGTAATTATTTTTGTTTTTTTGATTAATTTTTATTCACGGAGCCTTCTCATTTTTTTTATACGTTTCAAACCTACAATAAGCCAAGTGAACATTGACTTGCTTTGAAGTTTTTTATCTCACAACCTTACAAGCGTTACTCCATCTCCACCTTGATCAGGATCAGGATGCCAGAATTCCTTTACGTCTTTATATTGTCTGAGCATTTTTTTAACTTCATTTTTCATGACTCCGGTGCCCACACCATGTATAATTTTAAGTTCATACGCATTGTTTATCAATGCCCGGTCGAGAAAATTCTGCAGCATTTGTAAAGCATCGTTTTTGGTGTATTCCCTTATGTCAATCTTTGTATCCAGTCTTTCGTTGTTTGTTATTGAAGTAGTGATACTTTTTTTGGATCTGATTTCTATTGGTTCTTTCACTGCTACCAGGTCAATCAAAGGCACCTTAAGTTTAATAAAACCCATTTGTATTTCAGCCATGTTTTTGTCTATGCTGAGGATTTCCCCACTGCTGGTTCCATTTCGCATACGCGCAAATGCGCCTACTTCCAGCTTTTCAGTTCCATTGCTTATTTCTTTGGCAAACACTTCCATTTTAAGTGATTCAAGCTCTTTGATGGTATCCTCCTGTTTTTTCTT
>Ga0138256_10003986_pt1 | contig 15662 bp, 13 predicted proteins | sample KNB2016incub_MG_FD_105486 | JGI IMG/M metagenome (GOLD analysis project Ga0138256, IMG submission 105486) | Active sludge microbial communities from wastewater in Klosterneuburg, Austria - KNB2014incub_MG | ecosystem: Engineered > WWTP > Activated sludge > Unclassified | place: Austria... | reverse complement strand
TAGACATCGCTCGCACAGGAACTGCAGCTTGGGGAAGTCGATGTGCATGAACTCTACGACGCCATGGACTGGCTGCTCGAACGACAAACACGCTTCGACGAGGATCTGCGAGACGTAGAAGGGCTCGAATGGATTTCGCCGCTGCGATCGGATGAAATCAGAAAGCGTGGTGTTGAATTACAAGAGCTTTGCGAAGGTCGAGCGCGCGTTTCGAAGTGTGAAGTCGATTGATCTGCACATTCGTCCGATTCGCCACTGGAACGATGACCGCATTCGAGCGCATGTGCTCCTGTGCATGCTGGCATATTACGTCGAGTGGCAGATGCGTGTTGCGCTGCGTGAATTGATCTTCGATGATGATGATATTGATGGCGATCAGGCGACACGGAAGTCAGTGGTGGCTCCGGCCAAACGTTCAAAGTCGGCGAAGAAAAAGGACGCGACTCGGCGTACTGCGGATGACCTTCCGGTGCAGAGCTTCCAGGATCTTTTGAAGGACATGGCAACGCTGGTTCGTAACGTCAACCACTTCGAATCGAGCGCGTCTGAGTTCCATCAATTGACGGAGTCCACCACTCTGCAACGCCGTGTGTTCGATCTGCTGTCAACTCATGCGTAGCCTGAGGCTGTATTTTCTTTTCAAGGATATTTTAGCCCGTTTTCATTGAAAAACACCGACTCCCGCTGCGGTATTTTCCGTCGATGGCGGTTCAAGTTCGGCCTAAACCAAGTTCACTTTGAAAACAGACGTTTTGCTGGACAAACGAGTATCAGGGAACTCGAATCCTCATTCTGAATCTGGTTTAGAGAATTCCTTGCCCTCTATCGTCCGTTCCGGCATTTGCGGCGAAACCGATTCGCTGTCCGCACAATTGATGAGACTGCGTCGCCTGGGTCCCAGTCTCGCCTGCTGGACGCCGACCCGAGACGGGTCGGCCTACGTGGGTTCGCTTACGCGAATGGGAGAGGTTGGTTAAACTTTTCGGCTGTTGTGTACCCATTAACATTGTTGACCTTTGCAGGCTGACTTGCCTGGACCAAGAAAGTTGTGACTCATGCCTCGTATCAAGGCGTTTCAGGCTCTGCGACCCGATCCCGAGTTGGCTTCCAAAGTGGCTTCGGTTCCTTATGACGTCGTCAACCGCAATGAAGCGGCGGAACTGGCGGCGGGAAATCCGTTGAGTTTTCTGCACGTCGTGCGACCGGACATCGACTTTCCGCCCGAGCAGAATCCATACGATCCGGCGATCTACGAAAAAGCGGCTGCGAACTTTCAAAAGCTGAGCAGCGATGGCGTGCTGATGCGAGATCCGGACGACTGCGTGTATGCCTATCGACAAATCATGAACGGCCACTCGCAGGTCGGTGTCGTCTGCTGCTGCCATATTGACGACTACGAAAATAATCTGATCCTGAAACACGAGAAGACGCGGAAGAGCAAGGAAGACGACCGGACGCGTCACGTGCTGGCGCTGAACGCGAACGCCGGTCCGGTGTTTCTGACGTATCGTGGCGTAGCCAATATCAACGCGATGGTTGTTGAAACTGTTACGAAGAATGAACCGCTATACGATTTCGTCGCCCCGGACGGTGTCCAGCATACGGTGTGGCGAATCGACAAGCCGATGCCTGTCGTTGACGCACTTAGTGCCGTTCCCGTCTTTTACATTGCCGACGGACACCATCGCGCGGCTAGTGCTTGGCGCGCGGGCAAGGAACTTCGCAGCAAACTACCGGGCGGCGGCTCGGGCGATGAAGAGTGCAACTGGTTTCTGACCGTTCTGTTTCCGTCGTCGCAACTGCGAATTCTGGCGTACAACCGAGTGCTGAAGATGCCGGAAGGCCTGACTGTTTCGGAACTGCTCGACGCCCTGGATGCACTGGGAGACCTCGACAAAACCGACAACCCGGTCCCGCCAGCGGCTGGTTCTTTCTGCTTCTACGTCGATCATCACTGGTGGAAACTGACGATTCCGGCCGATCCAAAGTTTATTGACGATCCGATTCGGTCGCTGGATGTGTCTATCCTGGAGCGCCTTGTCCTGCACCCCGTCTTTGGCATCGAAGACGTCCGAACTGATCCGCGAATCGATTTCGTCGGCGGGATTCGTGGCACGGCGGAACTGGAACACGTCTGCAAGACTGGTCAGTGGGACGTCGCGATTTCGATGTTCCCCACCACCCTTGATCAACTGATGGCCGTCTCAGACGCCGACGAAATCATGCCGCCTAAAAGCACGTGGTTCGAGCCTAAACTGAGGAGTGGATTGCTTGTGCATACGCTGGAGTGATCACCCTTACAGCGAACTTTGTGGACCGTATCCCACGCACCGTTCAAAGAATGCGTGGCTAGAGGCGGCTTGTTTCTCCGCCGTACGTTTTTCTTATCCCCTCCTTTAGATTTCTCCGGAGATAGCTCGTGCGTACTTTGAGTATCGTCTTCTTTGGCCTGTTTGTGGTGACTGCCGGTTGTACTGGCGACGCTTCCACTACGCCTTCTCTGCCCGCTGTCAGCGGCCCGGAATCTGCTGCCATCAAGGCTCTGCAGGCGGCTGGTGCTGTTGTTAAGACCGATGCTGGTGGTTCCGCCACTGATGTCGATTTACATGGTGCGACGCTCTCGACTGAGACTATCGAACTGCTGCCTGAGCTAAAATCGCTGCGAGTCTTGAACCTGGCTGATTCTTCTTTCAGCGATGCAGATCTGGCGATACTTGATCATGTTTCGCTTCAACTGGCCAATCTGGATGTGCGAGGATGTCCGCTTTCGAACAAAGCACCGACCTCAATCGCTCGGTTTACCGGTCTCCGCGCTCTGCGGTTCTCTGGTAAAAACGGAAAAACTTCTATTGATGACGATGGTGTCAAATCACTTGCTGCCTGCAAATCTTTGAAGTTGCTGGCTCTCGATGAACTTTCTTTCGTTGGTACTGATGGTATCACTGCACTGGCCGGGCTCACGGATCTCGAAGAGCTCTATTTGGCAGGCACCATCGTTGATGACGACACCTGCAAAGTCATTGCCCGCTTTCCTAAACTCAAAAAGCTGCGTCTCGCCAGAAATCAGATCGGTGACGCCGGGCTTGAAGTGCTGTCCACCTATTCCGGTATTGAGGAACTTGACCTCAGCGAAAACTCACTCATCACCGACGCTGGTATGGCTTCTATCGCTAAATTGACCGCATTGAAGAAGCTGAATCTCTGGAGAGTTCAGGTCTCCGATGATGGTGCCTTAAAGCTGGCTCCTCTGACCCGCCTCGAATGGCTCAATCTGGACAATACCAAACTCACTGACGGTGGGCTGCCCGCTTTGAAGGACATGAACTCGCTCAAGTTTCTGCATCTTGGTTCGACTCAAATTACTGCTGCTGGTGCCCCTGCCCTGTTTCACTTGAAGTCTCTCAAAGATCTTAAAATCACCAGGACGGCACTGGGTGCCAGTAATGCCGCTGTCAGCGAGCTTAAGAAGCATCTTCCTGATACCGCCATTCAAACTGAATACGTTGAAAGTGAATGACCGACGCCTGTTGATAACTTGTTGAACCGCTTTCCGTTCGAGGATCCTTTCCTGGTTTGTTGATGTCGCTCTCTTTTACCCTGTTCTTCGACTTGTTGATTGTTGTTGATTTACCGACCACTTGTTCTGGTGTTTTTCTTCCTTTTCCCTTGCTGTATTCGCCCCTGACCTGTTGCTGTAACCTCTTTTATGTCAAAGCGTTACGATCGTTTACTTGTCAGTTATCAACACTTGCTGTGTTGTCTACTACTTCTTCTACTCTTTTAAATTCTTTAACTCAAACACAACGCTACAGCACAGAAAAAGCCCGGTTGATGTGTTCAACCGGGCTTTAAGGCAAGCGTCAGGAAAGGATTTACCATCGGCGATTCATTGGGTCGATCGGACCCGTGCGACTGAACGACGCCAAAGGAAGCAGATCTGAGGACAGATCAGCCCACGTAGTCCGACCTGTCTCAGGTCGGATTCCCTCGGCGACGCGATATCCCTGGTAATCCTGTTTCTTCAGCTCGCCTAAGAGTTAAGCAAACTCAGGAAGTTCCAGCTACCGTTCGCTTCAGGATAGCTACGGTTTCTCTGAGCCTTCTTTCAGGCAACTTCCCAGCCAGCACGGTATTCCTTGTTGATCAGCTTAGCAGCTTCAGGAACGTTCGTAGCGACTAGGTTTTCGGCATCCCATTCGAGAGGCTTGCCTGTGCGGTACGCAACATTGCCCAGCAACACCGTTTCAGTCAGAGCACCAGAATAGTCAAAGTTGCATGTGGTCGGTGACCCGTCCTTGCAGGCTTTGATCCATTCAGCATGGTGACCGATGGAATTAGGAATCGATTCCTTTGGCGGAGTGAAGTCAGAGAACTTGTCGGACGGGAACAGTTTGTATTTGCCGTAGTCGGCGAACAGCATCCCATTTGTCCCAACGAACATCACGCCGTTGGCCGGAACAGCCTGATCGTTGACCTTCTTAGGGATGAGGTCACCATCATACCAAGTGAGCTTACAGGCAGGCATAGAACCACGAGCAGGGAAGTCGTACTTGACGATCAAGCCAAGCGGACACGTTTCAGGATGCACAGGAGGACCTTCCGCCTCAATGCGAGTGGGATGGCGCAACTTGAGAGCCCAAAAAGGAAGGTCCATGTAGTGGCAGGCCATGTCGCCAAGAGTGCCCTGACCAAAATCCCACCAGCGACGCCAGTTAGCAGGATGATACAAGCCGTTCGCGTACGGTCGCTCGGGAGCAGGTCCGAGCCATAGATCCCAGCTGAGGTTTGGAGGGACAGGATCCCCAGTGGCAGGGCGTTCACCACCGCCCCAGCCTTTGCCAACCCAGACGTGAGCTTCAGTGACATCGCCGATCACACCGGCATCAATGATCTCAACGACACGTCGGTAGTTGTTTTCCGCGTGGATCTGCGTACCAAGCTGAGTGGCAAGGCCTTTTTCAGCCGCAGCTTTGGCGATTAACCGGGCCTCGAACACGGTGTGGGTGAGCGGTTTTTCGCAATAGACGTGCTTCCCGGCTCGAATAGCTCGAATCGAAGCGGGAGCATGATGATGATCGGCGGTGCCGACGACGACAGCATCGATCTTGTCACCTACCGCTTCAATCATTTCTCGATAGTCAGCGTAGCAGCGAGGTTCAAGTTTGTTTCTGTCGGTGAGCATCGCCTTTGCTTTAGCAAGGTAATTTGAATCGATATCGACGATAGCGACGATATTTTCACCGATGACACCGTCAAGATCGGCGGCAGCTCGGTTAGCGGTACCGATGCAGGCGATGTTGAGTTTTTCAAGCAGGCTTCGAGAAGGCTTAGCACTACTTTCTGAGACAAACAGCGAAGACGAGAGGACAGCAGCCGAAGCGGCGGCGGACTTCTTAAGAAAAGTACGCCGTTTCGATGGAGCAAAGACGGGCATGACAGAGCCTTTCAGATGAGGAAGGAAAAGAGTCGAGGTAGGGGATCACACAAGGAGCAATCGGGGAAAGGATAAGTAGAACAGGACAGGAAAAACAAGCAAACGAAAAGAAAGATGACAGAAGTGAGAGGAAGCGGGGGTCAGAGAAACAGGACGGGAAGCCGATAAAAAGTTGACGAAAAGAAATACTACGGGTAATGTTTCGAATTAACGGAAAGAAGTAAAACATCAGCAAACAGGAATTTGCGGAGCTTGAAAGTCAGCAGCCGGGAAGTGACGGGATAGGTCTCAGTAGAGGAAACCATAGCAGATGATCGACGTAGTGATCATAGGCCAGGGCCTGGCAGGCTCGACACTGGCATGGACCCTCCACAGGAAGGGCCAGAGCGTGATGCTGATCGACAGAGGCGAAGAACAGACGGCATCCAGGATCGCAGCCGGACTGATCACGCCAGTCATCGGCAGGAGGATGACCTCACCACCGCAATACAGCGCATGCTTTCAGTACGCAATAGACTTCTATCGGCGAGTGGAATTCGAAACACGCACTCGACTGCTGGATCAGAAACCATCCGTTCGGCTGTTCACTCAGGATGAGCAGTGGCCGAAAGATCACGGAGAAAAGCAGGGGGTTGAATATGAGCCGGTCAGAGATTCAAAGGGAGGGCAAATAGGCGTCGAGATGCAAAAGGCGGCTCGATTAAGAACAGCGGAGTATCTGAACGCAACACGAATATTTTTCGAGGGATTGAATCAGTACCGGGAGGAAGAACTCGATTTAGACAAAGATATGGTCGTCGATGAACGAAGCGGAATGATGCTGTTAAAGGGCCAAGGCTGCCGGACCGTGGTCTTGTGTCAGGGATATGAAGCCAGACAAAGTAAGTGGTTTACAGGGTTGCCGAATGCACCGGTAAAAGGAGAAATCCTGCGGCTTAAGATTCCTGGCTACAGTGAGACTAGAGTGGTCCACAAGACAGTCTGGATCCTTCAAGATACGACGGAATCGTCAGAGACAACTTATCTGGCAGGGGCGACTTACGACCGGCAGAATCTCGACAACAAACCGACTGACAGCGGGGCACAGGAGATTTTGGACGCTGTTAGATCCATCACACATCAGGACGCAACAGTCACAGGTCATTTTGCAGCAGTGCGGGCCGGAATGAAACGAAGAAAACCAGTGGTGGGAGCGTCGGCTCTGGACAACAGAGTTTTTATTTTCAACGGACTGGGATCGCGAGGCGCTTTGATGGCACCAGTGGCGGCAAAGGCGTTATCAGAATTGCTGGCAGGTGGCAGGGTGGAGCAGTGGATGGAGGAGGTGATAGACGTGCTGCCATTCCCGGAAGGCGTATCCAAAGAACATGCGCAGCCGGTGCGACGTAAATCACTCACGCAGCTAGCACATAACGTACTGAGACGCATCGTGACTTCAGGAGACACCGTGATCGATGCGACAGCGGGAAATGGCCATGACACGATGAAACTCGCGGCTTTGGTAGGAGCAACAGGGCAAGTGATCGGAATCGATGTGCAGCCGGAGGCAATATCGCAGACGACGGCACGTCTCAAGGACGCGGGACTAACGGCGGACCTGCGTCAGGCCGACCATGCAGCAGAATTGCAGCAGTTGCTGGCGGAGGGAATACGAGTAAAGGCGGTGATGTTCAACTTGGGATATCGGCCGGGCAGTGACAAGACAATAACGACATCGGCAGCTTCGACTCAAGCAGCATTACGGGCGGCCAGCCAGTTACTGACCGCAGGGGGGGCGATTACGGTCGTGGCGTACCGTGGTCACGCGGGAGGCCAGGAAGAAGCCGCAGCCGTTGAACGCTGGATCACGGAATTACGAGCCGATCATTTTGAAACATCCCGCGTAGAAGGCGACCTCGACAACCAGACATCGCCAGTGCTGTTTATTATTCGCCGTCAAGGTTAGTGGGAAGTGACGGTCGAGCGGCAGCGGGAACCGATCATTATACTTAACGCGGTCAGAAAAGAAGCAGTAGATTTTATTGCGATAGTCCCCTCTCCCCCGCAATTAATTTGCCAACTTGACACGTTTTCCCCGGGGGAGAGGGTTAGGGTGAAGGGGAAGAATCCACTGTTTTTTGGCTCATCATATTCACTCCAGGTCAGCCCCCTCATCCGGCCTGTCAGCCACCTTCTTCCACTTGCCAGGGGGCAATGGCGTGGACGTAAGCTATCGCTGCGACCCCATCCGGCTCGTCCGGATAGGTGAGCCCAGATGGAGAGCTAGCGATCAACACAACAAACGCACCTTCAACCCCATCCGCCTCGTGCGGATCGGTGGACAAGATGAAGACAAGCGTTTCAATGGAAATCATGGCCAAACCAAACGAACTTCTTCACCATCCGCGTAAAGCGGATGGGGTCATGCGGCATCGAACTGCGGCTTTTCCAGCTCACCATCTTGTCCACCGATCCAGGCGAGCTGGATGGGGTGTGTTCTCTTGCTTTTCGCTTAAGTCCATGCCATTGTTGCCAGGGGGAGAAGGGACATGGAAAACGTTGACTTTGAATGTACCTCAGTCTGCACTGCGTGAAGTATAAAAACGATACGGCACTCGCGGTGACACTCGCATCTCGTTTGCGGATTCAATACAGCATCTCCAAATACCCAACTTTTTCTTCCACGTCGATGTACAACCACATCGAGCTTCGATCGTCAGCATAGTCGCAGCCGTACTTTGGCGAGTCGTCAGGAATACTTCGCAAGTCGTACCAATCCGGATACACAGCGCCAGCGATCCAAAATTGATTGAGGAATCGGACTGTCTTGATTCGTCGCAATTTGTTCAAATCAATGATCCGCTGTACGTCTTTCAGGTCAGCGAACCGGAATCGACAGAGAAAAGTGGCGTCAATAGACACGTCCTCGAAACACCGGATCTCGCTGAAGTAGCCGCCCAACGAATGAGATCGAAACAAAATAAGCAGCGACGGCAAGTACAAGCCCCAGCCACCAGCGTCCGATCCAGGCTCTTGCGCGGCCTGAGTCTGTTCTGCCACCGGTGAAAATCCCGTCGGCGGAGCGACGGGCGTACAGTACACCCGTCGCTCCGCCGACGGGAGAGCCCAGCGCAGCAAACTCGCCAGCATTCGGGATCGAGAAGTTAATTTTGGACAGGTTCTTCGGCCCTCACGGCAGCGGCTGGCTTTGATCGACTTTTTGCGGGCCAGCCACAGGCTCAGCAGTCCAGGTAGTCGTTTGAATTACGGCTCCGGTGCTGTCCAGTGACGTCTGAGTCTTCCACTGCAGCACGCCGAAGGGCAGCTGATCACAGTACATCACGTCGCAGCGATACCAGCACTTGCCGAAGACGGGGTCATCACTCACAACCCGTGCGGCACCGCGATCGATCTTCCAGGCTTTAGTGGCATCCGTTTCGGAAGGAATCCATGTCGGACCAGCCGGATTGAATGGGCGGCGGACAACCGGATCGGTCGCCGATCGAACCACTTTCGGAAACCCCGACACGAGCCGTTCGAACATCTGACTTGCTTCGGACGGCGGCTGGCGAGTCCACACTTCGCCGCGTTCCTGCCAGGCTCGAAGGTCGATACGGATCAGCGTCGGTTGAACCGCTGAATCTCCGAGCATCATCGCAAGTTGCAGTTCGGTCTCCGAAGGTTGTTCAGTGTCCACGGTGATCGTGAGCGTTTCGCCCTCACTGCTGTGCCATGTCATGCTGGTGCCGGGCTCACGCGGCATATCGCCGAAGACCGATGTGCGGGGAGTCGGAAAAGGTTCGGGCTTCGTGCGGTAATTGATCCAGCCCAGCGATTCCATCTGTTCGTACAGCCACGACGGCCGCCACGGTCGATCCATCGACCACGAGACAGAGACGATCGAAACCAGAAGCAACATTCCGCAAACAATTCCGGCAACTCGACTTCTGATTCTCTCGACCGCCGGCGCGATCGAAATCCACCAGAACGGAGTCAGCCACAGCATCCAGCGCAATCCGACCGAGTTGCCTCCATAGTTGTAGTTCTGCGTGCGTGTCAAATAGAACGACAGCGTGGCCAGCGTAAGCATCGCCCCAGACAGAATCAGCAGTTTTCGAACAGCGTCGTTATTTCGCTGGAGCGTGACGACCCAGCCGACGATCGCCAGACACAGCACAGGCGTCAGTGACAACAATCCGTGGTGGCCCAGGAGGCAGTGAAACAGATAGACGGGCGTCGATTCCTGATTTGCATCCAGATCGCGCGGATGCATCCAGTAACTGGGAATGCCGTTGTGTTCATACACGTAGGTTTCCGTCCCGTAGGTCGCATAGAACGGTTTGACGCCGCCGGTCGCCATCCAATTGGTGATGAAGAAAGCGGCCAGCGGCACGACCGCTGCCGGTACGTACCACAAAAATGCCCGCTTGCGATTCACGATCACCACGAGCACAAACGACAGCACACCGAGCAGGGCGGCGGGCAATTCAAAGCAGCATGTCAACGCCGCAAAGAACCCTAGTACCGCAAATGCCCAACCGTTGCCCGCATGATCAGAAGAAAGTTTTCCCGCAGACCGACCAGCCAGAATCTGCGCAGCGGCCGTGATCGCCAGCATCGCACACGCAGCAGCGGGCGTGTGATTGTTGAGTGAAGTCAGATACGGATTGAGCAACGAACCAAATCCAGCGACGGCGACCACAAACAACCGTGCAGGAAGCGAGGCTCCCAGAAGAATCAGGCAACGACACAGTGACCGCAGCGCGAACCAAAATGGCAGGCCGTTCACGATCAGCAGCAGCAGACGTGTCACAAATGCCGTGTGGTTGAACAGTCCATAGCCGAGCGTCCAGCGTTCGACCCAGTACATCCCGGCGACGATTGTCGATAGCAGTGGCGGCTTTGAAGAATAGAAGTGCCACGGTTCGGAGTCACTGGCGCGATAGCGGACTTTGTCGATAGTGGACCAGCGGGCGTAGTAATCAATTTCATCGATTTGGAACGTCCCGCGTTCCACAAGCGACCAGACTGTGGCCCAACGCGATCGATCATTGGCGCTCTGCAGCGGCTCCGCCCGCAGAATGGCCGCCAGAACCAAAGCCGTCGCCACTAAAATCAGCAGGCGCTCGGCCACCGTGATGGATCGGGGATCGCGCGAAGTCTCATTGTCCGGAGTTGTTCGCTCTGTCATTCGGAATGACATTCTTCTCAAAGGCGTTGAGGTTTTTGCCACAGTTGCATTGTTCGGCAGCCAGACCTACGCGAATTCAACCGCCAATCACCAAACCGTTCCGTGTAGAACAATTGTCCCAATAGTTCCTGTCTTGGTGAAGCTCGTGGAGTCAGCTTTGAGCCCGCCAGGCACAACAAATTTCAGGGAAACGAACAGCGGAGAACCAGTAGTCGGTAGCAAAAGAAGCCCGGCTTTTTAAAAAGCCGGGCTTCTCGATGCAAACATATTTCCCCTAAGGCGAGCGGAAGAAACAGGATTACGAGGGATATCGCGTCGCTCAGGGAATCCGACCTGAGACAGGTCGGACTACGTAGGCAGATCTGTCCTCAGATCTGCTTCCTTTGGTGTAGTTTAGTCGCACGGGTCCGCTCGACCCAATGACTCGCCGATGGTAAATCCTTTCCTGTCGCTTGCCTAATAAAAATGCCCGGACGCATGAGGCGTCCTGGCATTCGCTTTTTTCAGATGCATTCTCGATCAACCGTCAGAGGTTACCCGACTCCGACATCTTCCAGAATCACTTCTTCAACTTCCACTTCGATGACCGGCATTGGTCCGTCATCGTCCGAGGAATCAACGAAGCCCTTCAGGTGGATCGCGCGAGTGTGGTGCTGAAGTTTTTTCAGCGCCTTGCTTTCGATCTGACGGATGCGTTCCCGAGTCACCTTGAAGATGCGACCGGTTTCTTCCAGCGTGTAGCTGTAGCCATCGCCCAAGCCGTATCGCAGCTTGATGATTTCGCGTTCGCGATACGTCAGACTCTTCAAGACATGATCAATTTTATCACGCAGCATCTGCTTGGCCGCTGATTCGGCGGGGCTGCTTTCGTGACTGTCTTCCAGAAACTCGCCAAAGCTACTGTCTTCGCTTTCACCAACGGGAGTATCCAAACTGATTGGATGCTTCCACGTCTTCATGATGCGTTCAGTTTCTTCGATACTCATCCCAACCGCTTCCGCCAACTCTTCGTTGCTGGGTTCGCGACCGGTGTTCTGTCGAATTTCCTCCGCTTTTGCCTTGAGCATCGAAATGCTCTGGAACATATGCACAGGAATTCGAATCGTGCGAGCATGGTCGGCCACCGCGCGAGTGATCGCCTGGCGAATCCACCATGTCGCGTACGTCGAAAACTTGTAGCCGCGACGGTACTCGTACTTTTCCACGCCACGCATCAGACCGGCGTTGCCTTCCTGGATCAGATCCAGAAAGCTCAAGCCGCGATTACGATACTTCTTGGCAATCGAAACGACCAGACGGAGATTTCCGCCCGATAGTTTCTGTTTGGCATCTGTCCAGCCATCCAGTCGTCGTTTTAGTTCACGGCAGCGTTTCAGGAATTGGTCCGGCGTTTCCATCAACAACTGAACGTACTCTTCGAGTTCCCGCTCGAGCGCCATGCGTTCGGAATCGGCCGTTTTCATGCCGCGGAGGCATGAGATTTCGTCTTGTAGCTGTTCAATGCGTTCACCGATCTGCAGCATGCGTTTCAACACGGGCTGCAGGCGATGCGTTCGCACGCTCAACTCTTCACACAGACAGCACATTTTGCGACGACGAATCCGCAACGACTCGGCCATCGTCACTTTTTCTTTGGCGTTGTCCGGCAGAGCGCGCCAGCGGAAGAACTCATCCTTGTTCACTTCCATCAAATGATGGAGCGTCCGCAGATTGATCTCCATACGTCCTTCGATTTGTTCCTTGCGGACTTCTTCGGTTTCCGAAGTTCGCAGGGTTCTTTCAAAGGGCAGTTCGCCGCGGCGAACCTTTTCGATTGTCTCAACGGCGATGTTCAACGCAAAATCGGATTCCAGCATGTGCCGGCGCATCCGCTTGCGCATGATTTCGATCTGCTTGGCGAGAAAGATCTCACGGTCGCGAGTCAGCAGTGGGATGTTGCCCATCTGACTGAGGTACATGCGGATCGGATCCCGCGATGACAACGCAGAAGTTTCAGGTCCAAGCAGAGCGCGAGCCGCTTTTTCAGCCTGAGCCTGTTTAACTTCTTCACCTACGGGTTCCGGCTCAAGAGAAATATCCGGGTCTTCAATAAAGCTCAGCCCGAACTCGTCGAGAGCCATAATGAGGTTATCGACCATGATTGGGTCGCCTCCCTCATCCGGTAACCAGGCATGTGCCTGCTGTACCGTGACAAATCCTCGTTTCTTCCCTGCCTCGATGATCGCCTTCAATCCAGCATCCAGACGATACACGCGATTCCCCTTCCCAGAGTTCCGTTCGATAACAGCCAAATCACGGAGCTGTTAATAACGGCGGGACGATTAACGCCCCCATTGCCTTTTCGAGTGTCCGTGCCTCCGTGGTGAGACACACGTTCGTATCAGCACACCGCTGAAACGATCCAAACACGGCTCGATCCGATCCTTATGGTTCGCTGCCGGTTTTTCATTACCGCCCAGCATACCCTTGAATCTGAAAAATCAATCGAACCAGCCAGCAAAAAAATAAGGTTCGGAACACGTTGCTGATTTTCAACCCTCCCGGTCATCAGCCGACGAACTCCAAACCTTTCCAAAAGCCACCAATCTGTTGCCAGCGACGGATTATTCGCTTGTTACCCTCTTCACGTCAACGTCTTCACCGGCATGTTTGGCCTGTTTCTGTCTCAGATTTCGAATTCTCATCTTTTTAATTTTGATATTCCGTCCCGATCTACCGCCCCGCATGGTCCATCCGTGTGGCAGAGTTTAAAAACTGCGACCAGTGTTTTGGGGCGTCGATCATCCAAGAAGCCAGGGGAACCAGACCTACCCCTAATGATCCAGCAAGACAGACTGAGAAGCAAAGATTGTCAATCGAAACCCTCATTGAACAGACTGCACGCATTGGTCCGGGAATGCAACAACATAACCCGTTCGCTCAGTTTTTTCGGGAGTTTTGTGATTCCGCAAGGTCTAGTCGATGACCCGCAACACGGCGAAGTGCAACGGCAGACTCAAGCGTTTCTCTTGAGCAAATCATCGAGATCGGAATCTGACAGGCCTCCAAGAGCTTCACTTTGAATCCAATTTGATCACACTGATGCAAAAAGCAGACCAAGAATCCCAAGCCCATAAAATGAGTACTCGACATCGGCCTGCTGGTCCCAGCTGGCTCCACGGAACCCGCCGTCAGGCATCTCCAGAGAATTTGTGACCCAATGCAGAATTTTGTCCGGAGAGATCAGATCTCGCCGCCCCAGCTCCTGGGCCGTGAGCAGTCCCGTGAAGGTTGAGAGCCCATCCGCAAAAGGAATCCGCGTGTTCGCCTGAAACCCGCCTTCCGTGCTGACAACATCGGTCAGAAACCCCAGCACGTCGTCCGCGATGTCAGTCTCCATCGCGTTCAGCAGTCTGAGCAGAGCAACCGCAGCAGCCGTGGGATTGGTGCCGCTGCGCTTCATCGGCGCGATCTCGACAAACCCGCCATCATCGCGTTGGCGGTCAAACAAGAACTGCACCATCGCATTGCGACGTGGCATCTTCTGTCCCAGCAGTTCGTAAGTGAGCGCAACCAGAAATGATTGATACGTGCTCCCCAGAGCACCCTCATTCGACTTAGCGTAACCCCCATCATCCGTCCGATGACTTTCAATCGAAGCGACGACACGGGTCACAAAGTCGTCCGGGACTTCTTTCAGCAAATCCGGCCCGTCCGAAGCCTGCACCACCAGCGCGCTGTAGAGCCAGCTCAGCAGATCAATAGCACCGAGCTTCAAGGGATCAATCGTTCGCAGGTAGTTAGCCACGTTGCCTGCGCATACCATGCTCATCCCACTGCTCACCGCCAGCGCGCGAACAGCAAAGCCCGTGTAATAAAGATCAGCGTCCCCTTCACGACCCCGAAAGCCGCCGTTTTCCATCTGTTGAGACAGGATAAACAAGCGGTGCCGTACAAGTCGTACGGCGGAAATCTTCTTTAGGCCTTTCGCGACGCGATCGGCAAGTTGAATGAGATACATGGATAATCAGTTGATCGCTGGTGTGTTTGGGAAAAAGTCGTCGTTCGCTCCGCGAACGAAACGGTCGGCGCAACAGCACTCGCGTTTCGTTCGCGGAGCGAACGACGACTTTGGAACTGTACCAAGCAGCCCCTGATCCTGGCACTTGTCGAAGTAGCATTATCGCCAGCGACGACGATGGCGGCGGGAGACGTTCGCAATGCCCGTCGGCGGAGCGACGGGTGTACGGTACTTCCGGTGCGTCTCCTCGGTGCGTCTCCTTGCGGCGAAGGTCAGATGTTCCAATCAAGAGGCTCGGTCGGGCCAGCTAAGACAAGAAACGCAAAGATGTCATGACCGCACCGAGCCTGTGCCACCACCACGCGGACCGTCGAATGAATGGGCAAGTTCACTGCTCCGCACGCAGGGAAAACGCGAGTCGTGATGCGTTTCATCTAATGTTTTAGATGAAGTCTTGCGGTAGTCGATCCCATGCGTTACGATCATCGAAATAATTAGATGAATGCCCGTGCGACACCGGAGGATTTTCATGGCTCGATCCGAATCCGAGCAACCCACCGAACTGGAACTCGAAATCCTCAAAGTACTCTGGGAAAAATCCCCGCTGCTGGTTCGCGACGTGCGAGCAGGCTTGGAACAGGCCAACAGGCCACTGGCTCACAGCACTGTAATCACGATGCTGAACATCATGCATCGCAAGGGATATCTAAAGCGGCGGAGGGACGGCAAGTCATTTTGGTTCTGGCCAACGACGCCAAAAGAAAGCATGATGAGCCGGATTACGGGCGACATCGTTTCGCGACTCTTCAATGGCTCACCGGCGGCAATGGTTCTCAACCTGCTGGAAACCACGGACGTGGATTCCGACGAGCTGGCGGAGATTCGTAAGCTTGTCGCTCGCAAGACAAAGGAGACGCAGCAGTGATCGATTTGCAGTGGCTTGATCCGGCGTTCAGCGGGCGAATTTGTTTGACTCTGTTGCATTCGCTGTGGCAGGTTGCGTTATTCGCTGTCCTCGCAAGTTTCGCGGCGCGCGTGCTTCGGTCGTCTGCGGAACG
>Ga0138256_10003985_pt1 | contig 15664 bp, 8 predicted proteins | sample KNB2016incub_MG_FD_105486 | JGI IMG/M metagenome (GOLD analysis project Ga0138256, IMG submission 105486) | Active sludge microbial communities from wastewater in Klosterneuburg, Austria - KNB2014incub_MG | ecosystem: Engineered > WWTP > Activated sludge > Unclassified | place: Austria... | reverse complement strand
GAGATGAAGCACGAGGCGCACGGAACGCAGCAACCGAGACATATCAACATGATAGGCGAGGGAGCGAGTACCGCGCAACGAAGTGATTCGCTCGTACAGTCAATTAATCAGCGTTTCCCTAAATTCTCGCGGTTGTGCAAAGGTCTTTTGTAGACTAGCCAGCTTGGGGGCAAGCCCACGAGATTTTCGCGATGAGGTTAAATTCTCACGTAACGCCAAATTTGCTTCGATCTCTTCAAGCGTACGCCACGCGGGCCGAAGCTGCTGTTTAGCTGCCAAATGCAGCTGATCTCCTATTTCAAAAGTATTGTTCTGGGTAGCGTTACCGTAGGTTGTTAATACCTGAGCGCGAATAGGTCGTGAGAATTCAACCAGTGCAATATACGTATCACCGGAAGACGATTTAAATTTACCATCTTTATCTTGTCGGTAAATAATTTCGCGGAAAACGCCTAATACAGTACCCGCACCATTACCGGGCAAATCAATCTCACCACGGCGCAGGCGGGCCATATCGCCCCAAGCTATATCGAGTGCGCCAACAGTTGCTTGCAATTCGTTGGCAGCATCATGCAAGGCCAGTATTGCCAACGGCACATCTGCCAAACCACGCGGCGTAGTCAGTGGTTGATCCGAATCAAAAGGTTGTGCATAAAAAAGATCGCCGACAAGCTGATCAGAGGTGAAGTCGTAATTGGGATCGGCATCAGTGGCTTTGGTAATTGTTCTTTCCAACCATTTCTCGAACCAAATGCCGAAAAGCCACCCTCCCCGACTTTCCGTCAAATATTGACGATCCCAGCGATTCAGTACATCGGCAGCCTGTTGCAGCAACGGATCGTGTCCTTCGCGCGCAGCAGCGACCAATTCATCAAGCAATTGGTCAGCAACCAATGAGCGTGTCGAATGCTTGGCAGCAATCAATTCAGCATAGCTCATTTGTTTATGTTCACTCAGCATCTGCAATCCACGCAGCTCGCGATTATTGGTCACATCAGCCGCGATGTTAGGCGGATACTGGTTTTTATTGAGAAAAGGCATCGTCATATACCAAGGCGCGCCATTGGAATTTTGTACCCAACCGCCAGGAGGATCGATCGATTTGGGTAAGTCCGCGTAGGCATGTGTTTTTGTCCAGATCAGGCTCGAGTCATCTCCAGGAACAGGCGCATGCCAGAAAGCCGCATCTCCCATTTCCCGTACTGGGATTATGCCATTGAAAGCAAGCATAATATGCTTGTCCGCATCCGCATAGACGACATTGAATAACGGCAGATGCTGGCCTAGCAGCACACTCTGAAACTCTTTCAGGCTACTGGCCTGCCCCATTTCCCACCATTGCCGGTTCATGCCAGCCAATAATGATGTTTCCAATAAAGCAAAACGTATCGCTAAAACTTGATCACCCGTTTCAATCACCGGCCCTTGTTTAGCTCGATGAATGTGCAAAGATTCACTTGTCATACCGCTGTCCTGCTGGCGGATTTGAATGGTTTCGGTGATAGTGTTGAAAGATTGTGCAACGCCATCCAGTACATAACCATCGCTCAACGCGGATCCTGCCAGTTTCAGTTGATAGAGATCGCAGCCATCCATGGTGTTGACGGTATGCGTCCAACCCAAATGATCGTTAAAAGCGATCTGCAAAACAGGAGAACCCACTAACGCTGTACCATAGAGATTCACATTCGGCAACAGGAAGTGGGATTCGTAGAATGTCTCCAGTCCGCGCCAATCCAGATGCGGATTAGCAAGTAACATGGCGTTACCGCTGGTTGAATAACCGGGACCCAATGCCCAGCCATTCGAGGCAACCGGTTGGTCAATAAAATCAAAACCCGGCAATACCGCACCGCACTCGGAAGTGCCGGCAATAAAAACCGTCATCACCCGTGTTGTATGCGCAATCACATCTTGCGGCGTCACCGGCAATACCGCTTTAACTGTATCAGAAATGGTTTCCGGGTGCCGGCGCGCGAAATCATTGATGCCGGCGGCAAATGCATCCAGATTGGCGCGGAAGACAACATCTTGTTCTGCATACCACTGCTCAGCCAGATGTGGAATACCCAATATCCGCACAGACCGGTCAGCGGGCAGGTAACTTTCACCAAAAATCTCAGCGCCGCGCCCGCGTGCCACGGCATAGAGTTTAAGCAACAAATCAGCATGACTTCTCATCTGTGCCCAGCCAAAGGCATAGAAGGCGTCGCTATCTTTCTGGGCAACAATATGCGGAATGCCCCAGGTATCCCACAAAATTTCCGGACCATGATGAATTTGTGCAGGCGACTGGATAGGCTGCTGACAAGCATTCAGGAATAGCGTTGTGAATAACACGCATCCCAATGAACACAACACAAATCGGATTTTCACGTTAATTTCCTTGATTGAAACCAGTTGTCTGATGGTGGATGAGATTCAAACAAACTGTTCTGGCGCATTCGCCAAAGGCGTATGCCAAAGTTGTTTCAATAGCAGGGGATACGGTGTCATTTTTCCTTCCAATGAATGAGAGATTTCAGCTGGAGAATCCACTGATCAGTTTATTCATAGGCTTCTGATTGGATATTTTTTTAAAACAACGCAAGCAGTTGGCACCAGCAACAAAGTGACCAAAGACGAGAAAAATATACCAAATGCCAGCGTGATCACCATTGGCATGAGTTTCTCAGCATCCGAGCTTTGTTCGTTGATAAGTGGCAGCAATCCCATCACAGTAGTCGCCGTGGTCAGGAATATCGCGCGAAAACGTGCCTTACCCGCCAGAACCACAGCCTTATAAATCGATGTGTTTTTCCGTAACATGTCGTTGATTTTTGCCACCAATATCAAACTATCGTTGATAGCAACTCCCCCCACGGCAAATAACGCCACATAAGATTCCAGCGATAAAGGAATCTCCAGCAACAAATGGCCCAATACTGCACCAACGAAACCGAATGGAATGGCCAACATAATGACTAACGGTTGTGTATAAGAACGTAGCGGAACAGCCAGCAACGCGTAGATTCCCAGCACTGCCAGTGCGCCATAGCCCCATAAAGTTGACATGGCTTGCTCCTGCTTCTGCCTGGTTTGACTCGGTTCGATCTTGAGTCCCGGATATTGCGCTTCCAATTCCGGAATCACATTGGCGCGCAAATCAGCAAGAATAACCTCAGCGTTAGCTTCTCCTTTAAAAACTTCCGCACTGATTGTTTGGATTCGCTCGCGGTTTTGTCGGGTAATGCTGGAAAAACCTGGCGTATATTCAGCTTCGGCCACTGCGGCAAACGGAGCAGTGCTGCCGTTGTCCAGCTTAATCGGCATGCGATATAAATCATCCAGGGAACGGCGATGCTCGGAAGGAAAACGCAGCATCACGCGAAGTTCATCTCGATTCTGATAAAAGCGTTGCACTTCCAGTCCAAAAAAACCATGACGTACTTGCTCCCCCAGACTTTGCATCGTCAATCCATGAAATGCCACTTCAGGTTTAAGTTTGAGACGCAATTCAGGTTTACCGGACTGCATAGAACCAGCCACGCTGTGTACGCCGGCATAAGAAGAAAGCCTGGCTTTGAGGATTTCCCCTGCAGCACTTTGCAGCGCAGCATCGGCTGCCATTAACTTCAACTCGATAGCCTTTGCAGAATGCGTGGCAGGCATACCCATCTCCCGTGGCCAGAAGGTTTGGAAAGACAGCGTCGTACCGGCAGGCAACTCACCAAAACGCGCCTGCCATTGCCTCTTAATACTATCCACTCGAGAACGAATACGTTCATCAATCGCTATTTCGATGTCTACAAAACCGGAATTGTCATCAATGACAGCGATAATATGCTGAAAACTATCCTTTAATTTATCCGATGCACCGAGTCCTAGCTCGGTATTCAATTCAATCCTGATCTCGTTGGCAATATGCTCCAGGCGCATCATCTGATGATTAGCTTCTTCAAATGGAGTGCCCGCCGGAAGCTGAAGAATGGCAAACAAATAATAGTCATTCACAGGCGCTTCCATCACACTGTGAATACGTCCGGAAAAAACCAGCGCGCCCGTAATGATTAATACAATAGAGAACACCGATAGCGTTATATAGCGGAACCTTAATAGTGATTTCAGTACCGGGATATACATATCATCAATAAGCCATTGCAATCCGGCATCTACCCGTTCTTGGATTACATTGATAGTCGCAGACCAGGCGTTTTGTTTTTTAGCAGGTGTAAAATTAACGGCCAGATGAGCAGGCAAAATCAGCAGCGCTTCCAACATCGAAAACGCCAGAGTTATGATAATCACCAGGGAAATGTTGTACATCAAGTATCCGCTGAGACCCGGCAAAAATAGTCCGGGGATGAAAGCAATCATCGTGGACGACACCATCAATACTACTAGTGGTGCGACTTCCAGCGTTCCACTGATTGCACCTGATAAGCCGGGCCGCCCTCGTTGCTGATGGGTATAAATATTCTCACCCACGACAATAGCGTCATCCGCCAACACACCCATAATCAGAATCAGAGCGGCGATTGAGTAAGTATTCAGCGAGATTCCCAGCATCGGCATCAACCAGAGTGCTCCCAGCAAAGAAATCAAAATACCGCAGCTCACCCATAACGCCAGATAAAATCGCATGGTAAACATCAAGATCAGAAAAACCAAAATGAAGCCTGATACTGCGTTTTCCCACAGCATGGACATATTATGATCATAATATTTTGACCAATCATCCCAAGTGGTAATGCCAACCCCATGAGGTAGTTCGGAACGAAATGCTGCAATGACTTCATTAACCGCTTCCACCGTGGTTTTGATCCGGTCTTTCGAGATTACAAATATCTGCACAGCCGGTTTACCATCGATTCTTGCCAATATATCCCTGTCACTGACTGTTTCCCGAATCTGCGCAATATCGCCGAGCAGCAAACGCGTACCATGCTGATCAGGCCGCATATTAATCGCTGCATAATCAGCCACGGTCATCGCTTGATTATTACTTCTTAACAACAACTTGCCGTCATATTTTTTCAGCTCCCCCGCCGGTATGTTATTGGAAGCAGCACGAATGACTTCTGCCATCTCCTCGAAACTCAGTGCATAGCGGCGTAAATCCGCCGCTGTGATCTCGATCGATATTTCATAAGAAAGTTGAGGCCAAGGCGTCAGCAATCCAATGTCCGGATGTTTACTTAGCATGGCTTGCAATCGATCGCGTTGACGCATCAAGGTCAGCATATCGACTTCACCATGTACCATGATGGTTACCGCAGATGTGCCAATTTTCATTTCCTGGATTTTCAGTTTCTCAACTTCTTTTGGGAAAGTCGTAATGCGATCCATTCTGGCCTGCACAGCAGCTTGGAAACGTGCGGAGCCTATTGCGGGATCAAATTCAACAATAATCTCGCACTGTGCCTGATGAGCTGTTGAGTTGATATGGCGAATGCCTTCCAGATCATGGATAGCTTCTTCAATGGGAATGCATAACGCTTGCTCTACTTCCGCAGGACCTGCACCAGGATAGTTAATTTCAATTTGCAGTTGATTCTGTGGTGCGGGTGGAACGGTGTGGCGCTTGGATATCGTTAAACCCAACACCCCCCCCGCAATAATAAGCAGCATGAGGAAGTTGGCAGCAACCGGATTCCGCGCAAACCAGATAATCAGTTTCATGGAACAAGCTCGATGGGCGCCACTGCCATCTCTTCTACCGGATGAGACAAACCGGAAACCAATACACGTTCCCCTGCATTTAATCCGGCCTTAACGATGGCTTGTTCGCGTTCTCTCCTGAGTATTTCCACAGCGCGGAAACGTAAGCGATTATCTTGATCCAGGACAGCGACCTGATTATTCCTAAGCAATGCGCTCGTTGGCAAAACGATCAAATTATCGAACCAGCGCCCTTCGATGTTAGCTTCGACATACAAACCCACCGGCAAAATGGCAGCCGGTGATTTCGTACCCGATGGCGCGGGTTTCTTTGCACCCAAACCAAATGGATCCGGAATTTGTGCAACCACCATCACCATGCCGGTTTCTTGATCGATCACGCCTTCACTGCGCACAATATGACCCAGCCAGGTTTGCTGCTGTCCTTGGTAGTTTGCGGTCAGTTGCACCGCTGCTCCTTGTGTGGATTGCGTGCGATTGGGTAAGTCCGTGAAATCCACGAAAGCAAGCACTTGCGTACTTAAAGGCAGGCGTACCTCGGCCAAATCGCTGTTGTAGATTCTGCCTAACACGACACCGCTGCTGAGATATTGCCCCATCCCAACATCTTTGTTACGCACCCGGCCATCGAAGGGTGCACGTATGTCGGTACGTTGCCGCAGTAACCGGGCATTTTTCAGTTCTTCTTGTTCGGCTGCAAGTTTTGCTTTTTTTTCCTTCAATTGCGGAATCCTCAAGCTGAGCGGACTGGGGTCTCCTTGCCCCAAATGCTGCCATTCATCGTGTGCCTGTTCGGCTTCCGCTTCTTCGCGCGTCAGTTGGTATTGCGCCTCCATAACCCGGGCTTGCGCTTGTGCTACCCGCAGATCATATTCCGCCGGGTCGATCGCAACCAGCAGGTCGCCTTTCTTGAAGAAACCGCCACTGACAAAGGCCGGAGAAACTTTGATGATATTGCCTGAAACGCCAGTAACCAGGTCTATCTCCGTTTGTGCCATGACTCGCCCTTGCGAGCGCACATCCATGCGCAACCGTTCAGGTTTCACCGTGATGACGCGGACGGCAGGCGGTTTGACGATGTCTTCCTGCTGATCGGTTTGCGGTGGCGAATTAACAATGGCAAGCGCGGCTAGTCCGCCTGCAATCGCAATCGTGAGTGCGATGAATAGTTGCCGGCGTATGTTCATATAGGGGTAATGATCGAATTCCGGTTTATGGTCACTGCCGTCGTCTTATTACACATTTCCACCCAGCGCCAGATACAGATTGATGCGGTTACTGAGCAATTGCCGGGTGACCGACAAGTGGGCGCTTTGAGCATTGAGAGTGCCGCGGTAGCTGTCCAGTAACGTGAGGATTCCAATCAGGCCATTACGGTAAGAATAAACCGCCATTTTCTGACTGGCTTCAGTTTGTTCGACAGCTTTCTTCAGCGATATTTCTTGTTGTCTGAGCCATTCTTCCGCCGCCAGTGCTTGTTCAACTTCGCGGAAAGCATTCAGTGCGGTATTTTTGTAACTATTCAATGCTTCCTCTGCAAACGCTTGTGTGCGAAAGATTTCGCCTGTAATGCGTCCGCCGGTAAACAGGGGTTGCATGAGTCCGGCAAATACGTTCCAGGCTGCAGATCTGGGATCGATCAATTCGGTCAGGTCGGTACTGCGTGTGCCGCCGGCAGCCGTCAGGGTAATGCGCGGCAGACGCAATTTTTTTGCGCTGACGGCTCTCAGGTCGTCGGCTTGCAGGCGTCTGAACGCGGCGACCAAGTCCGGCCGCCGTTCCAGCAGTTCAGTCGGTAGACCAGCTGGGATGCCCGCGGGCAATTGCGGCAGTGTTGCCGATACGATTTCCTTTCCTGCCGGATAATGTCCCAACAAAATCTCCAGCCGGCGCGCGATGTTCTGGATCAGGTTGCGTGCTTCCTTGAGTTCCGCCTCGGCATTCGCCAGATCGGTGAGTGCCAGGCGCAAATCCAGTCCCCGCACCAAACCGCGTTGAAAACGCCCGCGTACCAGATTAGCGATGATGGTACGGTCTTTAATCGATTGCTCGACGATCGCCACCAGGAGTTTTGCTTCCGTCAGTTCAAAATAGCTTTGTGCCACCCGTGCTGCCAGGGATAGTCGTGCACCGTAATAGTCGGTGTTCATCGCGTCCGCTTCTAACACGGAAGCTCGCTGAAAATCGCGTATCCGTCCCCACACATCCACTTCCCAACTCAAACCAAACAGCGCTTCAAACACACCAAATCTGGATGAACCAAAACCCGCTTCACGAATCTGCACTTGCTGGTGATCGGCAGTGAAGAAAAACTGCGGCCAGCGGCTTGAACCATCGATACGTGCTTGCGCAACCGCCGCACCCACCCGCGCTGCCGCCGCTTTCAACTCATAATTGTTCGCCAGCGCCGTGTCAACCAGCGCATTCAACTGCGCATCGCCGAAGGTCTGCACCCACTGCGTGGGGATCGGTTGACTAAACGCTACATTTTCTCCCCATTGATCCGGCAATGCCGCACCGACTTCTCCAACCTGTCGTTGTGGTGCGGTTATGCAACCGGCCAGAATAAGAAATAGCACCGCCCAAATAAGAATCCTAATCACCTAGATCCATCCCATTCCATTTAACAGGGTGCTTGATCATAAATAAAATCTGAAGGCGCAAGTTCAATTTATTCAATCTATCTTGGATAAAATGCATGCGCAAGCTCGCCCGCTATGTCTTTACGCACTTGATTAGCTTCATTGACGATGTTACTGAGACGAGCAAAATCATGCGTCATTCCGGAATAAATTTTGATCGACGTGGGAATACCGGCAGCTTTAAGCTTTTCTGCATACGTGATTCCTTCGTCAAGTAAAGGATCGTATTCGGCCAAAACCAAGAAGGTCGGCGCAAGATTACCTAAATCACTCGCCTGCAGCGGTGCAAAACGCCAGTCCGTTCTGTCGGCATCGGTACGAAGATAGTTTGCAAACATCCACTGAAGCGTTTTCGCTTCAAGTAAATAACCTTGCTCAAAACGACGATGCGACTCGGTATTTTGCCAGACGCTGGTACAGGGATAGAGTAATACTTGGCGTACTGGCTGTGGCCAATTCTCATTAAGGGCTGCTATCGTTAATCCAGTAGCCAATGTGCCACCAGCACTATCACCTCCAACTGCAAGTCGAGTAACATCCAAACCGTATTCAGATCCTGTGGACAGCAACCATCGATAGGCATCTTGTGCATCATAAACAGCCGTTGGGAACCGATGTTCCGGTGCTAGCCGATAGGCTACATTTAATACGCAGCAAGGTGTCAAAGCTGCCAATGACCGACAAAAGGAATCATGAGAATCAAGACCGCCGATGCAATATCCACCACCATGAAAATACAGTAATACTGGAAAAGGCCCCGTCTCTTCCATAAATTCAGTGGGTAAATAGAGTCGCGCATTGATTGGCTGGCCATCACGGCATGGAATACTAATAGCAGTGACACTTCCAACCGGTGGCCCGGGAACATCCAATATCTGCGTCGACGCATCGTATTCCATACGCGCCCTTTCAGGCGTCAGCGTGTGCATCGCAGGTCTCTCGCCTGCTTCAGCAAGCTCAAGAAATGCCGCCAAATCCGGATTAAGTGGCATCAAATATTCCCCAATAATGAAAGTCGGGCATCTCGATTGATACGCGGGCGCATAAATTCAGCATCATGTTGCCTAAAATCTAAATGCCATTGTACCGACTACAGTTCGCTCTGTACCAAGGTAGTTTCTGTTAAAGAAAGTAGATGCTATATATTTGTTATTAAATACATTACTCGCATTGAGTGTAAAAAGCACGGGACCATACTCGTAACGAAGTGTTGCATCAAATAATGTGAATGCCGGAGTGGAACTGGTATTTTGCTCATCATTAAAAACCCTTCCCACATAACGAACCCCACCACCTATCCCCAGCCCCCGAAGCCAGGGAATGCCCAAGTTCCTAAAGGAATAATCCAACCAAGCGGATGTTAGGGTATTCGGCACTTGTACCGGCATCTTGCCGACATTATCTTCATTACTTTTGTTAATGTTCATTTCATAATAAGTAAAAGTGCCAATAGCATTCAATCCGGGTAACACTTCTCCCCGCGCCTCCAACTCGGCCCCGCGCGATCCCACTTCGCCAGTTTGGATAAAGCGAATACCGGAAATATCGTTCGGGTCACGTGTCAGCACATTGGTTTTGGTCAGGTCAAACAATGCCATTGTATATAAGCTCCTGCCGCCTACTGGCTGGTACTTGATACCTACTTCGTATTGATCGCCGCGCGTTGGATTAAACGCATGACCGCTGGAAGATAAACCAGGTTGCGGTAAAAATGACTGCGAATAGCTTACGTAGGGAGCAACGCCATTGGAAAAAAGATAAGTTAGACCCGCGCGTCCGGTAAATGCACTTTTCTTGGTGTGCGAATTGGCTGCGGGATCCTCGAATAGATTAACAGTATCCGTATTTTTAGAATGAATTCTGTCAAAACGCCCTCCTAAAGTCAGGATCCAATTTTCGTTATAACGAATTTGATCCTGTATATAGAATCCAAGCTGATCAATTTTCTGCTTGGCATTATTAATCAAGAAATCAGGACTGGGAATTGATTGTGAATACACCGGATTAAGAATATCAATGCCAGGCACGATAAAACCATTTGTGTATCCTTCGAAATATTTCATTGAAGCATTGGTCTGATTCCAATCTGCACCCAATAACATGATGTGATGCAGCGGACCGGTATTGAGTTTTGCCTGCAAATGGGTATCGAGTACAGTTTGACGCAGCCGCTCTCTGGTTCCATATGCCTCACGATCCATTAATGTCGGTTGATCTGGCGTATTATAATCAAGAGAAAACAAGTCCCTGAATTGCCCACTCTGTTGCGCATGACGAAAATTCTGACGTACAGTAAAGATTTCGTTGAAATGATGTTCGATCTGATAGCTGAACGAAGATTGATTCGTGTTGTATCTTGAAAATTTCGTATCGCTTTGCAATACCTTTGTAAAACCACCATCCGGCGCAGTAATATAAAACGGTGATGACTGACTACGATTATTGAGTATATCGCCCATCAACGTAATGGTCGTATCTACCGTAGGGCGCCAGGTTATGGATGGCGCAATATAAAAACGTTCATTATGCGCACGATCGCCACCGGCATCGGGTTGTTTGACTTGGGTGTCGCTATCCAGTGCGGTCGTAACTAGCCGGAACATTAATGTGCCATCCTTACTGACCGCACCGATGTCAGCAGCAATTCTTTTGCGGTCAAAATTACCATATTGAAATTCAATTTCGCGGATCGGGGTGGCACTGGGTTGCTTGGTGATACGATTGACAATACCTCCGGCATCTCCTCGACCAAACATCATCGAAGAAGGACCACGAAGAACATCAACGCGCTCCAATCCATAGGTATCCGTGATAAAACCACCGAAAAATAATCCTTGCGCAGCATTACTTAATCCATCGCGGAAATTTGCATTCGGATTACCGTTGAAGCCACGCATCAGTAAATACTCAAAACCACGACCATCAAATCCGAATTGATCAACAGTGACCCCCGGAACATAGCGCAAGGCTTCGGTAAAATTCTGTACGCTGCGCATATCCAGCTCGCGACGGGTCACAACCGAAACGGATTGCGGTATCTCAATAATCGGTGTATCCGTTTTGGTGGCGGTAGAACTACGTTTGGCGACATATCCAGTAACTTCTTCGGAGGCTTTAGCTTCAACAGTTACCGGAGGCAGCATTGTCGTATTTGGCGGCACTGATGGTGCTGTATGATTTTCTTCTGAAGAAGTTTTATTTTGTTGGGTTTTGGCTTCAACGGGCCTATCTGTAGCCTGTTGCTGAGACTGTGCATAACCATTGGCCGACAGAACAGGAATAATTAATTGCAAAGCAAATAAAAATAGTGAGCACTTTAGGTTAACTCTTAATCTGTTGTTCTTTTTATAGAGTTTCATAATGGGATGTAAATATTATTGTTAATTTGGAAATAAGTGACTCAGGCCAAGAAATCTCACTAAGCTAATGCCGAAGACATCTTGCGCTTTGCTTGCACGCCTTTAGATTGGCTCAAGGTATTAACTAGCGCCTGTGCGATTTCACTGGTGCGAATAGCCATCACGGACAACAAGGTATCGCTTAGGCCGTGACTGGATTCACAAGCACCCTGAAGAAAAATTGCCGGCTTGAAATGCGAGGCACTGCATACCCGATATTGACGGTCGACTGTCAGATCTTCGAAATAAGGGATCAGCGGAGCTAATAAAGATTTGTAATGATCACGGTGATAGCCTGTGGCAAGAACCACCGCATCGTAGGTCACCGTTCGTTCATTATCAGTATTTAAATCATGCAGGGTGAACTGAATACCCTTGGATTGTGCGATTGCTTTTCTGACTTCATGCCGCCGCAAAAAACGATGGCGTTCAATACCGGAAACTTTTTGCTGATACAACACATTGAAGATCTGCTCAATCAAAATCAGATCCGGTGCAGCGTAGTTGGTATGCCAGAATTCATCGAGTATCTTGCTCCGTTCCTGCTCCGGGCTATTGAAAACATAATCGGTAAAATCAGTATTGAAGATTTCATTAACAAAAGGACTGTCATCCGATGGTTTGATCGAACGAGCACGCATAATCAGATCCACTTGTGTGGTACTGGAGCGATGATGCAAATCCATAAAAATTTCAGATGCGCTCTGCCCCCCGCCTACTACAGCAATTTTCTTGACATGTGGATGCCGCGTAATTTCCTTCAAGTAATTATTCGAATGAAAAACACGCGCATCGCCTTTTAAGGATAAGAAGCAATCGGGGATTCGGGGTTGGCCGCCGATACTGATCACCAAATTTCGGGTAAGCCGTTCATGAATGACTTGCGCATTATCACGTGAGCGAACTCGTAACAATGTAATCTCGTCACCCAAGTTTTCCGGAAGCACTTCAATCACTTCTTCTCCATAGGCACAACAATGATCAAAATGTGCTGCTGCCCATGCCAGATAATCATTAAACTCATGACGGCTAGGGAAAAAAGTCTTGAGGTTGATGAAATCCTGTAACCGGTTCTTTTCGTGCAGGTAATTGATAAACGTAAAACGACTCGCTGGATTACGCATGGTGACCAAATCCTTGAGAAAAGAAACTTGCATATGCGCGTTATCCAGCATCATGTTGGCATGCCAAGCAAAACTAGGCTGTTTTTCAATAAAAAAAGACTCAACGGGATAATCGGCCTGTTTTTTCTCTTCGAGTGCAATCGCCAATGCGATATTGGAAGGACCAAAACCAATACCGATCAAATCGTAAATTTTCATGAAGTAATCCTTAGGATAAAGGTACAGAATGAGGTGACGTAATACTGCGCGGCACCCATAGTTGTTCAGAAAAAAAGCGTTCGCGCGACAGCATGCCGAGCATCGCGCGCTTGTGCGGAAAATCAAATTCCTTGGTGTTTGCATATCCGCATTGCGCAAGGTTACGAATCATCTTATGGTTGTCAGCGCGAGGCTCAATAACAATGCGCTGTGTTCTGTCATCATCAAGAAACAAATAATGCGAAATGGATGGCAACCAGGCGGTCACAAAAGACCTGCCACGCATATGCGGTTCACCGATCAATACGTGCCATCCGCGATCAAAATCATCCACGTCGTAATAGGGAGAGATGCGGTTTTCCTTGGCCCAATAAATTTCAAAATAACCAAATGGTTCATCATCCAGACAACCAATGTAGGTTAATTACATGTGGGTCGGCTTCGATAGCTCTGAGATAAGCATGGTGTTTCGCTAGATCGCCTGCTTCCTGCCAGAACTCTGCCACGACCGGATCATTCATCCAGCGATTGAAACGACTCAGATCAGCTGCCAGATCGACGGCTCGAAAAGTCAGGGTACAATCCAGCCACGTAATATATCGTTGATAAACTGTGCCCATAGGCTTGGGTGGTCGAAGCGGATGACGTCGCCCATGACTAAAGACATAGCGTATTGGGAAGACCTGGGTGAGAATTGAGGGACGCCATATTCTGGCTTGCTGCCAGAACAAATCCACATAAACAACAATCTGATTATCCTCATCTTTAACCAAAACACCCGAGTCGAATAGCGACTTAAATTGTCTATCTGGAATAAATAAAGATAATTTTTTCTGATGCGGATAGCTGGCAAACGAAGCTTCCACCGCCGCCAGTAATTCAGACACCTCAGGCTGAATTGAAGAAGAATCGATCCATTGCAATCTCAATTGATCGGATTGCACAGACAAATGCCAGATTGTTTCTTTCCCATTTTCATTATTCCTGACACGCAACGTTTTAGCTTCATACGTAACGTGATAGCAAACTTGATCCGGGCAGGATAACAAGCGTGTTGGAAGCATCGATTGCTCCATTATCAGTTCACACGATTGATGATTTAATTGAGGTGAATCCATTTTTCTCCAAGAGAAATTAATTTTAGTAATTATCTTATCTATTTCTTGAAGACGAATGAGAAGTATTATTATTTATTATTTTCTTTTATCGGAGAATTTTGACTAGCTGCAGAACGCTAAATTGGAATGAAAAATGGCCGTGCTATTGGCAATATCGTGCCGAACATCCGGTTATAAATCTTGGAGAAATAGATTGTTTATTTACTGAAAAACACCTTAGATACTGCCATGGCAGAGTAAACATTTATCTTCACCATTCGTCACTAGATATATCTTTATCAAATGGATAAACCATGCTGAAGTATCTTATTAAACAATCCAAACCCCTGCTGTTAAGCGCATCCATCGCAAGCATAGTGCATGGGATTTGCAGTGTCCTTCTACTTGCACAAATCAGCGCTGCACTAACAACCGCTGAATCGGATAACGGAGAAATGGCGCTGCTATTCGCAGCAACCGCGCTCTGTGTCATGTTGAGTTATATGGCGGCAGCCATCTTATTTGAACGGTTAGGACAGCGTGCGCACGCTGAGCTGCGCAGCTTTATCGCAAAACGTGTGATTGTTGCCGATTACCGGCAACTCGAATTACTGGGTGCTGCGCGTATACAATCCGCGCTTTCCGAACATTGCACGCGTGTGGCCGAATTTTTTGTTAGTTTTCCGGTCATTCTGACCAATGCCGTCGTGGTTGCCGGTTGTCTGGTCTACATGGCTTTTCTGTCATGGCAAGTTTTCTTACTCGCCATCCTTGTCATAGGATTTGGCTCACTTGGATATCATCTTGCCCATCTTCGTGCCATACGGCACCTCGATATCGCCGCTCAGGAGCAGGATAATTTATTTGCTTATTTTCGTTCACTCACAGACGGTGCAAAGGAGCTACGCCTTAATCGAGATAAACGCACCGCCTTCTACGATGAAGTACTCGGACAGTCGATTGAAAAAGTGCGTAAAGAGCGGACACTTGGCATGTCGATCTTTGTGGCTTCAGCAAGCTGGGGGAATTTTCTGATTTATGCATTCATTGGCATGGTGCTATTCATGCTGGTTGGGGATGTGCCCGATCGAACATTGATCATGACGGGTTATGCGTTGGTATTTGTTTATATGCTGGGACCACTCGAAGCACTGCTATTGAATATTCCTCGCGCCAATCTAGCGCAAGTATCAGCTGATCGAATTGATGAAATTACACGTTCCATGCTCTCTTCGGAACATCAAACCAGCAAAGTCGAGCTGCCACCGCTGCAATCCATCGTATTGCAAGGGATATTACATCGTTATTATCATGAACAAAAAGATGAAATGTTTACCCTGGGCCCGATTGACTTGCAGTTTCATGCGGGAGAAATCACCTTTCTGGTCGGAGGTAATGGCAGCGGCAAAACAACCTTGGCGAAATTGTTGGTAGGACTCTATCCTCCGGAAGAAGGTAAAATCATTCTCAACGGTGTCATCGTCGATGCCACTAATCGTGATGACTACAGACAGTTCTTCACGACAATTTTTTCTGACTTCCAT
>Ga0138256_10003984_pt1 | contig 15664 bp, 15 predicted proteins | sample KNB2016incub_MG_FD_105486 | JGI IMG/M metagenome (GOLD analysis project Ga0138256, IMG submission 105486) | Active sludge microbial communities from wastewater in Klosterneuburg, Austria - KNB2014incub_MG | ecosystem: Engineered > WWTP > Activated sludge > Unclassified | place: Austria... | reverse complement strand
GAGTTCGGCAATGTTCTTGGAATGGTCACCGATGCGCTCGATGGCCTTGGCCAGGAACAGCAGGTCCAGACTGGGCGAGATGGTGCGCGCGTCTTCCATCATGTAGGTGATGAGCTTGCGAACAAATCCGTCAAATTCCTGGTCGATCAGGTCATCCTCCTTGAGGATGGCCACGGCCATCTTGGTATCGAGGCGGGCAAAGGCATCGAGTGCCTTGCGCAACTGGCCTGAAGCCAGGTCTGCGGCCACACGCAGATCGTTGGACGGGAGGGAGCGCGGTGCACCACCCTCAATGATCGAACGCACCATGCGGGCCATCTTGGTGGCCTCGTCGCCCATGCGCTCCAGGTTGGCCGTCGCCTTGGAAAAAGCCAGCAACAGACGCAGGTCACGCGCCGTGGGCTGGCGCCGGGCAATGATGGTGGAGAGGTCGTGGTCGATCTCCACCTCCATGGTATTGACTCGCTCTTCAATGGCGTGAACCTGATCGACAGCTTCGAGGTTGAACTGCGATAGCGCGAAGATGGCATGCCGGATCTGGGATTCCACCAGCCCGCCCATTTCCATCACGCGGGAGGAAACACCGTTGAGTTCGCTGTCGAACTGCGAAGAAAGATGCTTGTCGGACACAGGGGCCTCCTCAGCCGAAACGGCCGGTAATGTAGTCTTCGGTTTCCTTGCGCTTGGGCTTGAAGAAAATCTCTTCAGTCTCGCCAAACTCCATCAGCTCACCCAGGTACATGTACGCCGTGTAATCGCTGCAACGGGCCGCCTGCTGCATGTTGTGGGTCACGATCAGGATGGTGACCTTGTTCTTGATTTCAGCGATCAGCTCCTCGATGGCGCCCGTGGCGATCGGGTCCAGCGCCGAGGTTGGCTCATCGAACAGAATGATCTCCGGGTCGGTGGCCAGCGAACGGGCGATGCAGAGGCGCTGCTGTTGCCCCCCCGACAGATTCACGGCCACTTCTTCCAGGCGGTCCTTGACCTCGTTCCAGATGGCTGCCCCTTTGAGCGCGGCCTCGACCTTGTCTTCGATGTAGGTTCTGGACTTTTCACCGCGCACGCGAAGCCCGTAGGCCACATTTTCGAAGATCGACTTGGGAAACGGGTTGGGTTTCTGGAACACCATCGACAGGCGCATGCGCACCTCGATCGGGTCCACACTCGGATGCAGGAGGTCGATCTGGTCTGGCAGAAGCTCTATGGAACCGCCGTAGCGGTGCCCCGGATAAAGGTCGTGCATGCGGTTGAAGCAGCGCAGATAGGTGGACTTTCCGCAACCGCTGGGGCCGATCAAGGCCGTGACCTTGTTCTCATAGATCGGCATGCTGATGGACTTGAGCGCCTTGAATTCACCGTAATAGAAGTCCAGGTTCTTGGACTGAGCCTTCAGCTTGGGCGCAATAGCAGGGGGGGTAGCAGTGAGTGCCATGATCGTGTGTAGGTTACAGACAGGGTTGCAGTGTTACCACTTGAGGTTCTTGCGCAGGCGATAACGCAGCCAGATGGCGGTGGCATTCATGCTCAGCGTCAGCACGACCAGAACCAGGCTGGCAGCCGCTGCGTTGGCGTGGAACGCAGGATCAGGGCGCGATGTCCAGTTGAAGATCTGGATAGGCATAACGGTGAACGGCGAGAACAGCCAGTCGAACATTCCGGCAGCGGGCTCGCCCGTGAAAGGCACCGGCGGCAAGAAGGCAATGAAGGTTAGCGCACCAATGGTGATGATGGGCGCCGTCTCGCCAATGGCGCGCGACAACCCGATGATCACGCCCGTCAGAATACCGGGCATGCCATACGGGATAAGGTGGTCACTGCACACCTGCCATTTGGTGGCGCCGCAGGCATACGCCCCCTCGCGCACCATCTGCGGAATGGCCCGCAAGGCCTCGCGGGTCGACACGATGATGATGGGAAGAATCAGCAAGGCGAGGGTGAGGCCGGCCGACAGGATGCTTTGCCCAAACCCGAAGGTATAGACGAACAGACCCAGGGCCAGCAGACCGTAGACGATGGAAGGCACACCGGCCAGGTTCGTGATATTGATCTCGATGATGTCGGTGAACCAGTTCTTGCGCGCATATTCCTCAAGATAGATGGCACTGGCCACCCCCACAGGAATGGCGAACAAGGCCGTGACAAACATCACCAGCAAGGAGCCAACCCAGGCCGAAACGATGCCCGCCTGGCCCGCACGGCGCGAAGGAAAGTTGGTGAAGAAATCGGAGGTAAGGCGTGGCAGGCCGTCGATGATCATCTGGGCAAACAGGGCAACCAGGGTCAGGATGCCGACAGACATCGCAAGCAGACCAAGAATGCCAAAGATCACGTCCCAGCGCTTGCGCGAGCGGATGATGGCGCGCAGCCGCTCTTTCGAATTGACGGTTTGGTTCATCAGTAAGCCTCGCGGAACTTGCGGCGCAGCCAGTAGCCGAGCAGATTGAAAGACAGGGTCAGGAGTATGAGCGTCAACCCTGCGGCAAAGATGGTCTGGTAACCGATGCTTGCGTGCGGGAGGTCGCCCAGCGCCACCTGCACGATGAACGAGGTGACCGTGGCAGCAGATTGCAGCGGGTTGAGGGTCAGGTTGGGCTGCATGCCGGCAGCCACCGCCAGGATCATGGTCTCACCCACCGCGCGCGAAATGCCCAGGATGTAGGCCGAGGCAATGCCCGACAGCGCTGCCGGCACCACCACCCTCGTGGCCGTCTGAAAGCGCGTGGCACCGAGCGCATAAGACCCCTCGCGCAGGCTCATGGGGACCGCACGCATGGCATCTTCCGAGAGCGATGAAACGTAGGGAATGATCATGATCCCCATCACCAGGCCCGCCGACAGAATATTGAACGTGGGCAGTTCAGGCATGACCATTTGCAGCAAAGGCGTCACCACCAGGAGTGCAAAAAAGCCGTAAATGATGGTGGGAATGCCCGAGAGCAGTTCCAGGATCGGCTTGAGAATTTCGCGGGTCTTGTGCCCTGCAAACTCCGAAAGGTAGATGGCAATGATGGTGCCCAGCGGCACGGCAATCAGCAGTGCCACCATGGAGCTGGAGATGGTGCCCGCCAGCAGCACCGAGATACCGAAATGGGCATCATCGAACAGCGGCGTCCACTGGGTATCGGTCAGAAAATCCCACAGGGGAACGTGGGTGAAGAACAGGACGGATTCCTTCACCAGGATGTAGACAATCGCCAGCGTGGTGAACACTGATACGCAGGCCGCCATCAAAAGGATGCCCTCGACGATGCGGTCCTTGCGTTTGCGTGCCGCCTTGGATTGGGCCAGCTGCGCGAGCCGGGCCTCACCCGTCAGTGGTGGATTCGACATGATTCGATCCGGGGTAGTGGAGGTCGCGGTCATTTTAAGAATCTGCAGACATACCGTGTTGCACAAAAAAACCCTGCACATCCCCGGGTGGGTGGGTGTGCAGGGCGACTGGCTCAGCCCATTACATCTTGGCTTCGCGGCTCAGCAGATCCTTGATGGTGATACCCACCTCGTTCTTGCCGCCAAACACGGTGCCCTTCTTGCCCTTGTTCACATGGTCCATGGCCGTGGTGTAGGCCTCTGCAGGCAGGGGAACATACTTGACCTCGGAGGCCAGCTTGGCGCCTTCCTTCATGTAGAACTCGACGAACTTCTTGACCTCGGGCTTGGCCACCGCCTTGGCGCTCACGTAGATGAAGATCGGGCGCGACAGAGGCTGGTACGAACCATCAAGCACGGTCTTCTCGCTGGGCGCCACTGCAGGCTTGCCATCCTTCTCGACGATGGGCAGTGCCTTGAGCTTGGCGGTGTTTTCTGCGTAGTACGCATAGCCAAAATACCCGATGGCATTGACATCACCGGCCACGCCCTGCACCAGCACATTGTCGTCTTCCGACGCGGTAAAGTCGCCACGGCTGGACTTGGACTTGCCAACAATGGCTTCGGTGAAGTAGTCAAACGTACCAGAATCAGAGCCAGCGCCAAACAGCTTGATCGGCTGGTTGGGCCACGTGGGGTTGACCTGGTTCCAGTGCGTGATCTTGCCCTGGGCAGCGGGCTCCCACATCTTCTTGAGCTCGGCCACGGTGGCCTGCTTGAGCCAGGTGTTTTTGGGGTTGATGACGACGGTCAGCGCGTCAAATGCCACAGGCAGTTCGTAGTATTCGATGCCGGCGGCACGGCAGGCTTCCATTTCTTTGCCCGAAATTGGACGAGAAGCGTCGGCAATGTCCGTTTCACCGCGGCAGAACTTCTTGAAACCACCGCCGGTGCCCGATACGCCCACGGTGACCTTCAGGCCCTTGTTGGCCTTCTGGAACTCTTCAGCCACACCTTCGGTGATGGGGTACACGGTGCTCGAACCATCGACCTTGACAACCTGCGCCATCGCCGGGACGCTCAGAAAGGCCAGCGCCGATACGGCGAGCAGCGACTTGATGTTGATAACTTGCATGGTGCGTTTTCTCATTCAATGAAAAGGTTGAGACGAATTTATGATCTTTGTGTGACCAATTGATGACAGATTGATCACATCGCACTGCAGCCGCGCACCGCCACCTTGCCTTTGTGGTGCAGTTCCATCTTTCCCTGGGTCTCCAGGCGCCAGCCTTCACCTTCGTACACACCGTCTGCCTTGCGGTCGAGTTCATATCCACCCTCATAGCGGATACGCACGGTACTGCCATCGGCAGCCAGGCGAGCCTGGAAGCGCTTGCCACCCTCGCACTCGTACGAGACAAATTTGCCAGCCTGCATGCCAGCGGGCACCGAGGGGCTGGAAGCACAACCTGCCAGCAAGGCAGCACCAGCGAGCGCGATAGAAAGAGCGGACTTCATGGGTTCTCCAGTCAAAATTGATAACCTGTGAACTATTGCAACCCTCTGTGACAGTGCGATGACCTTTTGGTGATGACTTGATGTCAAACCCACGAGCGCCCTTGCGGGTTGTCCGGTTTCATCACAAATCTGTCAAGAAAATGCGCCACACTCTTCTGTTGGCTTTTCCTCCCCCCTGCGACCGGCGCGAATTCACTGTGCCCCACGAAACGTCTTTCATGCAAAACGGAACCCTTCTCGCCGCGGTTGATCTGGGCTCGAACAGCTTTCGCCTGGAAATCGGCCGCTTCGAACACGGCCACATTCAGCGGGTGGAATACCTCAAGGAAACGGTCCGGCAGGGCAACGGACTCGATCGGGAACACAACCTGAGCCTTGAGGCCATGCAGCGGGGCTGGGACTGCCTTGCACGCTTTGCTGAACGGCTTGCAGACTTTCCGCGCGCCCGCGTCCGTGCGGTGGCAACGCAAACGCTCCGCGAAGCCCGCAACCGCGATGTTTTTTTGCAGCGCGGCAGCGAAATCCTGGGGCACCCGATTGACGTGGTCTCCGGCCCTGAAGAGGCTCGCCTGATTTACCAGGGTGTCTCCCGTCTGCTGCCCCAGTCCAGCGAACGGCGTCTGGTGGTGGACATCGGGGGCCGCTCTACCGAACTGATCCTTGGCGAGCGCTTTTCGGCGCAGGTCGTCGCGTCTTTTCGCGTGGGCAGCGTTGCCTGGTCCGCGCGCTACTTTCCGGACGGACTCTTCACCACCCAGGCCTTCGCCACCGCTGAAATAGCCGCCAAGGCAGTGCTTGATGAGGCGCTCGCCACCTACCGCCCCGACACGTGGGACGTCGCCTATGGATCCTCCGGAACCATCGGTGCAGTGGGCGAAATTCTTGCGGCTGCCGGCCATCCTGATGGACGTATCACCCCTGAACTGCTGGACTGGCTGCGCGACCGTCTGCTGCGTGCCCAGAGCGCCGACCGCATTCGCCTCGACGGCCTGAAGGACGACCGCCGCGCCGTCATTGGTGGAGGCCTGAGCATCCTGCGGGCATTGTTCGACCTGCTTGGGATCAAGGAAATGAAGGTCGCGCAGGGCGCACTGCGCCAGGGGGCGCTGTTTGACATGCTGGACCGGGAGTTGCCCGAGACCGATCTGCGCTCGTCCACTGTGCTGGGTCTGATCCAGAGTTTCGCGGTAGATCAGGCGCATGCAGAGCGGGTGGCCAAGGTCGCTTGCCGCCTTTTCGCCCAAGCCCTGCCCACACACACCGGCACCGGGCAACGCAAACTGCGCTGGGCTGCTTTGTTGCATGAGATCGGTTGCCGCATATCGCACAGCGACTACCACCGCCATGGTGCCTATATCCTCGATCACTCCGACGTGGCCGGCTTTGCACAGCATGAACTCCACCGCCTCGGAGCGTTGGTGCTTGGACACCGTGGGAAGGTGCGCAAGCTGGAGGCCGACCTGAATGACGCCCTGTTTGCGGTGCAACTGCTGTGTCTGCGCCTGGCAGTCATTTTGTGCCACGCACGGCGCGACCCCGACGAACAGGGGCTGTCATTGACTATGCAGGGCTCACGTTTTGACCTCTCTACCCGGTCCGGCTGGGCGGCCGCTTTTCCACAGTCGGCCTACCTTCTGCGAGAAGAGGCCTACGCCTGGCAGCGCTCCGGATGGGAGCTGGAAGTCACCCTCACCTGAGGGCCCTCGTTCGCTGTTGATTCCAGCTTCCGGCATCGGTCCGCTCTGACGGCACCGCTTTTGCATCAGCCCGGTTTCACTGCGGATGCGCGGGTTTGCGCGGTGCGCGCGCGGCCCTCGCTGCTGTTGGAAGACGTTGGTGGTTGCCACGCAAACCCTTGTCAACATGACAAACAACGATATATACTGTTTATACCGTTTAAAGGACCTCGCATGACCACCCCAGCACCTGTGGGCACCCCGCTGCCTGGAACCAAAATCCTGCCCGCACGCAAAACAGCTCCCCGCAAGAGCGCCACAAAAGCGGTTGCCGCCACCAAGCCGTCAGTGGCGCCCAAAGTTGCGCTCAAGGCTCCAGCCGCAGCCAAGGCGAAACCCCAGAAGGCTGCGCCTGCAATGCCTGCCCCTGAAAAAGAGACCAAGGCCAAGAAGCCGAAGTTGGTGCGCGACAGTTTTACTATTCCGAAGGACGAGTATCTGGCGCTGGACTCGCTGAAGCAGAGAGCCATCGAACTGGGCCGCCCGACCAAGAAGAGCGAACTGCTGCGAGCAGGCCTCAAAGCGCTGGGCGGGATGTCTGCCCCTGCGCTACGCGCCGCGCTGGAGGCGGTTCCGGCCATCAAGACGGGCCGACCCAAGAACGACAAGTAAGTTCGGACCCCGCGTCGCCGAACTGCCCCTGCATTCTTGTGATTTCACAGGCGCCTGCCCTAAAGAAAGTCTGGCGACTGGACAGTCAGTAGAACCGTCTCCTGGTGCTCCATGCGCTGACGCTGGCGCAACCACCAGACGGCTCCCTTGCGGACCGCGCATTCACCTGAGGTCATTCCCAGCAGGCTGGCCAGCGTTTGCCCCAGCACCGGCTGGTGCCCGATGACCAGGACAGCACCTCGCCCCTGGGGCCACTGCACAAGCTCCATCAGGTCCTGCATGGAGCCATCAGGCGACAATTCGGCGCGCAGCTTGTATCTGCGCCCCAAAGCCTGCGCGGTTTGCTCCGTTCTGCGTGCCGGGCTGCACAACACCCGCAGGCCATTGGGCAGTTGGCGGTCCAGCCAGGCGGCCATGCGCTGTGCCTGCTTCTCGCCGCGTGGTGTCAGCCCACGCTGAAGATCCTCAATGCCTTCGCCACCTTCCACCGCTTCGGCATGTCTCCAGAGTATGAGATCCATGGCAGAGTCCACGTTCAGACACCGCGCGGGGTCGTTGCCACGGGCGTATACCGTTCCATCAGCGCGTTCTGGGCACCCAGCCCCTTGACGGGGTTGCCTGCCATCACGTAGTGGCCATCGGGCTGCAGCTCCCAGGCGTCACGCTCATCCTGCTCGTAGGCAACCAGGCATTCATCAATGATGCGCTGACGAAGTTCAGGGTCGGTCACCGGCCATGCGATCTCGACCCGCCGCATCATGTTCCGGTTCATCCAGTCTGCGCTGGAGCAATAGAGCTCTTCTTCCTGCCCGCAGCGGAAATAGAACACGCGCGAATGCTCAAGAAACCGCCCGATGATGGAGCGGACACGGATGTTGTCCGTCACGCCGTGGACCTGCGCCGGCAAGATACAGGCCCCACGCACAATCAGATCGATGCTTGCACCCCGTTGCCCCGCCAGCACCAGCGCACGCGCAATGGCTTCGTCGGTCAGAGAATTCATCTTGGCAACAATGCGCCCACCCTCACCACGCTCGGCAGCAAGGCCCACCTGCTCGATTTTTTCCAGCGTACGGCGGTGCAGGTGAAACGGCGCCACCAGCAGGCGGCGCATGCGCGGAAGGCGGTTTTGGCTGGCAAGGTGGTTGAACACGTTGTCCATATCGGCCGTGGTTTCCTTGTCGGCCGTCAGATAGCTCAGATCGGTATACAACCGAGCGGTCCCGGGGTTGTAGTTGCCGGTGGACAAATGTCCGTAGCGCACCATCTGCCTGCCCTCGCGCCGGGTCACCAGCAGCATCTTGGCATGCGTCTTGAGGCCCACCACGCCATAAACCACCTGGGCACCGACCGACTCCAGCGCCTCGGCCCAGTTGATGTTGGCTTCTTCATCAAACCGTGCCTTGAGCTCGACCACTGCCATGACTTCCTTGCCGCGACGGACGGCCTCGCGCAGCAAATCGAGCATCTGCTGATCCGAGCCCGCACGGTAGATGGTCTGCTTGATCGCTACCACCTGCGGGTCATGCACAGCCTCCCGCAAAAACGCCAGCACGCCATCGAAACTCTCGAACGGCTGGTGCATCAATATGTCCCGCTGCTGCAACTGATCCATGATCGGCGTACCCAGATGGATCTGCCGGGGCCAGGTAGGCCGCCATGGCGGAAACAGCCATTCGGGTTTGGCCACCAGATCAATCAGTTGTGACAGTCGCACCAGGTTCACCGGACCATGGACGCGATAGAGCGCAACCTGCGGTAGATCGAACTGGCGCAACAGGAAGTTGGCCAGGTAGTCCGAGCTGCCTGCCGAGACCTCCAGCCGCACGGCACGACCGAAGTTGCGTTGCTGCAGTCCCTGGCGAAGCACCATGCGCAAGTTGCGCACATCTTCCTCGTCCACTGCCAGATCCGAATGCCGCGTAACGCGGAACTGTGAGAACTCCATCACCTCCCGCCCGGGGAACAGGTCGGCAAGGTGCGCACGCACCACGCTTGAGACGCTCACGAACTGCATTCCCTTGGGTGCAACCTGGGATGGCATGCGCGTGAAGCGCGGCAAAAGGCGAGGTACTCGAACGATGGAAATTTCGTTCTCGCGCCCGAAGGCATCGCATCCCTTGAGCCGGACAATGAAATTGAGTGACTTGTTCGCCACCTGCGGGAAAGGATGGGCAGGATCGAGGCTGATGGGCACCAGCAGGGGCCGGACTTCGCGGGCAAAGTAATCCTGAACCCACCGACGCTGCGCCGTGTTGCGCTCGCCATGCGCAACGATGCGGATGCCCTTTTCAGCCAGAGCGGGCATCAAGGCCTCGTTGTAGAGAGCGTACTGGCGCTCGACCAGGTGGTGCGCCTTGGTTGCCAGTGCGTTCAGGGAAGCGACGGTGTAGTCCCCCTTGGTCTCGCCATTGCTGGCTGCGGTAATGTGGGGCTCAGCCCGCACCTCGAAAAATTCGTCGAGGTTGGAAGAAACAATACAAAGGTAACGCAGGCGCTCAAGCAAGGGCACATCCTTGCGCCCTACCCAGTTGAAGACACGCTCATTGAATGCCAGGATGCTGTGGTCCCGGTCAAGCAGTTGCAATGACGGAAGCTGCACCTGCAATGCGCTTGCGGCAGAAGCCTCATCGCTGGGGGTTTCGGTGGTACCTTCAGCCATGGCACCGCTCTGCGGCTCGGGCGATTCAGCGCTCGACCCTGGGGATGAAGCACTGTCTTGCACGTCAACCGCCGTTGTTCCATCGCTTGATTTCTCGGTCGCTTTTCTTCTTGGCATCGTTGACATGAGCACAATCACCAGTGTGTTGGAACCCTGGAAGTATTCGACAGAACAGTGACGGTTTCGTGACAGTCACAATGCCATTTTGACACCTGTCACGGGCAAGCGCCTTTCAGTCAGGCACCAAGAAAATGCTTACGGTACTTGGCGGGAAGATCAGCGATGCGCATGAGCATGGGCAGATCGGCCGAATTGAAGTCTGGATCCCATGCCGGTGCCCCCAGCACTTTGGCACCCAGCCGCAGGTACCCCTTGATCAGCGCGGGCGGCTCGATGTCCAGCGAATCATCCAACCGCTCCACTGGCAAAGGCAGGCGCGGGCGCACCTGGAACTCAATGGGCGCAAGATGGGTCTGACGCACCTGGCGCCAGATGCTGGCCGCCGTGTCGCCGGACACCACGCCGTTGTGCATCATGGGAATGCTGGCGCAGCCCACCATGGTGTCTAGCTGGTTGCGCACCATGAAATCGGCCAGCGCCCCCCACAAGGCCAGGATCACGCCGCCATGGCGGTGCTCGGCATGCACACAGCTGCGCCCCAGCTCCACCATGCGCGCACGCAGGCTGCGCAGGCGTGTCAGGTCGAACTCGGTGTCGCTGTAGGTGCTGCCGATGCGGCGCGCCTGCGCAGGTGTCAGCACCCGGTAGGTACCAATCACCTCCTGACTTTCGGCGTCGCGCACCAGCAGGTGTTCACAATAGTCGTCGAACACATCGATATCATGGCCGGGGAGCGTGGGCTTGAGACGCGCACCCATCTCGACCGCAAAAACCTCGTACCTCAGGCGTTGCGCCGCCCGAACCTCGTCGAGGTGGCGCGCCCAAGCCACTTCAACACTGCCACGCGCACCCGCTGCGTCCGGGCGATGAAGTGACCCCCTGGGAAGCGACACAGGGGAAAGCGGCAAGGTGGGGCTGGGCAAGTCGTTCATGGGGACTCCTGGTGAGCACGCCCCGGGACTGGATTCGGCGAATCGGCACCCGGCGGCAAACATCCGCAGTGTGGATGTGCTGGATGAAAGCGCCGTGTCGAATCCATGAACAAGCCGTGACAAGACGGCTTGCCCCGTCGGGCCGTTAACCTTTGTTAATGCCGAACCGCAGTGACAAAACCACACTGCAGGCATGAGCCCACCTGAAGCCATTCCAAACCACGGCGCGCGCCGTCGCTTCCTTCAACAAGGCCTTGCACTGGCAGGCGCAGCCGCGACAGCAGCAAAGGCAACCCCGATTGGTGCTGCTTTGCCAACGCACCAGCGCCGCCCCGGAAATGCCGACCTGCCCTACGGACAACCGGCCCCCTTTGAGGCCGCCGTAGTGCGCACCGAATCGCGCGACGCAGGCTTCAGCGGGTGGCGCACGCCGCTGCAGCACCAGCGCGGCACCATCACCCCCAATGGACTGCACTTTGCGGTGCACCACAACGGTATTCCCGACATTGACCCCACTCGCCACTGCCTCATGCTGCACGGTCTGGTCGAACAGCCACTGCGCCTGGACTGGGAGCGCCTGCAACGCTATCCCATGGTCAGCCGCGTGCACTTTCTGGAATGCGCGGGAAACTCGGCGGCGAACGCCCTTTCGCCCTTCGCCATGGACTTGCCGCTGGGCCACCTCGCGGGCGAAGTTTCGTGTGCCGAATGGACGGGTATTCCCTTGTCTATCCTCATCGACGAAGCCGGGCCCAAATCCAGCGCCCAATGGGTCATTGCCGAAGGCGCCGACGCCGGCTCGCACGCACGCAGCCTGCCGCTGAAGGCACTGCGCCAGCATGGGCTGCTGGCCCTGTTTCAGAACGGCGAGCGGCTGCGCTCCTCGCAGGGCTACCCCATGCGCCTGTTCATTCCCGGATGGGAGGGCAACGTCAACGTCAAGTGGCTGCACCGGCTCGAATTCAGCGACACCCCTGCCCACACCAAAGACGAATCGGGCCTGTACACCCAGGTACTGGCCGATGGGCGCATCCAGCGCTTTGCCCTGACCATGGAGGTCAAATCCCTCATCACACGCCCCAGCGGCCAGCAGACCTTGCCCGACCCGCAAGGCCATTTCGAGATCGAAGGCCTGGCTTGGTCAGGTCGGGGACGGATTGCGCGCGCAGAGATCTCGTTGGATGGCGGCCAGCGCTGGGCAGATGCGCAGCTTCACGGCCCGGTGTTGGATCGGGCATTCACTCGCTTCACCCTGCCTTGGCAGTGGCGCGGCCAAAGAGCCTTGCTCATGAGCCGTGCCACCGACGAGCACGGACATATCCAGCCTGCACGCAGCACCTGGAAGGCCCGCTACGCGGCCCACTCCTTCAACCACTACAACGCCATCCAGGCCTGGGCCGTGGGCCGCGACGGCCGGGTGCAAAACACCTATGCCTGAAGTGCTGCACATGCCATCGCCCTACTCTCTTTCCACCTCCTTGCGACGTGCGGCTGCTCAGGCCCACGCTCTGGCCTTCGCGATCTGCATGCAGGGCACCGGATACGCTCTGGAGCAACCCACCCCGTCGGCGCACCATCCCACCACACTGACGGCGCCCGCCTCCCGCGCAGGCCTGGGCGAGCCCTTGAGCACGCAGGAACTGGCTGCATTCGACATCACCATCTTCCCCGACGGGCGTGGGCTGCCTCCGGGTCAAGGCAGCGTGGCCCAGGGCCGGGCGCTGTACGCCACCCATTGCGCGGCGTGCCATGGCGAAAGCGGCACCGAGGGCCCTGCTGCACGCCTGGTGGGCAGCGACGGCTTCATTGGCTGGAACGACCTCCTGCGCCCTCTGCGCATCGCCAAACACCCGCTGCTGGTACAGTCCGTAGGCGCACGCTGGCCCTACGCCACCACGCTGTTTGACTACATCCGCCGGGCCATGCCCTACCAGGCTCCCAAGAGCCTGGAGAGCGACGAGGTCTACGCGCTGAGCGCTTACCTGCTCTACCGCAACGACCTGCTGGACGAAGGCGCCTCACTGGATGCAACCACGCTGCCAAAGGTGGTGATGCCAGGTGCAAGAAAAACAGTGATGGAAGAACAGTAGCTGCAAGTAGGCCATGAGGGAGTCCTGCAACCTCCGCTGCCCCAGCTCAGCCCTTGCCCACCAGTCCCAGCCGCCCACGGATGCGCGACAGTGAGACGCTGGATACGCCCAGATACCGCGCCACATGGTGGAGCGGAATGCGCTCCTGCAACAACGCATGGTGGGCCCGAAAGGCCTGATACCGCTGGGCCGGGGTATGGCCGAGCAAGCTGGCTTCTCGGCGCGCCTGGGCAGCAAACAGGCTGTTGTGGGCCTCGTGCAGCAAGGCCTGCAGTGCGGGGTGGGTTTGCAGCAGTGCGCGCAGCGTGGCATAGGGCAGAAGCACCAGCGTGCCGGGCTCCAGAGCCTCGATGTAGTACTCGCTGACCGCGGGCACCGGCGGCATTCCATGGCCCACCCAGTCGCCCTCGCTGTGGAAGGCCCGGTTGCTCTCCACACCCTGCGCATCAAGGTAGTAACTGCGCAGCAGCCCGCGCTCAACCCACCAGCATTGCTCTACCGCATCTCCCGCACGCAGCAAGACCCGCCCAATATGCAGCGGCACACGCGGCAAGGCCGCCCATTGGGCACTGGCCTGTGGGTGGGATTGCAGCAACTGTTGCAAGGCGGCAGGCTGACACAGGGTGCAGCCCACCGGGGCAGAGACGACGGGGATGGCTTGGTTCACCGCGCGCATTGTCGCGCGGGATGCGCCCGGCCGCTACCTACCCAGGCCCAGCCGCAGAAGCCCCCAGGCCAACCACCCCATCATTGCGGCCACGGACAGATCCAACACACGCCACGCCTGGGGCCGCGCAAACACCGGCGCCAGCCAGCGCGCACCAAAGCCCAGCCCCACAAACCACAGCGCACTGGCGCTGGTGGCCCCCAGCCAGAAAATGCCTTGCGCGCCCGCTGGCTGCTGCGCGCCCATGGCTCCAATCAGCAGTACCGTGTCCAGGTACACATGGGGGTTGAGCAGGCTGATGCCCAATACCTGGGCCAGCACCTGCCGGGGCGCCTGCCGCTGACCCTGCGCCTGCGCCAGCAGGGACTGGGGTTGCAGCGCACGGCCCAAGGCCTGCCAGGCATACCAGGCCAGGGCCGCAGCGCCCAACCAGGCCACCACACGCAGCAGCACCGGGCTGCTGGCGAGGAACACCGCCAGGCCACTGATGCCCAGCGCCATGAGCGCGGCATCCAGTGCCACACACACCAGCACCACCAAGGCCACATGTTCGCGCCGCAGGCCCTGGCGCAGCACATAGGTGTTCTGCGCCCCGATGGCGGCAATGAGCGACAGCGTAAGCCCCAGCCCCGCCACAAAGACGGACGCAGCGACAGAAGAATCCCACACCACAGAAGACAACATGGAGGGCAGTATGGTGGCGCACCATTCTCCATGCCAGCAAATTCTGCTAATCTCGATTCAGCATTGCTTCATCTTCAATGGCCACTTCACCATGCTCGACCCCACCTTGCTGACCACCCTGGCCGCCGTGGTACGTGAAGGCAGCTTCGAACGTGCTGCCGGCGTGCTGCACGTCACGCCCTCGGCCGTGTCGCAGCGCATCCGCCTGCTGGAGGACCGCGCTGGCGCGGTGCTGGTGGTGCGCGGCCAGCCCTGCACCCCCACCGAACTGGGTGCTCGCCTGTGCCGCCATGCGCAGACGGTGGCGCTGCTGGAAGACGAGCTGCGGCGCGACCTGCCCTGGGTAGGGGAGGCGCAAGAGGGCCTGCTGCGCACCACAGTGCGCATCGCCATCAATGCCGACAGCCTGGCCACCTGGTTCATTGCGGCACTGCAGGCATTCAGCGCCGAGGACGACACCCTGGTGGACGTGGCCGTGGACGACCAGGACCACACCGGCGACTGGCTGCGCCGGGGCCATGTGCTGGGCGCGGTGACCTCGCTGGCACAACCCATCCAGGGCTGCCGCAGCCGCAAGCTGGGCGGCCTGCGCTACCTGGCCACCGCCTCGCCCGCCTATGTGCAGCGCTGGTTTGCGCAAGGGGTCACCCCCAGCGCACTGGCGCAGGCCCCCAGCCTGGTGTTCGACCGCAACGACCGCCTGCAGGAGCGCTGGGTGCGCCGTGCCATACGCAAGCAGGTGACCCTTTCGGCCCACCGCCTGCCCTCCACCCAGGCCTTTGTAGACGCCTGCCTCTGCGGCATCGGCTGGGGCATGAACCCTTGGCACCTGGTGCATGAACACCTGCGCAGCGGCCGCCTGGTGGAACTGCTGCCCGGCCAGCACCTGGACGTACCGCTGTACTGGCAATGCGCCACCCTGCCCTTGCCCGCGCTGGAGCGGCTGGGGCGGTGCGTGCAAAGCGCTTCCATGGCATCTCTTGTGCGCTGACCCTCAATACCGCACACTCCACACGGAACATTCCCCGCACGGCCAATAGGGTGGCTCTTGTTTCCGATGGAGGACGCAATGCTCAATCGACGACTAGCTTTGGTACTTTGCTCTGGATTGGCTCTGGCCCAGTTGGCTGCAGCCGAAGTGGTGAACCTTCCCTACACCGACCCTTCGGGCCAGCCCGCCACGGTGGAAGCGGTGCTGAGCATCCCAGCCACCCCAGCCGACAACGGCGTGCGGCGCAAGGGTGTGGTGATATTGCACTCGCGCGCCGGTTGGCAGCTCAATGCCACCACGCAATATGCCGAGCTGTTTGCAACCAAAGGAGTGGTCGCTC
>Ga0138256_10003983_pt1 | contig 15668 bp, 12 predicted proteins | sample KNB2016incub_MG_FD_105486 | JGI IMG/M metagenome (GOLD analysis project Ga0138256, IMG submission 105486) | Active sludge microbial communities from wastewater in Klosterneuburg, Austria - KNB2014incub_MG | ecosystem: Engineered > WWTP > Activated sludge > Unclassified | place: Austria... | reverse complement strand
CCGGTCGGCAAACTCGCGCAAGGTCTGCATCGGCAGCGGATTGCCGGCAAACGGCACTGCGATAATCGCTTTCGTGCGCGGCGTCAGGCGCGCAGTGAGGGTTTCGACCGACACATTCCAGGTCGCCGCATCCATGTCGGCAAGCACCGGAGTTAAACCCGCAAGCTCAACCGTTTCAAATGTGGCGATGAAGGTGTTCGCCGGCACAATGACTTCAGAGTCGTCAGGTAAATCCGCGGCTGCGAGCGCAATCTGCAGTGCTGCAGTGCACGAAGATACAGCCACTAAATTTTCGGTTTCGAGTTCGGCGCACAGCGCCGCGGTAAACCGTTCGGTCAACGGGCCGGTCGTCAGCCAACCGTTATCGATGGCTTCTTTGAGATACGGGGCAGCGTCGTCAAAATCGAGCGGCGCGCGCGCAAAAGGAATGCGCTTCACATCACGCATTCCGGCGTTTAACGGCCACGCGTTCAGTCTTTTTCAGCGCAAGACCAGGATTCACATGCTTTTCGGTGCTTTTGACTTCGAAGTGGAGGTGCGCTCCGGTCGAGGCACCGGTTGAACCCACCAAAGCAATTTTTTGCCCACGTTTAACATATTTCCCTTTTTTCACCAGCAGTTTGCTGGCATGGCCATAGACGGTGAATAAGCCATTCTTATGGCGCAGAATCACCATGTTGCCATAGCTGCCGCCGTCACCCGAAAAGGCCACGACACCATCGGCTGCCGCATGGATCGGCGTGCGCATTGCGGCACCAATGTCGAGGCCGGTGTGGAAAGCTTTATTGCCTGTAATCGGATGCACGCGCCAGCCGAAACCAGAGGTCAGACGGTGGTTGGCTTTGATCGGCCAGGCAAAAACTTTCTGTTTAATATACTGAATTTCGGGCAATGGCTTTGCTCCGGGCAGAAACACTTCTTTGCCGGCAGGCAGCGCCGCTGTCGTGATGCCGTTGGCTTTTTTGATCGCGTCGCTCGAAACTTTGTATTTCTTCGCGATTTCCGCCAGTGTTTCTTTTTTTGCGGTCTTATGGAAAATGCCCGATCGGTCGGGAATGCGCAGCGTATCGCCGGGTAAAATCACCGTTTTCTCTTTAATTTTATTTGCATTGACGATCGTCTGCACGCTGACACCGTACTTTTGCGCCAGCCGCCACACCGATTCACCCGATTTTACGGCATGATTATGAATTACAACTTTCGGGCCTTTTTTAAGGACTGTGGGTTTTGCTTCGGCTTTTTCTGCCTTTTTCTCAGCGGCAGCGGATTCAACCTCTTTCGGGGCAGGTGCAGCCACGCCTTGAATCAGACCTTCGTCGGGTACGAGTTCATCCACCAGGCGCAGATCTTCTTCCCCCTTTTCAGGATTCTTTTTGATTTCGTCAAAATAGCGGTCGAGCGCGACATCCACGTCGGCGCTTTTGAGCTCCTGGTGGTCTGCATATGCGGTATTGTTGAGCGAAACCGGCATTTCGCGGTGTGCTTCGGCGGATTTCTGCCGTGCATGCGATTTGGCCGATAGATGCGATTCATCACTGAAAAAGATGAACAGCATCAGAACCAGAGAAAGTCCGGCTATTCCCAGAAGCAGGCGATCAAGCACTCTCACCGTAATTATTTTCGGCAGAAAGATCGCAGACCTTTTCTGTTTTTGTGCTTTTCGGTCAATGGACTGTCCGGGGCACGCCGGTATATGGTGCATATCATCGGAGGCGGCGTCGCCGGTTTTCTTCTGGCTGAAGAGCTCGATAAACGCGGCAAAGCATGGCGGCTCTATGAACGCTCGGCTGCCGTCGGTGCCGAAGCATCGGGAAAAAATGCCGGTATTGTGCGCACCTACGAAGCCGACCCGGTGATCGCCGCGGTGGCGGCAAAGTCCCTCGCGTATTATAGCGAGAACGAACCATCCTTCAGCAAGACGGGCATTCTGCTGCGACCGTGGGAATTCGACTACGATGTGGAGGGCAGTGAAACGCGGCCTTTCAGCCACGGCCGCTTCACCGGATTTTTTCTGCCAGAGAACGGTACCGTACAACCCATGGCGATGCTCAACCGCCTCGCCAATGCAAAGTATAAGCATGGTAAAATTATCTTCAACTGCGAGGCTGTCATCGAGCTCCAGAATAATGAACTTAGACTGCGCGTTCCCGGCGTGGAATCGGTGGGAGAAGGTGCACAGATAGTTATCGCGGCGGGAGAAGGTTGTGCGGTTTTCTCCGAAACCCTGCGCGCTAAATTGGGGCTCATCTCACACCAGCGCACACTCTACGAATACCGTAACGCAACAGGTTATACCGGGCCGGTGGAGTGGGACGAAGAATCGGGCTGCTACTTTCGCCCCTGGGGAGAAACTCTCGTGGCGACAGCGGGTGAGCAGATTCCGGTGCCGGTAACGTATGCGCGCGACGACCAGCCTGTCAAATCAGAACAATCGGTGGCTCTGCTCGAACAACAATTCCCGCTGTTGGGTCGCGCGGAACTCGTGAGTTACCGTACCTGCCGCAGAACAATGCCGCTCGATAACCGTCCGTTTTGCGGCAAAGACAGACAATTCGACCGAGTATTCTGGTTTACGGGTCTGGGGGGCAGGGGCATGTCGATTGCACCAGCGCTCGCGCAGGCGCTCGCCGACGTTATTTGCGGCGTGAATACAAATCAGGATCTCACCCCTTTCAGCCCGGCGCGGGTTCATAATCAGTAAAGGCTCTGGCAGAACTTCCTTAGATCGCTTTCTGAACAGGAACCGATCAAAGCGGTATGCCCAAGATGCGATGGCGCACACCATTTTCTGTTTCGGTACGGATGTATAAGAAGGTCAGGAAAGAAAAGCGTTTGTAGTTCTCTTCTGTTTCATAATGCCACAGAAGTCCATAGAGACTGCCGTAAGAATCAAAGCGGCGTTCGGTATTTCCAACGCTGTCGGTTGACTGAGCTAACCGGCGACTGTGGTAATAGACTGTTCCCAGGGCCACGTGCTGCGTTTTTTCATACGCTTCAAAATCACTATTCTCGTAATACAGTAGCCCCAGAGCCACGGCCCTGAAAATGCGATTGCCGCCGCTTTCATTGCTAAATCTTGCCAGCAGAAACGGCAAAATCAGGTTCGTGTCATTGCCCGTGCGGGAAAACCACCACAGCGGCAGCAGGTGATGCCGCACATATTCTGATGAAGGAATGTGTTTATAACCGGTGACGAGCGCAAAATGCCAGCTGAACGCCGATTCGGCGTCCGAGTAGTTGGCACCTAGGCCGTACAACAAACGGAAAGTCTGCCGCGTGCTGTGGCGTTCATACCAGAGTGTGTACAAAAGCGAGTGCCACGAAAAAGACCCGGCATTCAGGTCAGATGTGCGCCCCGCGAGAAAGAGAAAGTTGTCATTGGCATACTTGTCCGAACGTTCGTAGAAATATCCTGCGACAAAACGCACGGTCGCATTAGGGTTGGTACGGGCATAATACAGCGGGAAAACCCAGCGAACCGTTTCGTCGTAACTGCCTTCGGTCGACTTGCCATGCGAGACGGACTGGTAATAAGGGAATAAATAGAAATTCGAATAACTGCCGCCTGTGTGTGCGTCGCGGTGCATAAGCAGAGGGACACCGAAAAAACGGTGCCGTTTATTGCTGTGCCGGTAGAACAGCCAGGAATAAAACCCGCCGCTTTCGCCCCCGGAAAAGGTCAGGTGCAGTGGAGAGACCTGCAGATGGAAAGATTCTTCGTCGCGGTAATCCTGCCGGTAGTTCCAGAACAGACCAGCGACAGTGAGCCAGGATTCAAAGCGCGCGCGGGGCACGTATTGGCTGTTCACGGGTGCTTCGGCAGGGGGAGCTGTCTCGCTGCGATGGTACCACACAGGCAGAATATACGTCGTGGATTCAAGGGCATCGTGCGAATCAGCCAGATGCAATAGGCCCCAGATGCCGAATGTCTTTTCATCGTCGTCACGCGAGCGGTAAAACAGCCAGGATACTGTGCTGAAATTTTCGTTGGTGATGCGCGTGTGGTGCAGCGGGGAAAAATGTACCGTTGACTTTATGCCGTCCGCGAGATGCCATTTATGCCAATAAAGCGGAAAGATACGAAAACCGCCGCGCTCCGGTGAGTCGTACCAATTAATGATTGGCCATAAGATCGTCTTTTCCCGCAGGCGCTCGTTGCATTTCAACTCATTCCAGTAGAGAATCAATACCCAGGCGGATTTCTCATCGTTACAACTATTCACTCTGTGTTGCTGGCTACCATAGACCGGGAAATACACCAGGTAGTGAGATTCGTCGTCCTGGTAATGCACATAAAACGGGATAATCGTCTGCACTCCGTTATCCGACTTTGTATCCCAGGTCAGCCAGCTCAGCGGCAGAAGCCTGAAGTGCCGGTAATGGTCTGCGCGTTCATACGCCGAGACACCAAATAGCAGATACAGGCCGAAGAAATTCTCTGAATCAGCGCGCGTTCTCAGTCGTTTCTGGCCGATCGCCGGTTGTGCTGTTGCGGTTTCCGGTATGGTTGTGTGTGCCGGCTCTGCCGCAAACCGCACAGCATCGCGCGATGAAATACGGAACAAATTATAGAACCAACCGAGATCCCAGTCGACAAGCAGGCGTTCGTTGTTTACCTCGGCGCCTACCGGCGAAAGAGCGATTTTCTCTTCTGACAACGAAATGCCGCTCGCATTGATATGCAGTGAATAATCTTTGCTGTGATAGCTCAGATACAGAGGAATGAACGCGCGCAGCGAACTCTGCGGATTGCTCATGTTGATATAGAGCGGCGATACGGTTGAAGTCCCGTTTTCCGTTGTTCCCGAATAGAATAGCGGGAAAATCAGCCAGCTCGACCGGCTGGGGGCGGTGCTACGCCAGATAAATGGAATCAGGTATGCGCCAAAAGAATAATCTCCCTCACGGGAATAATAATAGAGGGGAAGGGCATAAGACAGAATGTTTGCGCTCCGGTCGGCGCTTAGATGTGCATCGTGGCCTGCCTGCGGCTGGGCAACGCCAGCACCGACCTCGCGCATCCTTGCGCTTCGGTGGCGGATCAGGTAAAACAGAGTCAGGTCTGTTTCTTGCTCATCGGAGCTCCACATCACGAGGGGAATCGCCGGGGCGCCGAATGACGTCGAGGGTGCCGTGGTAATATCTTTTCCCGCGGTCTTTGAATACCAGAATAGTGGGGTGAGCAGAAAACTGGTGCCGGCACCGTGGCGTGAGGAGTAATAGAAGGGAATCAGACTGTGGTACGAACTCCCGGCGTCTCCGTCGTTTCCCCAGTAAGCCAGCCACAGAACAGACTGGGCGAGCGTTTTGCCGTCAATCTCGCGGTAATAAGCGGGCGAGAGCAGCATGTAACGATTATCCAGCTTGCTTGCCAGGTCATAGTAAAAGGGGAAAACAGTGTGGCTGCGGTAGAAGGGGTAATCTTTATAAGCCCACAGCCAAAGAATATGCAGTGCGTCATGGTTTTCCCATTTCTCGCGCTGCACGAAAAACAGCCGCAACGGCAGCTTCTCTTCGCGCTCCCGGCCATAAATTTCCTGTTCGTTCGCATCCAGATCAGACCAGTTGCGGGCATGCGCCGCGCCGGCCGTAAATATCAGCAGCAGGAAAAACATCCGCCTCAGGACTTTTGCCCCCATCTGCAGGAAGATTTGTCTGCCCGATCTCACGTCAACCAAAGGGGCTGCGCGGCAGGTCACAAAAGATTTCCGGATTTTGGAACCTCGTTCGAAAAACGCTCTTTGCGCGCGCGCGTTTTCGTGACCTGCCGCGCAGCCCCCAAAGGCAAAACCTGCGACTTTGCTTTACTTCCCGTGCCAGCTTGACGATAATGTAATGAGGATTCTATGCGAAAACTAACAGCAATTGCCGGTGTTTTGATGGGTTTTGGTGCCCTGAGTGCGATCAATGTCGCCGAAAAGGCCAAATACAAAAGGGCAGAGGCCCTTGAGCAGCTGGTCTATCTCGAAGTGCCGCTGAAAAACTTCGGTGCAGAAAAGCCCGAACTGGCCCAGCAATACACCGACGCCAAACAGAAATACTCGGTGGCGTTGAGCTTTTTCTTTGAAGATAATTTCGTCGAATCGTATAAGCTGTTTCTCGAAGTGCAGAATAGCGTCGAAAAACTCTATGAACAGGTCTCCCTGTTTTACATCGATCGCACCAATACCGTTCTGCAGCAGGCGGTGAAAGAAGCGACAGAAATCGAAATGCGCTATAACCGCAAGGCGCCTTTCGCGACACAGACCATCGGCAAAAAACGCGAAGCCGGCGTGCGTATTGCGCAGGACAAAAAAGAAACGCAGCTTGAAAAACGCCTTTATGATCCGAAAGACATCCACTATCTCTATGACAAAAAAGCCATCATGGACAATATTGATGTCGCCTATATGCAGTTAGGCCAGGCAAAGGTTGCGCGCCAGAAGGCCCTCGACCTCGAAAAATGGCTCGAAAAAGGCAAAGCAATGCCGCCGACCATGAAAAAAAGCCGTATAGAGAGTTACAAAGGTGTGATCGAACTTTGCCGCCAGGCGAAGGTGAATGGCATCCACGTCATGCAGCTCAATCGTATTTATGACAACTACGAACTGCAGACAAAGTTCAAAGATAATTACTTTATGAAAGAGAAGCGTCTTGATCCGGTATTTGACTTTGCGATTCCTGATGAATTTGCCAAGGATGCGAGTGATTCACGCAACGCGATGCACGATAACAATGAGCGCATTATGGTCAAAGGTGAAGATCCCGAAAAGATCTGGGCCGATGGTAAAAAGCCCGTATCGAAAGCACAACGTTTCGGCGCAGCTGGCGGCAAAAGCAGCCAGCCGGCAGATAACAAGCCTAAATAACAGAGCGGGGCATACGCCCCGAACCGGCGCCGCAAACAAAGCCGGCGCCGGAGCAGCATGAGCCAAGCACCGGTAATTCAACTCAAATTAGCAGAAATAAAACCTTCCCGGTTGGTAGAAATAGCGTACTCGCCGTTCACCGGACAATTTTCACAAAAAGACATCAGCACTGAATTTCATATTCCGTACACTTTGCCGATACTGGAGTGTGACGTCGCAAAAACCGCATGGATTCTCACAATTTTTTTCAGCAACGCCGTGCGGTACACACCTGCATGGGGCAAGCTGATTGTCAGGGCCAATGTGGTGGCCAAAAAACTCCGCATTACCGTCGAAAACACCGGCTACGGGGTACCGATGGAGAGGCTGCAGCGTATGTTTCAGCGCGATGAAAATTCTGAATCGCCTGAATTTGGTCAGGGACTCGCGTTACTCCTGGCCGCAGAGATCGCCGAAGCGCAGCATGGCACGATCGGCGCCAGCTCAGAACTCGGCGTCATGACGCAATTTTACCTGGATTTGCCGATCGAAAAACTCACCGGAGAAAAACAATGAAAAAGAAAAACACCCTGAATCCCAAACTCCCGTTTGCGGGCCTCTGCGCGGTTGTCTGCGGCCTGCTCTTGAGCTTTCCCGTACCCGCGCAGGTCTCCGAAGACGTAATATCGCGGGTGCTGGACGATTGCCCGCAGAGCGTCAGCGAAGCGTATCAACGCAGCTTGCCGCGTTTTGCGAAGATATTACCCGCGAAAAAAGCCGATCCGGTAGTGACGCTCGAAGCGGTTGTGCCACGCGCCTGCTACCTCGAACTGCAGGATTGGCAATTACAGACTGCGCTGCAGCTCGGCCATTACGGTCTGAATCAGGGCCTGAAAGCCGAAACCATATCGGATCTGACCGAAATGCTCAGCTGGCGCATGATGGCTAAAGAGATTTATCTGAAACTTGGTAAAGTCTATGAGCGCATGCAGAAGGCAGGTGCAGCCAGTGAAGAAATCGCTGAAATCTTCCTCGTGGCTCAAAATGAAGGTTTGATGCCCGATCAGGCAGAAGGTATTACGTTAGTCTATGCCGAAGCGCGCGCAGCGGGCAAAACGCATGAAGAAAGTATGGCGGCAGCAAAAGCAGAGCTCCCGGCCTTAAAAAAGATCCGGGGTGAAAAGAAAGTGCATGAATTTGTGGCCGCCAATGCGGGCGTGAAATCCCGCTCGGCTGCCAATGCACCATTAACCGGCGACGCGTTGTGGGACCAATTGGAGAACGCGATCAAAACCGGGCCGGTGACGCCGGCGAAAATAGACGGCAAAAATGGCAAACAAGGCTGGGATTCAGGCAAGTTAACAGCATTTTTTGATATCTGGAAAGGCACGCCATACAAATGGGGCGGCCTCACCAAAAAGGGCATCGACTGCTCCGGCTTTGTGATCAAAGCAATAGAATCACAGTTCCCGTCGGCGAAATATCCACGCAGCGCCAGCGCACTATCGGCCCAGGGTAGTGCCGTCGCGCGCGAAAATCTCGTGCCGGGTGATCTGGTGTTCTTCGCGGCTTCGGGCGTCGCGGGCAAAATCACGCATGTTGGCATCTATATCAGTGAAAACCAATTTGCGCATGCCTCGTCCAAGCGCGGCGTCACTCTGTCGCGCATCGATGACAAGTATTACGTGAAGCGCTTTGTTTCGGCGCGCCGGTTGTTTTGAGCTGAGGATTGCTTGCAGATTTTCCCGGACAGGCTGGTCTTTCCGCGGAATTTCCTTTTTTTCAACCGCCTGCCTGCCCGGTTTGAGATTCTTGTCGTCGACCGCGGCGCAAAAACCCCGCGCGGCACGGTGTTCGAACTCGAACTTGCCGGGCAGCGCCTTGCGTTGCCGTCTAAAGCCGAACTCAAAGTCGGCGGGCGCTATGAACTCGAAAAAATCTCCGCGACGGAGTTTCGGATTCTACGCGAAATCGACGCAGAGAAGAAGGCAGCCGAGCCAGAGTCACAGCCGGCAAAGCAGCGCAGCGAACCGCGCCTTGCCGATGGCGCCGAATATCTGTCGCTGCACCCTTCTGCCGTGAGCCCCGATCTCCTCGCGGTCAGGTTTCTGTCAGAAGGCCGAAGCATCGAAAAGACCGGCGACACTAAGTATTCGTTTGATCTCACCGGAGAGTTTCCTTTGCGTGGGGTCTTTGTCGCGCGCTCGTCCGGAAAGTATACATTGTTTCTGTCAGGCACTGCCGCCGATACCGTCGCGGTCAGGCATTTTACAGAGGTGCTCAAAGACTTTGGTGTCGAGGCGATTCGCCAGGTGAGCGCAGATGTGCTAGACCGCATCGAACAGGGGTCGATCGACATGAAAACCTGATTTTCGTGCAATGATAAACGTCAGGGGATATATCCTGTTATGGTAGCACGGCGAATGGCGTACCGTCTACCCTATGCACGCGCAGTGTTGTGCCGTCGCGCAAAAGCGATTCGACATTGGTGCACGGCGTTAAGTCTGCCTGCAGAATGCGCGTGAGGCAAAGCGAGCCGTCGCTGCGCCGAAAAGCCCCCAGCGCAAAGGGAACTTCCGACCCGGGATTAAACCGCACCGCCACCGCGGCATAAAGAGTCAGCTTTTCGTCTTCGGCGAGCGGCCGGGGCAGAGTGCGCGGGGGCATTTCGGCATTAATCACTGCAGGTTTGCGTTCGAGGGCTGAACGCGAAAGAATCGCCACTGCATTGGTGCTGTCGATGCCACCGTTGCCGCCAAACAGAAAATGCTGCGCCGCCGGATTTTTTTCTGCATGCGATAGGATATCGATAAGACCTGTGGCCGCCGAGAGTGCGATCGCAGCCTGCGTATTCAGAATGCCGCCCTGTTCGTTCACGGCAATGCGCTTGCCGCTCAGTGCCACGTGCCCTGCTGCCAAAGACTGCGCGGCCACTTTAGGGTCGAGGTCAAAGTAGTCGGCTGCCTGGCGCACGAGCATGAGCGTGAAACAGTCATAGATCCACGCATAATCGATCTGTTCAGGTGCGAGAGCGACCTGCGCAAACGCGCGTTTTGCAGCGAGGCGGCCCGGCGAAGAAAAATCGCCCCGGGATGATACATATTTATGTGAGTTACTGGTGCCAACCGCATTGATAAAGAGTTCCGTCGTTTTTGCTTTAACGCATCCTGAATCTTTGAGGCGTTGCAACACTTTTTCATGCGCCACCAAGAACGCGACACCGTGGTCGGTCGCAACAGCCACCATCGGCGTTGAATAGATGCCGGCCAGATAGCGCCTGAGTTCACCCGGTTTGAGCGCTTTGCCGCAGGTAGCCGCGCGTGCATTATTCACTGCCTGATTGCGGTAATGGGCTGTGATATTTTCTGCGTCTTCGGCGCTGATGCCGGTTTCAAACATGAACCGATCTGCGAGCAGTGCATAGAGCGCGATCAGGTTGGCTTCACTGTGCTTTTCGAGCGTCGGTTCGAGCAGTGTGTCCGAGACCTCACGGTAATAAGCAATGCTCGCCGGGCCACCGCGCGGCGCTTCGGCACCGGCAATGAGCACAAGGCGTTCTTCGTCAGCGCACAGTTTACGCGCGAGTTCGAGTGCGGCAGGCATACTTGCGCCGCCGAGATCGACAGTGTGCAGTTCAATACCCGAGAGCCCCAGTGTACCGGCTTTTTTCACCACATCCATCAGGTGGTGCGGTTCGTAAATGGATGCGCCGAAACCGATAAAATCTGTAATGTGCCCGCGCAGATCGCCGAAACTGCACCCGGCGTTAGCAGAGCAGCGTTCTACCGCGAGTTGCAGGTATTGCCCGAGTTTTTCGTCGAGCGTGAGCTTCTTATAGTTGTTGCCCGTTGCCTGAATGGCTTCTTCGACGTCCTTCTGAATCGCGTCGCCGGCTGCGAACAACAAGGCCGGCATCAGCGCTTAAACTCCGGCAAATGCGCTGCGAGCGTGCGTTGTAATTCGGCATACCAGACGGGACAATGTTCGCAGGGTTTAAAAACCGGCCGGGCGCGATCAGTATCGTGCGGAAAAATATAAATTTGAGTGTTTTCTTTTCCGGCGAGATACGCCAGCAGAAAAAATTCTTCGATATTGCGGTTGCCGATCACCACACAGCCATAGCTGATTGCACCACCGTGCACGTTGATGCCAGTCGACATAAAAGAAGGATCGCGACCGTCGAGCTCGAGCATCGCTTTATCGAATGCATTCGGGTGATCGAGATGCAGGGCGAGATGGTATTCCCGGCTGAGTCCCATCGAATCGACGCCGTACACACCTTCGGGAATCTGCAAGTCGCCGTAATAGATCTTCGGCCCCTGTTTGCCGCTGTTCGCAGAGAAAGCATAGTCCTTCACATATTTCCAGCGGCCCTGCGCATCAGGCAGCCATAATTCTGTTTTTCTCTCTGCTTTAAAAACGGCCAGCCGCACAGCTTTGGGCGGGTAGGGCACCTGTGCATCGCGCATGGGTTTTACGAGGCGCGCGAGGATTGTCTGTTTGCGCGCTTTAACGAACTCACCGGGCGATTGTGCCGGGAGCGCCGTGGTAAAAAGCAGTAGTCCGAGGGCAAAGCCCGTGCTATGGATTTTCCGGCTGGGATGCATGCGATTTTTCCTCGTGCTTTCCTGAGCCCTGACTGTGTTCACCGCCAGATCCACCCTGGCCACCGCGCCGGCCGCGGCCACCGCGTCTGCCACGCCCGCCGCGTCTTCTGCGCTGCCCCGGCTGGCCATCGTGGCCTGCAGTTCGTTCAGGCCGTTCTTTGCCGTCGTGTCCCTCGTGGCGGGGGGCGTGGTGGCGCACAGGCGGTTCAGAATTTTCGGGCGCGTTATAGTCTTTTTCATCGACATCGATGCGCTCGACGGAGTTTTTACGAATCGATTCAGGTAATTTCTGGCGCAGGCCGATTTCCCAGAACAGCGCCTTCTGCAGCGCATCTTCATCGTCTTCTGAACGGGCGATGATTTTATAGACGATAAAAGCTTCCTGAAAGACTCGGCGCAGCTGGAATTCTTTGACCCAGCCTTTGCGTTCGGTCACGTTGCGGTGGAAGTTGTTCTGCGCGGCAAAAATCTGCATCAGTGTTTCATATTCGCGCTTTGTCAGACCGGCCGATTTTTGTATCACCTGCAACGGGTCTTTTAGCTTACGCTCCATTGTCTTTTCATGGTCCCGCACATTTTTGCGAATGATGGGGATCAGTGAACCGGCCACGAGCAGCGCGTAGTAGATATTCAGGTTGATATCTTCGTGTTCCTGAATCATGCGGTCGGCAATCGTGAGGCGTTTGCCGAGCCCGGTCTCCAGAAAATCATCCACCGACATGCCCGATTGAATGCCTTCACCTGAGACGACGGCCGGCATGAGGGTTTCGAGCAGGCCGGTCGTATTCAGAGCTCCGAAAACTTTTGCAGCCTGACCGGTACGGAAGATCTTATTGTATTCTTCGTGCAGGCGCGAGCCCGAAGCTTTTGCGAGCAGTCCCTGATACTTCTGTATTGCTTTGAATGTTGCCGGGTCGAGATCGAGGCCCAAAAGTGCCGCAAACTTTACGGCGCGGTACATGCGCACCGGATCTTCGGGGAACGAAACATCGGGGTTGCCGATGACGCGCACGATGCGGTCATTGATATCTTCAAAACCGCCGGTGTAGTCGACGATGGTTTCGTTCTTAATGTCAAAAATGAGTGCATTGATGGTGAAGTCGCGCCGTGCAGCATCTTCTTTAAAGGTGCCGAACTGGTTGTCGCGCTTGAGCAGCAAATCGTCTGAGTTCTTGGCTTCGGCGCGGTTTGAGGGCAGTGAGCGCGCGGTTGAAACTTCGATGACTTTGCTGCCGCGAAACACGACGTGCACGAGTCTGAAACGCCGGCCGATGATGCGGCTATTGGCAAACATGCGGCGCAGCTCCTGGGGATGTGCGTCAGTTACCACGTCGTAGTCTTTCGGTTTGCGGCCGAGCAGAAGATCGCGAACCGAACCGCCAACGATATAGGCCCGGCAGCCCATCTGTTGAATGCGCTGCACGACTTTGACGGCATCCTGATCCATCTGGCTGACGCGGATGTTATGCTGGTCGCGCGAATACTGTTTTGGTTGTGGGTAGCGCAGAATCTGGTCTGCGGTGAGGGCCTTTCTGACCCCAAACAATTTTAGAATTTTCTGGAACATGGAAATCGAGTCCTTCTCTGTCGAGTATTCCGCCGCGAGAGCGGAAAAAGTCTTTGGCCGGCGGTGAAAATGCCAAAATCAGGGGCTTTTCAAAATAGCGAAAAGCGTATACCAGATCGCGCTGCGGTTGGGGCAAACGGGACTTTTTCGACCGGCTCTAAGACAAGCTTGAAGAGGGAGTCAGGGGCTCAAGCGCAATTGGGCTGCGGTCTATGATCTGCCTGCAGCCCAAACCGGTCAATTCTCTGCCAGAGTAAAGTGTTTGATATCCTTCAGCGAGCCGATGCGTTTCTCGGCAAATACGGCCTTTACCCGGGCGCCAATCCATAAACGGGATTCATCCTCAGGAACCTCGAGAAAATGCTGGAAATTGGTGTCGGCGCCGTCGAGCTGAAAGAAGCCATAACCGTAAGGAACAGGCTTCTTTTCGCCGGTTTCGGGGTCTAAAAACTGGAAGCGCAGAATCGTGAAACTGACAATCTTGCCCTGCGTCGCGACGGGCACAAGTTCGTGCATTTCGGTGAAGCAGGGGCCGCAGATCTGGCGCGGCGGCACATAGACCTTGGCACATTTCGGGCATTTGATGCCGAGCAGCTCGCCATGGTCCCGGAGGTGCGTGAGAAATTTGCTGCCATAGAGGCCAACGCCGTAGTTATAGGGTTGTGCTCCATCGCCTGACCCCATCGTAAAGAGGCCTTGTTTGTTTTCTTCCATCATAATTACCTCGCGCGCCCGGCGCACTCGCCTCGCCGGCGAAAATTTGAATTTAAGGGGGTGCCCAGAGCGTTTCTGCGAAACGCCTTGGCCCCCTTAACAACCCCCAAGATCATGGCTTGGCCGCTCCAAACAAGAGCATATCTGTCCAGAAGCAACCGCCAAAGCCGGTTGCGAGCGCGGTTTTCACGTCAGGTACCTGGCGCTCGTCGGCGCGGCCCTGAATTTGCAGCGTTGCTTCCGCGACGCGGATCAGCGCCGTGGCACCGATCGGGTTACCGCAGATCGGGCCACCCGAGGGGTTAATGGGCAGTTCGCCGCCCATGTCGGTGACACCGTCCCACACGAGTTTGGGGCCGTCACCGGGTTTGCACAGGCCCAAAGATTCGATCCAGCTTAAGCCCGCATACGAGTAGGGCAGATACATCTCGATCACGTCGAGTTGCTTTAAGGGATCCGTAATCCCCGTTTTGGAAAACAGTTCTTTTGACGCGCTCTTCATCGAATGCAGGCCGTCGAGACTCACGTCGGTCGTCATTGCCGCATTGTGGCGCACTGAAGTCCCCAAAACCCATGCTGGTTTGTCGCAGATTTTTTCGGCCACGTGCTCGTCGGCAAAGATCACCGCGCACGCACCGTCGGTGCGCGGGCACATGTCGAGCCAGTGCAGCGGATCGGCGATTTTGGGCGAACCCAACACCTGCTTGATCGTGGTTTCTTTCTGCACATGCGCAAACGGATTTTTTGCACCGTGTGCACGGTCACGCACTACCACGCGTGCGGCGTCTTTTTCCGAATGGTTGTAACGCGCTAGGTAGGCCTGCGCTTCGACCGCGAGCCCGCCAATCGCGCCGGCAAATACCAGGCGATCCCAGATTGGGTCGAAGGCCGTGGTGATCGCCGCCGTGGTGTCAGATTCTGTATTCTTTTCCCAGCCGATCACGAGCAGTTTTGAGAACATGCCCGACGCGACCATGTGGTAGCCGGCGATCGCGAGTGTCGTGCCAGTGGTACCGCCAGTCGTGAGTTTGATGACGGGTTTCATCGTACCGCCCGTACCGGGTACCGACCACGAATCGACGTAGTTAATGCCTTCGAAGTGGTCCATGTTGCCGATCACGATGCCGTCAATGTCGTTGATCGTCAGATCAGCGGCTTTGAGAGCACGCGTGACCGCTTCGGTGATGAGTTCCTGGCCGTTGACGTCTGAGCGTCCGCCAGTATGGTATGTCTGGCCTGAGCCGATGACTGCTACTCTGTTTGCCATATTAATCTCCTAGAACACGATGTTCGGGGCCAGCCATGCGCAAGGATGCGCTCTTCATGGCTGGCTACCCAGCGCCCACACGCAGTGCGCCTGTCCGCAAGGACCGTTGATGCCATGCGCGATTGCGGTTTCAATTTTTTTGTCGATCTGGTGTGCCCCGGCATCGCCGCGAATCTGCAATGTTGCCTCGATCATGCGGATGAGCCCCGCGGTGATGACGGCGTGCGCAGAGAGCACTCCGCCTGAGGGGTTAACGGGCAGGCTACCCGTCATCTGCGTGGCGCCGCTTTTTAGAAATTCGGCGCCTTTGCCCTCGCCGCAGAGACCCAGACCTTCATACCACATGAGTTCCATATATGAGAAGGCGTCATAGATTTCAGCGAGGTGAATATCCTTCGCTGGGTTTTTGATGCCCGCCATTTCATAGATCTTTTTTGCCGCGGCGATGAGTGCAGGCGAACGCGCGAGATCGCGTAGCCCCAGATCGTACGCATCAGAATAGAATGCGGTGCCCTTGACATAGACAGGTTTCGCTTTACCGCCCTTGATCTTGTTTAGAAACTCTTCGCCCGAAATGATCATCGCGGCCGCACCGTCGGTGATGGGTGACACATCATAAAGTTTGAGCGGGTCGGCGAGGCGGCGCGATTGCATCACGTCATCGACGGTGATCTTTTTCGCCACCT
>Ga0138256_10003982_pt1 | contig 15669 bp, 13 predicted proteins | sample KNB2016incub_MG_FD_105486 | JGI IMG/M metagenome (GOLD analysis project Ga0138256, IMG submission 105486) | Active sludge microbial communities from wastewater in Klosterneuburg, Austria - KNB2014incub_MG | ecosystem: Engineered > WWTP > Activated sludge > Unclassified | place: Austria... | reverse complement strand
TAGGGTACGATAGTGCCATAGGGCAGCGCACTGAGGTCCCACTTCATGGCGATGCCCGGTCGGCCAGCAGGAAGAAAGGGGATGTCGTGGTATCCGAAGATGGATCCGGTGACCGGGATGGCACGTTGGTCCAAGGTCGGTTGCGCCGAAGCGGAAAGGGAAACGACCAACGCGCAAAGGGTGATGGATCGGATCATCCTGCCAAGCTACATGCTCGCGCGTTCATGGCAACGGACCCCGCGGAACTTCAACGAGGCACTTGCACGAATCCCTTTGCGGTCCAGATCAATAGCCGATCATTCGCGGTGACGTGCAAAGTGTCTTCACGATCCTCGGTGTTCAGGACGTTGATGACCGCATCATCCACGTGCGAAGGTGGAACCGCTTCCACCGCGTGGATCGCGGAAGCGTCCTTGCCCGCGAAGGTCAACGCTTCGCGGTAGCCGTGCCGAAGGATGAACGCGCCGTGATGATCACTCGGCAGACCGACGACGAGCAGCCGACCATCAGCAGGTGGTATTGGTGTGCTCTGCACGATCCGCTCGATCGTCCGAGATGCTTCGATCCAATTCAAGTGGTTCATCCGCATCGCGATCACGGACCCGACCAACAGCACGACCAACACGGTTACACGCATCCATCCGCGCAGCAAGGTGAAGACGACAAGTGCGATCAACAAGCAGAGGATCGCCGAAGGCAAATAGAGGAAGCGATCGCTCTCGCTGGTGCGCGTGCTCACACCGCCGATGATCGCCACGCCGCAGGCCAAGCCTGTGATCGCGGTCAAGACAAGCATCAGCTTCCGGTTCCCGGGTTCGTTGGCCGTTCGGCGGATCAGCAGGAAGACGGTCAGCGCCAAGGCTGAAGCCAAGGCTGCGAACAGCCACACCTGTTGTGATGGATCGTGGTTCGGAGGAAGGAAGAGCCGACCGATGACCTTGCCCGTACGATCCAAGTAGGAGACCACGCCTTCCCGAAAGAAGGACGCACCGTAGGTATTCGCCACATGACCCGTGAGCATGGATCGCAAGAGCAGGTTCGATCCAGCGACCGCAGCGGCGAGCACCACCATCGTCCAGCGTACTCGGCGCTCGTTGTGTGATGCGAGAACAGCCAGCGGGACAAGCATGAGCGGCAGGAGCAACGCGAGCTCATAGCACATCGCGCCCAGTGCGCCGGAGATCCCCACCACCAAGCACCGCGTGATCGGATCCGAATGGCTCGTTGCGGCGATCAGCGCCAGCAACGTGAACGAGGTGGCCATGGCCGTACTGCGACCGATGATCCACAGCTGCGGTTCGTTGTGGAACGGATAGCACACGAACAACAATGCGCCGATGAATGCAGGTGAACGCAGGGCGTCATCGCCGAACAGGTTGCGGCCGAGCAGGAAGACCAACCATGCATTGAAGCCGAGCAGCAATACGTTGATCGAACGGAACGCGATAGGCGATGGACCACTGACGAGGTAGTTGATGTAGAGCGTCCAATCCGGAAGTGGGCGGAAGAAGGAACCCGTGCCGAGGTCGCGTTTCTCGCCGATCCGGTGGAGCACGGAGAAATCATCCGAGAAGAAGGAGAGCCCCAGGACCGGGAGGTGCAATGCGAACGCGACCGCCACCAACAACAGGAGCGCGAGCCCGGAGCGGAGTAGGGGTGAGGTCAGGTTCATGCGCTTCGGTCAAAGCTAGGCGGGGACTTGTCTAAGTTCGTGCGATGCCGCGCCGCCATTTGCTCTGGTTGCTACTCGCCTTCGCGATCAGCGTGGCGGTGCGCGCACCCTTGCTCAACCGTCCACTCAGCGTTCATCACGAACTGTGTACGGCGTTGGTGCTGATCATCCTGCACAACTGGCACACCGACGGTTTCGCACACCACCATGGCGCACCGGCCATCACCTTCAGCGGACCCGCGGACCTGATCCCGCCCGGCTATACTGATGCGCCCGGCTTGCACGATAGTGTGCTGTACTACCTCTCGCATCCACCGCTCGCGTACGATCTGCCGCATGTGCTATTCGCGTTGACAGGAAGCGAACCGAACGTGCTCGGGTTGCAAGTGTTCAACCTGTTCTTCCACCTGCTCACGGCGGTCGCGCTCTACTTGATCGTGCGCGAGTTGCTGGTGAAGGACAGCACGCCATGGGCGCCGCTCTTTGCAGCGGTGCTCTACCTCTTCATGCCCGCGCCGCTATGGTTCCACGGCAACGTTTACATGAGCGATATGTTCGTGCAGAATGCGTGGGTGTGGCACATCCTCGCGGTACTGCGCATGTACAAGAGCGGTGAACGCGGATGGCGGTGGCCGCTGCTTGCCGGGCTCACCTTGTTCATTACCACATGCATCAGTTGGCCGGGTGTGTGGGCGGGCGTTGTGTTGTTCGGTATTGCGGCGTTCAGAAGGATGCGCTCGCGCAACGGACAGGAATTGCGCATCATGGTCATGGCTGTTCTTGGTGTCGGACTGGCCCTTGGCTACACCGCGTGGCGCTGGCTTCAGGTCGTGGATGCGGATGCGCTCCTTGCCTATTTCACGGGCCGCTACGCCGATCGAGGAACGGTGGTGGATCACGGAACATGGTCGCACATCGTGCAATTGGTCGTGAACTACCGCACCGGTTTCCTGCCGGTGATCCTGATAGTGTTCGTAGTTCTGGTCGTTCGCCGCCAAGCAGTTCGGGAAGCCTCAACCCAATGGCCACTGTTCCTTGCGCTAGCTGGTCTGCCCGTAGTGCTCGATCACGCGCTCTTGCTCCAGTACGCCGAGCACGATTTCGCGGCACTGAAGGGAGGAGTGTTGCTGTGTGTGGTCGGGGGCATCGGACTAGCCACGTTCCCAACGCGTTGGGCGATCCCGGGCCTATTGGTTGTCTGCCTTGGCGGCGTGCTGTATTTCTATCACACGAATCCGTTGCGCAGTGCATGGGAAGGTTCCTATTCGCATGACTTGGGATCGGGTCACAACATCGCCTACAAGGCATTGTCGAACGAAACGGTATTCACCTTTCGATTCACCCCGGAGCCTCAAGCACAGTGGTACGCGAAGCGCACGCTCTTCCGGGTGGACAGCCTTTCGCAGGCGAAGGCATTGTTGCGCGCTCAGGGAAACGCAACAGGTATCGTGGTTTGGCCCGATCCCATGTGCGTTGGATACATGACGGAACACATCACTGCGGAATAACGATCACTTCGGCTCCCACACCTCCACGCGCAGATCGTCCACGCGTTGCGTGCCACCGTGCTGGTTCCAGATGTACACTTTCAAGTTGTCCTCAAGTGAGCGCACTTCGGGCGTGATGTAGTCGAAGGTGGTGGTGAGCCACGCGTTCTTCGGTGCGTTGGCCGGATCCCATGACAACGTCTTGTACTTGTACGTCTCACTTTTATGGTGGAAGGTGCAAACGATCACGGGTGGGGCATTGGCGCTATCGGTGATGAAGAGCTTCGCACTGATCCGCAACCACGCGTGGTCCTTCGAGGTGAGTTCATTGAACCGTAGATCCGGACCCGGTGTGAAGGGATCCTCGGCGGTCAATACGTACACGCTGTCCGCGCGATCGTCGAAGGTGTTCTCGTAGAGCACACGCATGGAATAGTCGCGTGTATCCATAAGAACTTCTTCCTCGGTCAGTGGCCGGTCCACGAGCAGCAAGCGCTGTGCATCGGGTGGAACACTCGTTCGACCGAAGATCGCTGCATAGTACCCGGCTGTCATACGCTCCTTACTGATGATGCCTTGGTTCCATTGCCAGGTCTGGAAAAGATTGAGCATCACAACCAGCGATAATGCGACCCAAGCGATCATGCGCCACATGCGCAACGCTGGGGTCTGCTGGAGCAGGTAACCCAACGAGATAGCGAGCAGCACATACGCGGGCACCATACTTCGCGCACTGAAACTTCCGCCCGCGTACCACCAGTTGGTCCAGCTCGAAACGATGTAGAGATCAAGGACCAGGAAGATGCCAATGACCCAGAAGAGATGCCGCGCGCGCTTCCAAAGGATCACCATCCCAAGCATTGCCATCACCATCAGCGGTGTGTACACGAACCAGCCTTTCCGGAAACTGAAGAGGTAGTCAACGACGTGTGGTGCCGCGAAGTCGAAGCCCTCACCCGCATTCACGTATGAGTAGAAAAGCCATTCACCGGTGACCGCACGCCAATACAGCGGCTGCGGAAGAGCGGCGACAACGAAGGCTAGAAAAGCGATCAGCAGATGGGCCGGATGCTCTTTGATCGCGACCCACTTCCCGCGCAGACCATCGGCGCCGATCCACAGAAGTGGGATGAGTACACAGACCAGTTCGGACGGACGGACGAGCATGATCCATCCCACAAGCGCACCGATCGCCAGCGCGCTCTTCCAAGATGGTTTCGCGTGCCAACGGATCGTCGCCAACAACAACCCGGCGTAAAGGGAGAAGAGCAATGGATGCGTGAGCAACGCACCATCCAGCGCAGCGAGATGTAGGTAGTTCGTTCCGAGGACCACAAGGACGAGCAACGCAGCAGCGAGCCGGTCATCGAAGAAGTGCAACAGCACCCTCCTCAACAGGAACAAACCGATAAGGACGTACAGCAACGTGCCATACGTCACCAGCACTTGATAGGGTGCCGAGAAACCATCCGCCGGATAGCCCAACGGCTCCGTGGTCACATGCGCGAGGAAGAACCACGGTGCGTACGCTACAGCCATGCCCGAGCTGTACTTGATCACACGCGATCCATCCGCGCCATCCACCAGTTGGTAAAGCGTGGTCGATGGGTCGTAGGTCGCCATCACCTCATCCAACCAGACGTGATCCTTCAACCCCGGATCATCGTGGATGAAGATGGCAGGGAGGTAGAGGTAGTAGCCGAAGACGTCCCAAGTGAGCGCGTGCTTTGTGGGTTGCGTGATGCGTAGCGCGAGCAGTAGTGCGCAGAGCGACCATGCGGTGATGAGCGACCAGCGACTCGGCATGCGACGAATGTAGGAGCGAGATCGGGGCGAAGAGAAGGCATCTCACGCGTAGGCATGGATGACGCAGAGCGCCAACGGCGAACAGCCTACAGCATCGCTTTCTCTGCGTTCCCCGCGCCTCCGCGTGAGAACTCTTCTACTCCCTACGGCTTCTTCAACTTGAAATCCTCCAGGAACTTCGTCGTGAAGTTGCCCGCGCGGAACTGCTCATCCTGCATCAGTTGCAGGTGGAAGGGGATCGTGGTGTGTACGCCCTCGATCACGTACTCGCTCAATGCACGCTCCATCTTCGTCAGCGCCTCTTCGCGGGTCTGCGCGCTCACGATCAACTTGCCGATCATGCTATCGTAGTTCGGTGGGATCGTGTAGCCTGCGTACACATGCGTGTCCACGCGGACCCCATGCCCACCCGGGCTGTGGTAGCTGGTGATCTTGCCGGGGTTGGGCCGGAAGTCGTTGAAGGGGTCCTCCGCGTTGATCCGGCATTGGATGCTGTGGCGCGTCGGTTCGTAGTTCAAGCCGCTGATGGGGATCCCCGCCGCGATCTTGATCTGCTCGCGGATCAGGTCGTAGTCGATCACCTCCTCCGTGATCGTGTGCTCCACCTGGATCCGCGTGTTCATCTCCATGAAGTAGAAGTTCCTGTCCTTGTCCACCAGGAATTCCACCGTACCCACTCCTTCGTAATTCACACTCGCCGCCGCTTTGATCGCTGCCGCGCCCATCTTCTTGCGCAGCGCCTTGGTCATGAAAGGTGAAGGGGTTTCCTCCACCAACTTCTGGTGCCTGCGCTGGATCGAGCAATCGCGCTCGCTCATGTGGCAGAACGTGCCGTACTGGTCGCCTGCGATCTGGATCTCGATGTGCCGTGGCTCCAGGATGTACTTCTCCATGTACATGCCCGAGTTGCCGAAGGCCGCGCCAGCTTCTTGGCTTGCCTTATCAAAAGCCTCTTGGAACTCCTCTTCCTTCCACACGAGTCGCATGCCCTTGCCGCCGCCACCAGCGGTCGCTTTCAGGATCACCGGATAACCGATCCGCTTCGCCTCCTTCTTCGCTACGGCGATGTCCGTGACCAAGCCTTCCGAGCCCGGGACGACCGGAACTCCTGCCGCGATCATGGTCGCTTTGGCCGTGGCCTTGTCGCCCATCGCCTCGATCTGCTCAGGCGTGGCACCGATGAATTTGATGTTGTGCTGCTGGCAGAGCTTGCTGAACTTGGCGTTCTCGCTCAGGAAGCCGTAGCCCGGATGGATCGCATCGGCATTGGTGATCTCCGCTGCGGCGATGATCCGCACCATATTCAAATAGCTGTCCTTGCTTGGCGGCGGTCCGATGCACACGGCTTCATCCGCGAAGCGCACATGCAGGCTCTCCTTGTCGGCCGTGGAATAGACCGCCACGGTCTTGATGCCCATTTCACGACACGTGCGGATCACGCGAAGCGCGATCTCTCCACGATTGGCTATGAGGATCTTCTTGAACATTATCAGGTGAATTGGCCGCAGAGGCGCAAAGGCGCGGAGAACGCGCTTCTCATTCCATTCTTTGCGGCATTACCATCTCGCTTCATTGACCTCTCTGCGTCTTTGCGCCTTTGCGGCGAAAACTAGGACGGATCCACCAGGAACAACGGCTGATCGTACTCCACGGGCTTGGCGTCATCCACCAACACCTTCACGATCCGGCCTTCCACCTCGCTCTCGATCTCGTTGAAGAGTTTCATCGCTTCGATGATGCAGATGGCCTTTCCCTTCTTCACCGTGTCTCCCACGTTCACGAACACCGGCTTGCCGGGTCCTGCAGAGCGGTAGAAGGTGCCGATCATCGGCGCCTTGATGGTGATGTACTTGGTCTCCGCTTCAGCGGCGGGCGCTGCTGCAACGGGCGCAGCGGCTGCCACTGCGGCAATGGGTGCCGGAGCCGCAGGTGGCGCGTATGCCGCAGCCGGTGCGGCCACCACATGCACCTCTTTCCTTCCGGCGGCTGTCTTGATGGTGATCTTGAAATCCTTCTGCTCGATCTCCACTTCACATACGCCGCTCTTGGCGACGAACTTGATCAGGTCCTGGATCTGGGTGATGTTCATCGGTTCGTTCATTGGTCCCGGCCGTAGGCCAAGGTAGATAAGTTGATCGGTCAGCTATTGTACGCCCACTTCAACCACACCGCGCCCCAGGTGAAACCGCCCCCGAAGGCGCTCAGGATAAGGTTGTCGCCCTTCTTCAGCCTCGGCTCCCACTCCCACAGGCAAAGCGGGATGGTGCCGGAGGTCGTATTGCCGTATTTCTCGATGTTCACCATCACCTTGCTGCCGTCCAACCCCATGCGGTTGGCCGTGGCATCGATGATGCGTTTGTTCGCTTGGTGCGGCACCAGCCACGCCACATCATCCGCGGTCAAGCTGTTCTTCTCCATGATCTCCGCGCTCACATCGGCCATGTTGGTCACGGCGAATTTGAACACCGCCTTGCCTTCCTGGTAGATGTAGTGTTCCTTTCGTTCCACGGTCCGTTCGCTGGGGGGGTGCCACGAACCACCGGCCTTCTGGTGCAGGTGCTGGCAGCCGCTTCCATCACTCCGGAGGATGCTGTCCATGATCCCCACGCCTTCGGTGGTCGGCTCCAACAACACCGCGCCACAACCATCGCCGAAGATCACACAGGTGGTGCGGTCCTCGTAGTCCACGATGCTGCTCATCTTGTCACCACCCACCACCACCACCTTCTTGTGCTTGCCGCTCTCCACGAATTGCGCACCCGTGGTGAGCGCGAACAGGAAGCCGGAGCATGCGGCCATCAGGTCGAAGCCCCACGCGTTCTTCGCACCCACCGCATCGCAGATGATGTTGGCCGTGGCCGGGAACATGCGATCGGGCGTAACGGTCGCCACGATCATCAGGTCGATCTCATCCGCTCTGATGCCACGCTTCTTCAGCAGTCCCTTCACCGCTTCGATCCCCATTACGCTCACCCCTTGGTCCTTGCCGGTGAGGATGCGGCGCTCCTTGATCCCCGTGCGCTCGGTGATCCATGCATCATTGGTCTCCACAAGGGTTTCCAGGACCTGGTTGCTCAACTTGAAATCCGGCACGTAGCCGAACACTCCAGTGATCGCGGCGGTGGTTCTCATGATCGGGTACCACAAAGGACGCAAAGGACACCAAGAATGTGAGGGTCAACCTTGCGCTGCCCCTTTGTGTCCTTCGTGCTCGTTGCGGTATTGCTCATTCCGTCCGCCCTTTGTGTCCTTCGTGTTCTTCGCGGTACAGCCTCCTCCACTCCTCTCTTTGCGTCCTTCGTGCTCGTTGCGGTATCCCTTCCCTACGTCAGCGCTTCGCGGATCCGTTCACTCAACTTGCTCTCCACCACTTCCCGGGTGAACAGGATCATGTTCTTGATGGTAAGATCGTTGCTGATCCCATGGCCGATGATCACGTTGCCATTCACACCCAGGATCGGCAACCCACCGTAGTTCTCGTAGTTGAAGCGATCGAAGAAGGGCTCGTGTACCCCGCGCTGCTCCAGCAGGTCGTGGAAGGCTTCCACAGCCTTCAATACCACGTTGCCCGTGAAGCCATCCGTCACCATCACATCGGCGGTGCCGTTGAAGAGATCACGCCCCTCCACGTTGCCGATGAAGTTGTACAGATCCTGCTCCTTCATCAGCGCATACGTGGCCTGCCGGAGCAGGTCGCCCTTCTTGGCCTCCTCGCCGATGTTCAACAAGCCCACCTTCGGGTCTTCTATATGGTACACGTACTTCGCGAGCATCGCGCCGAGCAGGCCGAATTGCGCCAGCGCATCGGGCTTGCAATCCGCGTTCGCGCCCACATCCACCAGGATGCCGTAGCTGCCGTTCTCCTTCGGTACCACGCTGGGGATGCACGGACGGATCACGCCCGGGATCGCCTTCACGCTGAAGATGCTGCCCACCAGCATGGCGCCGGTGTTGCCGGTGCTGGCAAAGGCGTCCAGCTTTCCTTCCTTCAACAGGTGGAAGCCGATGCTGATGCTGCTCTTGGGTTTTGCGGGGAGCGCCTTCGTCGGGTTGTCGTCGAAAGTGATGTCGTCCTGGCTGGGGATGATATCGAACGCGGACAGGTCACCGCCTTCGGCCGCAATACCCGCCAGGATCGCCTCGGCATCGCCGATCAGCACCAGCCGCACATCCGCAGGAAGTTCCTTGGCCGCCATCACGGCAGCACGAATGGGCACGACCGGTCCGTGGTCGCTGCCCATGATGTCCACACCGATCCTCATGCTGAGGTGGTAGCGGGGCTCAATGGGTTATTCGCTGGCCGTCTTGTCCACCACCACGTGGCCCTTGTAGAAGAGCTTGTCGCCCTCCCAGTGCGCACGGTGGCGCAGGTGCGTGGCGCCCGTAGCGCTGTCCACGCTCAGCGTAGGCACAGCGGCCTTCTTGGTGCTGCGGCGGGTGGCCGTACGGGTCTTGGAGAATCGTCTCTTTGGATTTGGCATGGCTTGGGTCGTTGTGGCTCAGGGCCGCTTGGTCTTCAATTGTTGCAGGACTTCCCAACGTGGGTCGGTCCGCCATTCGGCGGAATGTTCAGGATTCAGCTTCTCCAGCACCTTCTCCACCTCCGGATCGCACTGGCCTTCCGGGTGTACATGCCGCGCGGGCAGGGATAAGCGCAGGCACTCGTAGATGTAATGCGTCAGGTTGAAACTGTGCGCACGCGGGTCCAGCACCACCAGTTCATCATCCTCCACGTCGGCCTCGCCGAACAGTTGGAAGATCTGACGTTGGTCACCGCTCAAGGCCAGGTCCATCGAGGTGTTGCAATGGTCGCAAAGCACCTGCACCGGCCCTTCCACATGGATGTGCGTCACCAGCATGGTCGGTGTCTTGTCCAGCTTCACCAGCACACTCACCTCCCCGCCCTCGAACTCCTCCTCACCGGCAGCTTCGAAGAACGGCGTGCCCAGCTCGAACCGGAATTCGTGCGGACCGTCGCTCAGGCCCGTGAAGGGGATGGTATGCTCGGTTAGCGCTTCCACGTAAGCCCACCTCTGGAAAAGTGGACGGCAAATGTAGGGTTTGCACCCATGCGGCGGGTTCGTGGCCTTTTGTCACAGTAAAAGGGGCTGAAGACCCCGTTTCAGGCACCTTCCTACCCCTCCTTCCTATCCTTCTCCCGCTTCGGGGGCTGAAGCGGGTTCTCCGTGATCGCCTTGTCCTGTTCCCGGTTCCGTGGGATGTCCGCCGCGAGTCCCGCGGCCGCTCGGATCCTCACGCCAACCGCTCGCTCAACAACCGCATCTCGATCGTAGGCGCCATCTTCTCATAGAGCATGCGATACGTCGCCTCGCTGATCGGCATGTCCACCTTCAGCTTCTCGTTGATGGCGTGAACACACTTCACCGCATAGTAGCCTTCGGCCACCATGTTCATTTCCATCTGCGCGGCGCGGACGCTGTACCCTTTGCCGATCATGGTACCGAACTCGCGGTTGCGCGAGAAGGTGGAGTAGGCCGTCACCAAGAGATCGCCGAGGTACGCAGGCTCCTTGATGTCCCGATCGATCGGATGCGCGGCCTTCACGAAGCGATCGATCTCCTGGATGGCACGGCTGATGAGCACCGCGCGGAAGTTGTCGCCGTAACCCAACCCAACGCTGATGCCTGAGCAGACGGCGATCACGTTCTTCAGGATCGCGGCGTACTCGGTGCCGTAGATGTCATCGCTCAAGGTGGTCTTCAGGAAACGACCCGCCAACGCTTCGCCCATCAATTTCGCTTTCGCGGGATCCAGGCTGGCGATCGTGAGGTAGCTCAAGCGTTCCATCGCCACCTCTTCGGCGTGGCACGGACCGCAGATCACGCCGAAGTCCTCCTTCTTCAACCCCCAATGTTGAAAGAGGTATTCACCCACGATCTGGTTCGTCTCGGGCACGATCCCCTTCACCGCGCTGAAGAGGGTCTTGCCGGTGATCTCCGCCGGATCCAGTTGCTCCAAGGCGGTCTTCAGGAACGCACTCGGAACGGCGAGTACCAGTACGTCCGCACTCTTCACCACCGCATGGATGTCGCTGTCCATCGCTAGGCGCGTCACATCGAATTGCGCGGCGCTGATGTAATCCGGGTTGTGGCCGTACTGCGTGATGTGCGCGATGGATCCCTCCCGGCGCACCCACCAGCCCACGCGTTCGTTGTTGGCGGTGAGCAGCTTCACCAAAGCGGTTCCCCAACTGCCCGCGCCGATCACAGCGATCCGTGGTGCGCTCATCAGAATGTGATCTCGGCTTCGACCTCTTTCCCGCCGCGGATCACACGCACGGTCGTCGTGTCGCCCTTGTTGAATTGTGCGAGTCCCTTCATGTAGCCCATCATGTCGCTCACCTCCAACGCGCCGAGCTTCACCACCACGTCCCCCACCTTCAATCCGGCGTTCGCTGCGGGTTTGCCTTCCGTGACCCCATCGATCCGCATGCCCTTGCCATCGTACATGTAGTCCGGCACCACACCGAGCGTCACCTTGAAGCGTGGCGCATCCTCCGCGTTCGCTTCCTCGGTCTTTGTGAATACCAACTTGCCGTCATCGTTCAGTGTGGAGACCAATGATTCGATGAAGCGCGCGATCTTCAACATCCCGTCGTAGTTCACCTTCTCCTCGTCATCGCTCGGCTTGTGGTAATCGGAATGGCTTCCGGTGAAGAAGTGGATGGCGGGCACCCCTTGCAGGTAGAAGCTGGTGTGATCGCTCGGGCCGATCCCACTCGCGGAGGTCTTCACCTTCATGGTGCCGACCAATGTTCGGTTCACTTCATCCCAGGCCGGTGAGGTGCCCACGCCGTTGATCCCGATCGAATTCGCGCTGTCCAAGCGACCGACCATGTCGAGGTTGATCATGTAGTTCAGCTCCGCGATCGGCACCGTGGGATGCTTGGTCCAGTAGTTCGATCCGTACAAGCCCTTCTCCTCACCACTGAAGGCGATGAAGAGGTAGTCGTTCGCGCGTGCATGATCCGTTTCCGCAAGGTCGCGCGCCAGCTGCAACATCACGGCGATCCCGCTGGCATTGTCGTCCGCCCCGTTGTGGATGGCTGGTTCGCCACGGTACAGGGATCCCTCCGCACCCCAGCCCAAATGGTCCAGGTGCGCACCGATCACCACCACGTTCGCCGCACCGTTGTCGATCATGCCCACCACGTTGTACGCCGTCCGTTCCTCGCGCACGATGGTCACGTTCAACGCGATCGGGTTGTTGTCCAGCACAACCTCTTCGTGCAGATCACCGGTGAGGAAGATCACCGGGATCGACAGCGCCTTCACTTTCGGAGAGAACCGCGGTTCCGGAGCGGATGCGGTGGGATCATCGTTATAGAAGAGCACACCAGCTGCTCCATGATCGGCTGCGAGTTGGGCACGCGCTTGCAGATCGTGGTAGGCCAAGTACTTGCTGTGCGGATGGATCCCATCCGGTGAACTCACGGAGATCGCCACCACCCGATCCTTGAAGTCGGCACTATCCGGGTAGTCTGCGAAGTGGAGGTCCGGAGCCACGATCCCGTAGCCCACCTTGAGCAACTTGCCACGCACGGCTCCATTGCCTGAGAAGGCCATCGGGAACCACGCATCGCCCTGCGGGATCTTCTTCCTTCCGATCTGCAGGGTGTTCAGCTCGCCAAGGCGGGGCTCCGCCTGGAAGTGGAAGGGTTGGAGGTAAGTGGCATTGTCCCCGTAAGGCATCAGGCCCACGTTCCCGAATTTGGCCGCGATGTAATCCACCGCCATCTTTTCTCCGGGTGTGCCGGCCTCACGGCCTTCGAGCAGATCACTGGCGAGGTACTTCACATCGAAGCGCATCTGGTCCGTTGCGTCAGCGTCGGATAGCAATTGCGCGTGGGCGAACGCGGGAACAACGAGCAGGGCGAGGGTGGCGAGGCGTGTGTTCATCGGGGTCCGAAGATATTCCCACGCATACCTTCGGTCGGTATGTGGCCGTTCACCAAGACCAACGTTCATCCGAAATGAAAAGCTTCTTCATCGCCCTTGCAGGCGTGCTCTCCTTCCTCTACCTGCTCAATCCGACATTCGGTGTTTTCGAACTCATTCCGGACAATATCCCGTTGGTCGGCAACATCGACGACGCCACGGCGACGATGGTCCTGTTGGGTGTTCTCCGCTACTTCGGCTGGGACCTCACCAACCTTTTCGTGAAGCGCACAGCGTTGGACCTCGGTGTGCAGAAAGGCTGAAGCATGCGTGTACTTCTTCCTGTTCTGGTCGCATTCGTGTTCACTGGTTGCGCAACCGGCGCCGGTCAACGAGCCACGGAGAACCGTTGGGCGGATGAACGCCTGCTTCCTGTACTTGAAGCGCAAGAGCACCGGGATGTTCCCGCACTCTGTGCGTTGATGAAGGATACCGTTCCGGAAGTGCGCGAAGCCGCTGCGTTGGCTTTCGCGAGCGTTCAGGACAGTGCATCCGTTCCATGCTTGTTGGGCGGCTTGATCGACGCCGAAGTCGCTGTGCGTTCCACGAGCGCATTCGCCCTCGGCTTCATCGCCGACAGCACCACCGTGGTGCGCATGGCGGAAGCGGCGATGGACGAACGTGACACCACGGTGCAACGGGCGTTGATGTCCGCGTCGTTCATCGCCATGCAGCGCAACGGCCTGTTGAAGGAACCGAACGCGATCCTGTATTTCATGGATCGCTCGCACGGGCAAGCGAGCGCACGTGCGGCAGATGCCTTGCGGCGTTTGCCGGACAGTTTGGTGCTTCACGCAGCGGATGAGATCGAGGCGCACATGGCCACGCAGGAGACCGATGCGCGGCAATTCCTGATCCTTGCCATGAAGAAGATGGGCGACCGAGCGAACCGCACCCTCCTTGGTCGCATCGCCGTGGAGAACCCGCGCACCAACGAGCGCGTGAATGCGCAACGCGTTTACGGAACGCTGTATCAGGATGAAGGAAGTGATGAAGTGCTTCTTGGCGCACCGATGTCCCACGCGGAGAACCAAGCCGTGTTGGAGATCCTCGCAGCACGCGAACACTTGAACGCGCGAATGGTGATGAGCCATGTGGGACAACGATCGGATACTGCGGTGGTCATCGGGCTGCTGGGACTTGTGATCCACCATGGCACGGAGGGCTTGGCGGACAGCGCCAGGGCAATGCTTGACGCGATCGCTAAGGCCGTTCGCGACCCGTACTTGAAAGCTGATGTGATCACTGTCCGGGCCCGTTCGCCGAAGGATGGCGACTTCGAAGCACTCATGTCCATCATGACCTCGGATGCACATCCCGCCGAACGCCAAGCTGCTTTCCAAGGTGTACTGCGCATTGTGCTTGAACGCATGAAGCGATCAAGGTTCGCTTCGCGCGAAGCGCAATATGCCGAACTCGGAAATGTGATCCGCGCCGCGTTGAACAGCGGCGATGCGGGTTTGATCTCCGCTGCCGCAGAAGAATTGGAACAAGCGGATCCGGATGCGATCCGCATCATGCTCGACCCCGCCACGGAGTCCGCCGCACGGGCCGTTCTCCTGCCCATTCGTGATCTCGAGGCCGTCCTGTTGTTGGACAAAGCCGTTGCGAAACGCGACGAACGCAGCGCTCCACTGCACGCGAAGCCGCCCTTCAACCACCCGATCGATCACACGCGATTGAAGGCATTGAAGCAAGGCCAGCAATACCGCATCACCACGAACAAGGGAGAGATCATCATCGCCACCGATGTGAACGAATGCCCGGGCACATGCGTCGCGTTCGATTCACTCGTCACCGCAGGTTACTATATCGGGAAAGCCTTCCACCGGATGGTGCCCAACTTCGTGGTGCAAGGTGGCTGTCCGCGCGGCGATGGATACGGCGGTATGCCTTGGACGCTGCGCACGGAGATCGCTAGGACGCCGTTCGTTGCGGGCTCGGTCGGTCTTGCTTCCGCCGGACCCGATACCGAGAGCTGCCAGTTCTTCATCACCCACAGCGCTACGCCACACCTCGATGGCCGGTACACGCGCTTCGGCGGGGTGGTAAGCGGCATGGAAGTGCTCTGGGAACTGGGCGTGGGTGACCGGATGCTCCGTGTGGAGCGGGTGGAATAGCGCAGCTTTCCCAATGGCCCGAAGGTGACCGCGACCGCGATGGGCCGTTCTCTGTTCGGTCCTTCACACGAACCGGTGCTATCGGCTTCGTACCTTTTCCGGATCTGCCGATAACGTATGCCAAAGACAACAGAAATAACCCGTCGCGATCATTTCAATGCTGCCAGACTTCGGTCCCATACATGGGATCAACTCCGGCAGGTCGTTGCCGCATTGGATGCCCAGCAGGGTGATCCGAAAGTCGCTGCACAACTGTTGGATGATCTGCTGACGATCGAATTGTACTGGGCGTACCCGGGCCGCGATCGCGTGAAGCGCCTGCGCGAAATGGCGAAGTCGAAGGACTACCATTCACTGTCGCTCGCGGTCGACCTCATTGTCCGGAACCTGGTCAGCGGCGCCTTCCGTAACGACCCGCTCTCCATGTCGGAAATGAGCGGCCCCGAGGATCATGCCGAGGATCAGGAGAAGTCGCGCCAGAACTATTTCGAAGTGCTCTTCGTGGAGGAGATCGATGATCAGGAGGAGGAGGGGTTGAAGCAGAAATTGCGACAGTACCGCGAAAAGTCCGACTCCTTCACGTATGACGTACTGGTGGTGCGTACCGTCCAGGATGCGCTGATGGC
>Ga0138256_10003981_pt1 | contig 15669 bp, 30 predicted proteins | sample KNB2016incub_MG_FD_105486 | JGI IMG/M metagenome (GOLD analysis project Ga0138256, IMG submission 105486) | Active sludge microbial communities from wastewater in Klosterneuburg, Austria - KNB2014incub_MG | ecosystem: Engineered > WWTP > Activated sludge > Unclassified | place: Austria... | reverse complement strand
GAAAGATGTTGAGCGGGTAAAAAAATACCATGAGGCATTTGTATTTCTTCTCTCAAAATGACCTTCCCCGAATTTTTCTACTACGTCAAACAGCCCCCGATCTGGCAAACCCTGCCGGAATCTGCCCGCCGCGAAATTCGCCGGGCGGTTAAAGCGGACAGTCGGGGGAATTTGGGGGAGGCCAGGCTAAAAACGTTGATCGAAAAGTACGTTAGGTAAAATAGCGGAATCGCTGTTTTACTTTTCCTGATGAAAGTAAAATAAAAAACCCCCGGCGTAGTGCCGAGGGTTTTTTATTACTTTGGCGGGCTGACCCTTAACTTTTTAATGCTATCATAGTACATTTTTCTTGGCGGGTTATAAATGTTCCACCTTGCTACAATGTACCCGCCTTCTATATTTACTTCGTCTACCGCAACCGGCCATACTTCCCATTTTCGCCTGAAGGCCGCAAGTCCAGTTGTCCTTTTTACATCGTACAGCGTTTGCCCTGGCTTTATTTTGCTTATACTGGCCATTTTTTTAGATTTTGCGCCCGTCGCCGGGCAGGTTAAAAAATTGCGGCTAACTGTCGCCGCCCGAACATCGGCGCTAAACGCGCCAACGGCGGCCGGCTTGGAGTTATGCGGAATTATTTTTTAGAACGCCATTTTCGCTTAACTTTCGTTACATCTTTCCAGCCCCCGTCATACCCACCTGTCCATACGGATAAAACGCCTTTAATTATTTTAACGGCACACGTCCGCACGGCGTTCCCGCCTTGCAAAACATACTCCCAAAGGCCTTCGCTACTTGGTGTCATTTCTTTGAATTGAAAGTGTTAAAAAGAATCCGCATAACCCCGCTTCAACTTCCATGCGCCTTAAACAGTTGCACCGTCGTCGAAGCCTCAGTTATGCGAAATAACGCCAAAAAATAACGGTACGGCTCGAATACTTATACCATGACTCGCGCATATTTTCGCCGTCATTTCTGTGTACATCAAACTCGTCATCATTGGAGTATATAGCGTAAAATATTTGCCCTGACAGGGTTTTTACCAGCATCCGATCGCCGATATTTGGCTTCTTTTTTTCAAATAATGTCCATTTCATTGTTTAAATTTTAAATAGTTAATCGCATAACCCTGCTTTCCCGCCTATGTTTCCTAAGTGTTACAAGGCGGGAAAGCGCCAGTTATGCTGGATTAGAAGATAAAACAAGATCGTTTTCGAGTTCGGCTTTTATCCGTGCGAAATCCTCTTTTTTGATTGCGTACAGAACAAAGTGATGCGTTCCTTTAAGCGTCCATTCCATTGCTTTTGCAGGGACACAAAAAGTTATTTCGCCTCCTTTTTTTGTAAGGACTCCTTTTAGGAGGGTTGGGAACATTGCAATTCCATCATCGCCACATTCATCAGCGATTTTGTCCAGGACAATGAAATCCGAAATGTGTTTTTTGCTCATTGTTTGAATTGAGTTTGTGATAAAAAACCAGCATAACCCCGCATGGCCGCCCATGCGGGGTACACCTTGCACGGCGGCAGGCTTGGAGTTCTATGCAAACAGACTCAGTTGCGCCGGGTCTACGGGTTGAAGTTCGGACAAGGCTGCAACGTCTTCCCCGTCCTCGTCTCTGACGTGATGGTGAACGCTCCCGCATTTCGGGCAGGTAACTGACTTACATAGTCGCAAAAGGCTTTCGTAATGAAGCGGGACCGGCTCGTACATCTTAGAAAAATGAAGCATAAAGCCGCAATTAAGGCAGTCGAAATACGCCACCATCCCGACAACATTTTTCAGGTCGGCTTGCACTTCGTTGTCGTGATTGACAAATTCAAATTCTAAGTTTTCCATATCAAAAAAAGATGTGCATAGAACCCAGCATGGCCGCCCATGCGGCGTAAACCTTGCACGGCGTTCATGCATCAGTCATTGGCAACATGCGGCGAAAAGGTGACTTTTCGTTAATTCGCCCGCCTTCTCCGCTTGGCCTTTGCGGAACCCGGCTTTTACATGTTGCCAATAACCCTGCACTGCCTTTCATAGGCCGATTAATCGCGGCAACGCACCAGTTGTCAGAAATCGTCAAGATCGGCAGGGTTTATGTCAACAATTTCAATCCTTACCCCCACCGCTCCCGCCAATCGTTCGGCCGTCTTCATCTGGGGATCAACCTTCCCGGACAAGTACCGTTGCAATTGCTGGTACTTCATCCCGGCCAGGTCGGCCCATTCTGCTTGTGATAGGCCGAGCGCGCCCGCGCGAGCGGAGAGGGCGGTGATGATCAAAGATTTGTTCATAGTTTTTTTTCAAAAACCCGCCACGGCCGGGCGGCGCACCTAATACGCCTCCTTCTTATCATGGAACCGGCCGGGCGGGTAGTGCGCTCATTCAGAAACATACCCTTCTCCGATTTTTTCTATCTTGGCTACCTGGTTTTTTGCCATGTCCCACAACTGATTCCTTAGTTCATACATGGCGTCGGCCTTTTTTTGCATACAGGCTATGTCTTCCGGTATTTTATCAAAAAATTTAAGCCCTGCCGCGTCGGCGGCATAACTTGCCGCTTCTTGCAGTTGCTTGTGCAATTGGTCGGCGGCATTGTACGCTGCGGTAATGGATTTTTCGAGAGAAAAGAAGGTCGTCATGATAAGAAGTTTTTTCTGTGAAATTGATAGGACAAAGATACGCCCTCACCAAACACCGCGCAACTGTTAAGTTGTTAAATGTCGCATAGCCGACAAATAAAACCGCCCGGCTCGCTCGTGCGCAAACCGGGCAGTCATTTTCCCTCCACAAAACCGGCATCCCGCCGGGGTGGATATTTTGAAAGGCAATAACAATGCCAAAGCCTACTTTGTAGACTTCATTTTTTTTCTGAAAAAATTGGTTAATTGTCCGACTTGGAAAGAAATAGGTTTTCTTTCCGTAAGGCCTCCACCTCCCGCTCAAGGGCGGCGTTTTTCGCCTCAAGGGCAGAAAGCCTTTCCCGGCAAATTTCCAGCGCCTCCGTGTGGTGTCCGGTGAGGCGCTTAATGTCCTTAATATCAGACAATACCTGTCCAACATCGAATAGTTCCGGCGGGCAGCCGAAGTACTGCGAGGCTTTTTCTAGTGCGGTCATGGGCAACATTACTTCATTAGTTAGCTCGGATAGGTATTTTGGGTGGAAACCCATTTCGTGGGCTACCTTGGATTGGGATTTACGTTTTGTCCTTTTTGCTTCCTTGATTAAAAGTAGCAGTACATACCCCTGGGTGATAACGAGTGGTAACATCCGTTTCTGTCTTTTTTATATGTGTGAGGGAGTGAAGGATTAAAAAACAGACCTGCAAATGTCGCATAGACGACAAAGTTAGAATAAATCTGTTAAAGTAGGCTACTTTTTCCGGCTCTCTCTTGTGTAGCATTACTTTGTAGTGTACTTTTGTTGCAACTAAAAACGCAACACACAAAAGTAAGTTACATGCGCACAATTGCAACACCTCGCACGGAAAAAGTAGGAAATTGGGTTTCATCCGACATTTTGTTCCTGGCATCTTATGTCAAAGTAGAGGTCAAGGTTCCCACATCCGACCCGCTCATCTTCCCTTCATTTCAGCGCAGGCGCTACGGCTGCAAACTCATTGACCGGGTAGAGCCGGCCGGGACCCGCTCCGTGTACATTCATGCTACTAACTGCACCGCCGTGGAGGCCACGGCAGAATACATAAAAATCGTAAATCAATTTAACTGGAATGGAAACGACGACAGCGAAACGGACGAAGTATAGGCACATAAATGCCTTTGCCGAAAAGGCAGGCATTCACCGCATTAGCATTTACAGGGCACTCGAACGCGACGACCCGGACACATGGGTAGAGTATGCCGAATTTGTAGAAAACAAGATTCGCAACGAAAAACAAGCGGTCCAGCAAGCCAAGCGGCGGGTCGCACAAATACAGCAGCCATGCACCCACGCCTAACCGGAGTTCTCCGCACGATCAACCCGCTAATCCCATCCGACGCCACGCCGGCGGAAGCCTGGGCGGCGATAAAGCCCGGCCAAGGGCCGTATCTGCGTAATTCGTTTTGGCGGGTACTATCAGAAAGGATGCCGTTTGCCCGGAGCAACGACAGCCAATTGAAGTTGGCTGAATACATCTGGCAGTATAAGACCCGCGAAGAACAGGCTGGCCGGGCATGGCCGCCCGTAGCTATAAAAGTAAAACCGGCACTTGTGCCACAACCACACGCAATATGACTAACTATTTTGACGCTCCCCCGGAGGGGGCATTGGCAGTAACCTTTGAACGGCCGTTATCGGTTGAATATCGGGCCTGCAAGATCGCCGAAGTGACGGCGAAGTACGCAACGGACGCCGAATTACCCGGCTACGTTGACGAGTGCAAATTGGGCTTTCAGTTTTACGACAAAGACCTGAAAACGAAAATCCCGCTTTCCGAATTTACGTTTGTTATCCTAGCCACCTATTCGGGCGTTTCCGGGTACGATGCGGAAAGCAAAACGGATTATTGGAGCAACCGCGTTCAAAATTCCCGCAATGAGGAAATGATCGTTTACCGCAGCGGCGACAAAGCGCCATTTGCCAAAGGTTTTTACGGAAAGGGCGGATACGTCGGCGCGGCCAAATTGCCGGCAGCGGCCCACTACACGAAGTTTGTACGGGCGTACTGTATCCAACTTGACAGGGTTATCGAAATCGCGCTGAATGCATCGGCGGAACGCGGAATGCAAAAAGCGGTAGCTGCCACAGGGGCCGCGAAATCATGGGAAAAGGTTTTCATCCTTGGCATTGCCGACAATGACCACTTCTGGGGGTTTCACCTCACCGGATATAACCGCGAAACAAAGGACGGCGAAACATACGCCGGAAAGGGAGAATTATACTTCTCCCCCGTTTTCCACGCCGGGAACGTCAACCCGGTTAAGCAACCCGACCTGCACGCCAAATGTGTGCAACTGCAAAACGCCGAACGGGCTTCGCATGAGGCATACAAAGCAAAATACGCGCACGCCGATGCGCCGGTGGCGACTACTTCGGAGCCTGCCTATTCGTACACGACAGAGCCTGTTAATACAAACGTTCAGCCGAACCACGCCGCCGTAAATTCCGGATTCCAGACCACCGCGCAATCCGCACCCGCGCACCATGCCGCCGGCGGATTCCCGGAAACGGAAGCAGCAAGTGACGATTTGCCTTTTTAAAATGTCTGAAATAACACTCACATACTACGGCAGAGTAGAACAGGACGGCGCCCTAAAGTTGCCGGGGGCGAAGATTCGCAAGGAAGTAGCGCACTTCGCCGGGAAAGAAATAGAGGTCACGATTCAGAGAAAAAAGAAACACCGCAGCAGCCCGCAAAACCGCTATTACCACGGCGTAGTTGTCGAAATGATCCGGTCGGGAATGAAAGACATGGGAGACGATGTGACGCAGGAGCAAGTGCACGAGTTTTTGAAGTGGCGGTTTTTGCGGGCACAGCGGGTAGATGAAAGTACGGGGGAATTGCTATACGAATACGCCGGAAGCACGGCAAGCCTGAGCACGATTGAGTTTTCTGAGTACGTGGAAAAGTGCTGCCAGTTTGCCGCCGAATTTCTTGGCGTTTCAATTCCCCTTCCACAGTAGAACAACCTTTTCATGAGAGTACCCGCTAATCCGTTGCAACAACGGCGGCGGGGGCGGACACCGGCAAACGAGCCGGATTAGATTTACAGCCGCCGGTTTTCCTTGATCGGTTTGACCGGCGGTATTTGCGGGGGTGGCGAAATTGGTAGACGCATGCTTTCAGACGACGCAGTACGGCGCGGTCCTTGGTCGGGCAATTCGTTAAGCAGCCGGTTGGTTTTTGCAGGTTCGACCCCTGCCCCCCGCTCGGAAAATAGGTTTTTGACTTTTTACCTGACCGCCCCATCTGCAAAGACGGGCGGGGTTTTAAAAAACGAACAATTATGAAAACGCAAGTAACTCAAACAAGCATAGCAGCCTACCACACGCTCGACAAAAAGCAGCAGCAGGTACTAACCGTCGCCCGCGTAATCCTCCGCCGCACGGAGGCCGGGCAGCGCACATGGGACAGGTCCGTATGGAATGAAACAGGCATACTGCCGTCAACGGTGGCGGCACGCCGCAATGACCTGGAAAAAATGGGCGTGATTGAGTTGAACGGGAAAAAATACCGGCTTGAATACTCCGGAACGGCAAAAGACCCGGAAACAAAAAAGACGGTCAACACCTACGCTTTGGTGTTGGCAAAAGACAAGCCTCAACTAACCCTTTTCGGATGAAACGCCGCGCCGCGACAATCGCAAAAGGGAAAGGTCGGCACAGCCCAGACCACATCCAACAAAAGCGCCGGCCCGCCGGGCATATCAAACCAGTAGTTTCAAAAAAACGATTCAACAAAATGATACACGACAGCGAACACGGCGATGCACAGTCATTCAAGCGGTTAGTTATCCGACTTGCGGTTTTGCTTTGCATCCTGACCATTTGGGGCGTTCGTTGCGCCTTCACTCAGACCCATTTCCGGTTTGACGTTGCGCACACGGAGTTCCCCGACGGATCATCCGGCAATGGCCCGGCTGTCGTGTGGGCGCACGCCGATAGCCTGGAAATCCTGTTCCCGAATATCCCGCCGGGCATCCTTTCCTGTAATCCAATTTGGTTCGCCGGGATAAACTGGGTGTGGACCGACGACGGAAGCAAATATTACAATTCAACGGCGCGGGGATTGTCGTTCAAGTGGTCCCCCGGCGCGGGGGTAAAAGATCAATTTCTAATCATCAAAAGCCCGGCGTTAAACGCTACGATGTACCAGCGGCGGCGGGTTAAAACGGACAGACTTTAACATGGGTATCGCCTTTCTTTTTCTGGCTATTGTGGCCGCTATCAATCGAAAACATTTCAAACATGAAAATCATGAGTAAGAAATTCACGCCTGGGCCTTGGAATTTTAAACAGTACAAAAAAGGATGTTACGGTGTAGGCATTCCAGCCACAGACGACCAAATTGCGCTGATGGACTGGCATCCGGAGTTCGATAAAGAAGCGCATGCGAATGCGGCGCTTATTTCTGCCGCTCCGGACCTGCTAGAGGCGCTGGAATGGCTTGTTTCGGCAATACATGAGCCAGAAATAAGCGCCTTCGGCCTTCAAAAATGTTATGACGCTATCAAAAAAGCAAACAATGAACATCTTTGATAATGGGAAACGTAAAAATTGAAATCGAAATACCGTGCATTTCGTGCGGACAGGTTGTAAAGAAAAACGGCGTTAAAACGCGACCGAATTCGATTCTTGAGCACAGGTACAGCCCCGGCGAAAAGGCGGCAATATGTCTCGAGTGCAAAACGAAAGGATGGCGCGAAAGGTGGACGGGAGGGGGTGCGAATTGGAAAACATTTGACCAACCGGCCTACAAGGCCCTGCAAACCGAAATCTGCCACGAGTGCCGCCGGCAGCACGTCACCGCCGAAGGGGAGACAATTTGCGCTCACCAGGTTGTCCGCCACCGGGATGGTCGCCAGAAAAAGATTTGCCGACCCTGCTGGGGGCAGGCGATTGTAAAAGCAAAATACACCGGAAGTTCGCCGTGGACGGCGGCGGAATGGGTAGAAAAAATCTGAAACAATATGAAAATCAAAATCACATCAAACAGCCCAGGCATTAAAACCGTCCGTGTTTTAGGCGTCCTGAACGCTGCTTGCCTGCTTGCCAACGGCGGCATCATTCCTTCACCGGAAGACATCGACGAACCGCAGCGGCGGGGAATTTACTGGCACAGGGAGGGCAACACGGTCCACCTGTGCGGGGTCGCAAACAACAAATGGGCGTTCATCGAAAGCGAGACGGAAACATCTTGCGAGATACGGTTTAAGTATTGGCACGACCGCCCGGAGTTGGATTGGGCAGGCAATGTTTGCCGGGTGATGGCGGCCAATTTCGAGGGGGTGGAAATTTTGGAAGATTAAAACGAAAAACGATGATAAGCGAGGTATACAACGAAGATTGCATGGCCGGAATGGCGCGGTACCCGGACGGGTATTTTGGGCTTGCTATTATTGATCCTCCGTATGGGGTAAACTCCGGATCGTTCAAATTCGGTAACGGAGCGAAAGGGAGAAAGGTAAAATACTTGGACGGCAAGAGGTGGGACAAGACAAGGCCAAGCGAAAGATATTTTCACGAGTTGTTTAGGGTATCAAAAAACCAAATCATTTGCGGGGGCAATTACTTTTCATTACCGCCGACGCGAGGCTTTATTTTTTGGTATAAATCCGCACAAATGGCTGGACGAAGTTACGCTGAAGGGGAATATATCTGGACATCATTTGATACTAATGCAAGGATGTTTGAATACGCCCCAATGACGGGGTACGCATCCGACAAAATCCACCCTACCCAAAAGCCCGTCGCCCTCTACAAATGGCTTCTAACCAACTACGCCAAACCTGGAGACAAAATACTTGATCCGTTTTTAGGCTCTGGTTCATCCCGGATAGCCGCCCAGGACATGGGTTTTGATTTTTACGGATGGGAATTGGACCCGGACTACTTCGCCGCGATGGAAAAGCGGTTTAAGGCGCATATCAGCAAGCCGGTGCTTTTTACAGCAGAGGAAATGTACCGGCCTGAACAGGTAAAATTGTTTCAAGATTAATTTAAACCAGACTTGCACGAAATGAAAAATACCCGCATCTTTGTCGCGCGAGATCACAGTAATGGCATTCTGCCGGATTCAGATAACAACTTAGTTACAGATAACCCGGTAGGTATGGCGTCCTTCCTTTTGGCAGGTGCCTGTGGTCTCGCAGCCGCCTACTGGGCATTATTTTTTACGAAAATTGCGAGACCACACCATGCACACCGAAATTCTCACACCTACCGAGCGGGCCACCCGTTGCGCCAAACACGACTGGGCGCACCTTCTCCCACACTCAAGCCAACTGCCGGAATCGAAACGAATGGAGTACATAGCGGCCAACCTTATGCGCTATGCACATACGGCGTACATCTGCAGCAAGTGCGGAAAAACGAGCCATTCCGTTTACGGGCGCCGCTTCCGGGTGCATTCGGATTACTACTCAGCGGCACTCAAATTGGAGGCGAAAAACATGGCCATTCACTTCGGGCTTGTCGAAAAAGAGCCGGGCGTTTACGCGGTTTAATTCACTGATTTTCACTAATTTAACGGCTACTTACATAATGCCGTTTTAGCCAAAACTATGTCTTTCACCGTCGGAATGACGGCCCCATATACGCGGTTTTCAAGGCAGAAGCCGCACTCACATTTAATCTTCCCCCCACATTTTTTTAAGGCACATGGACAGCCTTTTTTTCACAATCCTTCCCCGGCGCGGGGTGGGGCAAAAATTTACACGCGATGCTTAACATTGATGATCGACTGATAAAAGAGGTTTCCCCGAAGATTGGCCCAAACGCACTTTCAGTCTTGCTTGCAATAGCGATTCACTTGAACCAAAAAACAAACCGCTGCTTCCCGTCGCATCATCGGCTAATGGAGTTGACCGGTATAGGAAAAAACGCTGTTTACGACGCATTAAACGTCCTTAAAAAGGAGGGGATTTTATCGGTGGAGCAAAAGATAGACAGCAGGAAAAAACAGTTTGGGCCGCGTGTTTTCCGCCTTTCAACTCGCTTTATCAGCATATTCGTTGCCGTTTCGGATGCCGACCCGCTTCCCGAAAGCCGGGAACCGGAAAGCCGGGAACCGGAAAGCCGGGAACCGGAAAGCCGGGAAACCAAACAGATTAACGAATCTGAACAAATTAACGAAGTTGAACAAATTAACAAATGGGAGAGAGAGCACGCGCCCGCGCCCGCTCAAATTTCTTCGACCTTAAACACCGAATTACCCTACGAAAAAAAAGAAGTTCCGCCGCCGCCGGCCGCGCCGATTTTGCCGCCGAACTGGGCGGCCCGCCCCAAGGCCCACACAGCCGACGAACTACGCGCCGAACTGGCGAACTTCTACCGGCCATACCCGGAGCAGTGGCGGGCGACCATCGACGGGACCCCGGCTGTCAACTGGCCAGCCGACAAGACGAAAGACGTAGTAGAGAACTTTTGCGCCTGGGCCATCGGCGAGGGGTACAACGGCCGCACGTTCCAGCAGATCAATGCCCGCCTAAAACGCTGGTTCAAGGATGAGCCGATAATGTCCCGCCAACAGGCGCCCACCCCGGCAAACACCTCCACCACACTGCCAAAAACGATGAAAGTGTATGGAAGCTAAAACCATATCGAAAACAAAGTACTGGCTTTCTCAACTTGGCAAGTACCACCGCGAAACGGCCGGCTTTTCCGCCGACATCGACGCGCTGGAAGATTACGAACTGGTACTAATGCTTCCGGTATCGGCCTGGTTCCTGAAATCGGCCCCGCTTATGTTCAAAGTTTTTCACGAAAAGCACCACCGCGAACTACGCCGGATCATTGCCTACCTGGGGCACCTGAGCGAATTGCAGCAAGTGGCAGCCGTACGGGTGGGCAAGGAATGGGCGGAAAGCATACGGGATGCGCATGCGCAACTTAACCAACTAATCGAAAATCACAATGGGCGCAAATAAGACATACATGGAACACCCGGCGATGGGGCAGAATGAAGTTTTTGAGCGATACCAAAGCGCCCTGAAAACCCTAACCTGCCGGGCATTGGGAGAGCCGTACAACTTTCGATTCATCGACGAAGTATTAACCGCTGAAATGTGCGGCGGGGATTACTTCGGAAAGGTGTTGGCAGAGTGCCAAAAGCAGTACCGCGAATCCGGGCGCTACTCCCCGCAAAGCGTTTCATTGTCAACCGGCTTTAATGCGCCCGACCTTTTGAAGTGGGCGCAGGCAGATGCCGAAATGGATTTGCCCGCCTCGTGGGACGCATTTTCCCACCATTACGGGCAGTGGGTAGAAATCCAAATAGCGGACTGTGTTCGGTCATGGATCGGCAACGGCAGCACATCCGAAGAAATCCGGGTAACAGCCGATAGTGTAAGGAAAGAGAAGGGGCTAACGGCCAGGGTGAAAAACGACGACGGGAAAGTGGAGTTTGAAAAAGAGTTGTTGGCGGCGATTGACTGCAAACGCACCGAGTACCCGGCTCGCCCGCCGTTAAAAGTCCTTCGGGAGGCAGCCCCGTTTTTCGAGCCGGGCGATTATGTGGTAGTGGCAGGTCGCACCGGAATGGGTAAATCTTATTTCGGGCTTAACTCTAACTATCAGTGCGCCGTTGACGGCGTGGCATCCTGCTACATTAATGCCGAGAACACGGCACGTAAGGTTCAGCGCCGCATCTGGCAAATGCACTCAGGCGTCCAGTGGCAGCCGGAATACCCCGGCGTTTCGCAGCAGCAGATTCGACACATGATGGAATCGTGGGAATGGGCGAAGAACTGTAAGATCAATTGCGTAACCCCGGCGCGGACCCTTCGTGCCTTGACAAGCGCAATCCAACGGGAATACTACGAACACGGCTGCCAGCTTGCCGTAGTGGACTACATACAGAAATTCCGGGAGCCGTCATTTCGCGGGCAACGGGTGGACGAACTGGCAGAGATAAGCGCCGAACTTCGGCAATTGGCCGCCGAATTGAAAATATCAATCATGGCCCTGGCGCAGATCAACCGGGAGGCAGAGAAAAGCGCGGATAAGCGGCCTAACCTTGCCGACATTCGGGGCAGCGGCGACATTGAACAGGATGCGACGATGGTAATGCTGCTTTACCGGCCGGAGTATTACAACATCGAGATTGACGCGGACGGCAACCTGTACCCTGAGCATTACGCAGATATTCGGATTGCCAAGGGCAGGGACATTGAAACCGGCTTAATAAAATGCCGGTTCAACAACGTAAAAGGGTTTTATGATAATGATCCGTTTGCGGTAAGCGATTCTGCTGCCTTCGCCCCCGCCGCCACACAATTCCCGGCCACGGCCCGGCCTTCACAAAACGACGAAGACATACCTTTTTGAATATGGGCGCACACCGCAATCCGAAACCCACCAACCACTTTTCGACCCGCCGAATAGCGGACTTCCTGAACGAGCACTTCAGGAATGACACGGCGATGCACGCCAAACTCACCAGTCTTTTCGATGGCGTCCGGGAGGATGGCTACAAACAGGGACGGCGGGACGCGGGAATATTTTTTCACAATCAAACGCAGGAGCAATGACAAAAGATCAAGCCGAAATTATCCGATGGGCGCAAAGCGTAGGCGGGTATTTCACAAAACAAGAGGCGTGCCGCCAAGCATGGCTTGGCGGAAAGTATTACATGCACCCGGAAAAATATGTCGGCGACAGGCTTTCCAGAATGGTTGATGCCGGACTACTTGAGCGCACAGCGCCGGGTAAGTACAAAATCGGTAAGGGGAAGAAAAATAAACCCGCCACAGTTGACGCGAACCAACCTGAACTTTTTAAATGAAACACCTGGGCTTATTCGAGGGAATTGGCGGATTTTCGCTTGCTGCCCGCTGGGCCGGATGGCAGACGCCGGTCATGGTCGAATGGAATCCATATTGCCAAGCCGTTTTAAAAAAGAACTTTCCCGATGCTACTATTTTCGGAGACATACGACAATTCGACGGCACGGCATACGCCGGACAAATCGACATCATTACCGGCGTGTTCCCCTGCCAGCCATTCAGCACCGCAGGGAAACGAGCAGGAACAGACGACGACCGTTACCTCTGGCCTGAGATGCTTAGAGTTATTCGAGAAGTTGCGCCGACCTGGGTTGTTGGCGAAAACGTTGCTGGCATCCTCAGCATGGACGGCGGGCGTGTATTCGCCGGAATACTCGCTGACCTGGAAAATGCAGGGTATAGCACGGAAGTATATATTATTCCGGCTATTGGTGTCGGAGCGCCGCATCGGCGGGACCGGGTTTGGATTGTTGCCCACCGCGACAACATCCAACGAGACGGGGGCCGGGGAGCATGGAACGGGCGGGCCGAACCTTCAAACGAAAATTCAGGGGATACTTGGAACACCAAGATCGCAGGAAAGGCCAAGGTCGGCAGAATACGGGAAGGGCAGGCGTCCAACTCCGTCGGAGTTGATGAAGTTGCTTCCTACACCTTCAACCATACGAGCCAACGACAGCGACGAAACGGCGGGCAAATATTACGAAAGCAAGAGCCAGGCGGATGTGGCGCAGGCCATTGGAGCGAACACTGGTATAAAGTTGCAACCCGAATTTGTGGAATGGATGATGGGCTTCCCGCCGGGGTGGACGGAATTGGAGACGTACCCAAGGCGACCACAAAAGGCAAAGCCCACCGCCTCGAAGCCCTTGGGAACGCCATAGTGCCGCAAATCGCTTTTCAAATTTTTAGCGCTATAAACATGGCCGAAGACGTAATAATATGAGCGCCCCCAGATGGACATCCGAACAGATCAAGGCCCACGAGGCCGCCGCGCTGGATAAGCGGGTTAAGAAGGCTGCAAAGCCTAAAGAAACCGCCAACCGCATAACGGCAAACGTGGTCCGGGCAATAACCATGCAGCCCGGATGTGTCGCCTACCGGATTAATAACGTCGGGGTGTGGGACGCCGTAAAAGGCATCTACCGCAAGGGAAACACGCAGCCAGGAATTTTCGACATACACGCCACTATCCGGGGCCGTTCGGCGTGGTTCGAGATCAAAGCCGGGCGCGACAAGCCAAGCCGCGAACAATTAATCTTCCAACAGGAAGTGCGGAGTGCCGGCGGGATAGCGGAGTTTGTGTACGGCACCGACGAATTTTTAAACTTTTTCACCAATTTACTGAAATCAATATGAGCCACCGACCCGAAGCATTCCCACCGCTCGAAGCCTTCCTTCAATCGGCCAGCATGGCCCACGCGTCCAAAGCCGCCTTTCGGGCGCACATCTTGAGGGGCAACAACGCGGCAGCCGCCGAACTTGTCCCCGAAGATGAGCAACCCGAATACCGGGCCGCGATGGAGGCCGCATACCGGGCAAGGTGCGGCAAGGCAGGGTTCATCGTCTGTAATTGCATGCCCACGCAGGGTAAATAATAGCCAACCGTAATTTTTAACGCTAGAAACTAGAAAAATGGAAAAGAAATCTGAATTAACGTGCGCCGATTTGATGCTTTACGTCGGGTGCGCGTGCAAAACCCCTGCCGGGTACGGCGTCATTGATGCGGTTAGCCGCGAGCGCATCCGGGTAGAAATAGAGTTTATGGGGTACGTGTTGCCTCCGGACGACGTTACGCCAATCCTTCGCCCGCTGCAGGATATGACGGAGGAAGAAAGCAACGAGGTTCAGTTTCGCGTTGACAAGGGCGGTATCGGGTTTTACCCGACCGAGCATGCCGAAATTGTGCGCTACCTTCTTTCCCGACAATTCGACCTATTCGGCTGGATACCCGCCGGCCTTGCAATTGACAAAACCAAACTGTAACGCCATGCCCGCACAAATCGCCACGACCGAAGACCTGGCCGCGATGGAGGCCCGGCTGATCCGCGAAGTCTCCCGGATGCTCGAAGAAATGAAGCCAAAGCCGCCGGAAACGGTGGACACGCAAACGGCAATGAAAATACTGGGCATTAGTTCGCCCACCACGTTCAGGAATCGGCTACGCCGTGCCGGGGTCGCCCCGGTTATGGGCGAAGGTCGCCGTATGTTTCGGTGGGCGGATATTGAAAAAATGAAAAAATAACTGCGGCTTGTACGCCGCGCCGCGTTTAGGCGGCATGGGCGGGAAAGCATGGTTATGCGGATTATTTTTTCACTTCAAAACAAACTTATTATGTCAGCACACAACCACGACGAAGAATTTATCAAAAAAACGATCAGAAAAGCGCCCCAAAGCGTCGGGGCTAAACTTCAAAAAAAGGCAGACGATCTGAAAGACGAGCAGGTGAGAAACGCCCTACTGATAGCCGACCTTAAAGGCATTTCAAAGGATGAAGCAAAAGCAAAATTGAACAACATCGTTGACGAAATTTTCGGAGAATGATTTTACAGGCAATTATAGGCTTTTTGATTGCGGCGATCATCCACCGCTTTCGTAGCCGATCTAATTCCGCATAACTCCAAGTTTCCCGGTTCGCCGCGTTTAGCGGCGTTCCCGGAAACGACGGTTATCCCGCCTTCGCGCCCCGCTGCCGGGAGAACAAAACCGCGTTTTCCTCGCTTGTAATCCTGATATAATCAAAAAACTGCGATTCTTTCCGATGCCCAGTAATAGCCATGATCGGCCGCCAATCCCGGCCTTCCCGTATCGCCCGCAGGTATTCGTTCGTAGCGAAAGACCGGCGGGCGGTGTGCGTTGTAACGAGTTCATATTTTGCGTGCTTTTCCTCTACTCTCCTGCCGGCACTTATCCGCACCGTCACCACCTGCTCAACAATTCCAGCGGCCCGGCAGGCTTCCTTGATGTAGCGGTTTAATTTTTGATTCGTGATGTACCGGGGCATTCCGCCGCACCTGGCCAGTATCCTTTCCGCCATCGGCAGCACCGGCACGGAAATGCGGGTATCCGTTTTTTTCGTCAACATTGAAAGGATACGCACCCCCTCCACTGTCGAAAAGTCCTTTTCCTTGACGGCGGTCAGGTCGCCGAATCGCAAGCCGGTACAGCAGCCCATAAGGAACAAGTCGCGGGCATTGCCAAGCCGTTCATCCAATTCCGCGTTTTCCAGTTTT
>Ga0138256_10003980_pt1 | contig 15669 bp, 16 predicted proteins | sample KNB2016incub_MG_FD_105486 | JGI IMG/M metagenome (GOLD analysis project Ga0138256, IMG submission 105486) | Active sludge microbial communities from wastewater in Klosterneuburg, Austria - KNB2014incub_MG | ecosystem: Engineered > WWTP > Activated sludge > Unclassified | place: Austria... | reverse complement strand
TCCGGGGGCGAGGCCCAGCGCATCAAACTTGCCAAAGAGCTGAGCAAGCGTGCGACCGGCAAAACCATTTACATCCTCGACGAACCCACTACGGGCCTGCACTTCGCCGACGTTCACAAACTGCTGGACGTCCTGCAAAAACTCGTCGATACCGGCAACACCGTCATCGTCATCGAACACAACCTCGACGTCATAAAATCCGCCGACTACATCATCGACCTCGGCCCCGAAGGCGGTGCCGGCGGCGGCCGCGTCGTCGCAACCGGTACACCCGAGGAAGTTGCGAGAGTCAAAAGGTCCTTCACCGGCCAGGCTTTGAAGTCTGTCTTAGCATAGCCATGTCGTTCACGACGTGGAATTGGTGTCAATATGAATTGCCGCGTCCTTTAGGACGTGGAAAATCAGCCATCAATTTTCCGGCTTTAGCCGAACCATTGGACTAAAGTCCAGATTTTCTTTAGCATCTATCCTCCAGCTAAAGCTGGAGGCAATTCATAAATCAACAAAATAACAAAACGAGGAAATACCCTGTGTCTGCGGCAAAAGACGTCGAACAATTATCAGTCTCAAACCGGCAGTGACACGATCCTAAATCCCAGGTTAATAGTCTGGCCCGTCCACAAATTTAGCACCATCTTCATATAAATGCTGCTTTAAATCTTCGGGAAGATATTTGCCGTGTTCCTCTAGAAATTTACGGATAGTGTCTGAAGCAATCCTTTTCGTTCTAAGAATATCGGCGTAAGTCCCTTTGTATAAAAATTGAGCATCTCCGGCTCTGCGGTATTTGTTGAGGTCGTTAACATATCTGCGCGCCAGGGTTTCGATCTCGGGATGGATCCTATTGTATGCACTGATCGCGGCGTTTATCTTGTAAGGATTTGCACGATCGGCTGCGTCGGCTTCGGCTTTGGCTGTTGCTTCGGCGTTTTTCCTGTTAAGCACAGCGTTGGTCCCCGGGATATAACCACCATCCTGCCATAGGCCTCTGACAATGACATTTTTTTCCTTGTTGTAAAATTCACCTTGCCCGTGCCGTTTGCCGTTCTTATATGCGCCGGTATAGAACGAGCCGCTGGCATGAGTATTTTTCCCCTGCCCTTCTTTTAGATCATTTACATAATTCCCCTCGTAAACGTCGCCGTCAACATAGGAAAAAGTGCCAAATCCATTTCTCTTACCGCTTTTGAAAGCTCCAACATATTTATCGCCGTTTTTAAAGATGTATGTTCCGTTGCCCTCCATTTTGCTATTTGCGAACCCGCCCTCGTAAAGATCTCCGTGGCTGAATTTGAAGAGGCCTTCGCCATTGACGCAGTTGCCGAATACACACCCGAAACCGTCGCCGGTTTGGGCCGGGGCTACGGCTACGGTATTATTTTGTACGGGGTTAGGCGAAGATCCGGCGACATAATCACCATTTTGCCACTGGCCTTCTTGATAGGTGTTGTATGGCTTATTGTAAAATTTACCCTGCCCATTCCGTTTGCCGTTTTTGTATTCGCCGGTGTAGAAAGAGCCATTTCTCAAGGTATATTTTCCCTGGCCTTCTTTTTCATCATTTACATAATTTCCCTCGTAAACATCGCCGCTAACGAAGGTTTCGATGCCAAAACCCGCTCTTTTACCATTTTTGAAGGCACCGGCATATTTATTGCCGCTTTTCCAGATGTACGTTCCCTGACCTTCTTTGTTGTCGTTCACATAGGTGCCTTCGTAAACATCACCATCGGCAGATCTAAATATGCCTTTACCTTCGCGCTTATCATTGACCCACTTTCCTTCGTAGGTCGCACCGCTTGGGTATTTATAGACACCTTGTCCATTGACACAATCACCGGAAAGACATTGGGCCGAAATTGCAATTTGTGCGGCAACGACAAACGCAACTGCGAGGAATATTTTGATGTAGGTCATAAATTGGGTGACTGGCTATGAGATGGCCTCAATCATTTCTTTTACGGCTTGGTTCAATCCGACAAAAACAGCCCGCGAGATGATGTTGTGGCCGATGTTAAATTCCGTGATCTCGGGAATGGCAGCGAGGGCAGCGACGTTGCGATAGGTGAGGCCGTGGCCGGCTGCGGTGATGAGGCTGAGGGATGTGGCGTGGGCGGCGGCCTGGCGAATACGTTCGACTTCGGCGGCGGCCCGCTTGGCTCCTTCGCCGTGGGCGGCGCGCGCACTGAGTGTCAATTCGGCATATTCTCCGGTGCAAAGTTCGATCTGGTGGGCTCCGGCATTTTTTGCGGCGGTTATCTGTTCGAGGTTTGGGTCGATGAAGATACTGACGAAAATTCCGGCGGCCCTGAGGTTTTCGATGGCCGATTTGATGGTTTCAAAGTTGCCGGCGACATCCAGACCGCCTTCGGTCGTGATCTCATTTGCACTTTCCGGCACGAGTGACACGGCATCTGGCTTTGTCCGCACGGCGATACCGACCATTTCGTCGGTCGCGGCCAGTTCGACGTTGAGATAGGTCGTCACGACATCGCGGAGCAATTCGATATCACGATCCTGTATATGCCGCCGGTCGCCCCGTAGGTGAACCGTAATGCCGTCCGCGCCGGCCTGTTCGCATATCACGGCGGCGGTCACGATGCTCGGCTCGATGGTTTTGCGTGCCTCGCGAATGGTGGCGACGTGGTCGATGTTTACGTTGAGTTTGGCGGTCACAATTCTCTTTGTCGTATTGTAGTTCTCGTTAATACCGTAAACGAGCCTTCGAAGACAGTCGCCATCTCGTTGAGCCGATATAGAATTATATTTGCCGGCTCGTCGGGTTCGAATTTATGTATTCGGAAATAAATGACGCCGGTTTTACAGTGCACTCCCTGATTAAATATCAATTCGCCAAAATCGCTATCAAATGACACGATTATGCGACCTTCCTGATTAGCAAGTGCAATGATGTCAATATCTTCGATCGATTGGAAATCCGTGGCGATGCTTACAACGTTATGTCCGGCATCTTGCAGAATCCGGACACTTGGAATAGGAATATGCTCATCAGCAAGAAGCAGCAGCATTAGCGACGGTTGTTTCTATTAAATGCAAAATCTTCATTCAAACAGTCAGACGCATATGCGAAGATCGCCTGAAGGTCGACAGGTGTCAATCGAGGATAGCTCTCGTAAAGCATTTTCTCAGTCCAACCATCAGCAAGCCTTTCGAGAATAAACGCTACTGAAAGCCTCGTTCCTTTGATCGTGGGCTTCCCGAGTAATATCTTTGGGTCGCAAACTATTCGATCTTCCCAGTACATAAATTGATGATACGACAAATCTTATTTCTTGTCATAAATTCCGCGTTTCGCGTTCCGCCTAATTTGAGCGAGTTCGCTGACCATTCTTCGCGTGTCCCGAACAACGCTGACCTTTGAACCGGCGACGTCGTTCCATCGGACAGGGATCTCGGCAAGCCGGAGACCGCGGTGCGCGGCGACAAACAGAAATTCGACATCAAACCCGAACCGGTCGATCTGCATAACGTCGAGGAGCGGGCGGAACTCGGACATCTTAAACGCCTTAAACCCGCACTGGGTATCATAAAAGGGCAAGCCGGAGATGGTTTTAATAATAAGATTCATGACACGGCCGCCCTGCTCGCGGCGCCATGGCTGATGCGTTCCGATCAGTGAGCGATCGAGAGCGCGTGAGCCAAACGTTACGTCATATTCACCGTTTCGGATGGGGTCAAGCAGCTTTGGCATCTCTTCGATGGGCGACGAGAGGTCCGCATCTGTGAAGAGAGCAACCGAGCCCTCGGCCGCTAGCAGGCCAGTTTTAACGGCGTATCCTTTGCCTCTATTTGTCTCATATCTGATTACCCGTGATTTTACGGCGGCGTTCTCGCTTAAGGCATCCGTGGCGACTTGCGCCGTGTCATCGTTCGAACCATCGTCAACTACGATGATCTCGGCGGGCACGTCAGTAGAAGAAACAAAATCGAGAACCGATCTCAGCGGCGTGCCTAGACGTTCGCTTTCATTGTATGCCGGTATGACAATGGAGATCTCAGTTTTCATTTTCGCAAAATGTCTATGGTAAATTTTCGCCGCTGAAAAGTAAATTTACAGCAGGGAAAACTCGCCGTTGCGATATAGCGTCTATGTTATATTGATAATTGAGATCTTTCTGTATGGACAAACATTTCCTTCTCTTTGCTTTTATATTGGTCATCGCCGGAGCGGTTGCCGGAGGATTTTTGGGCAAAATGCCCGCCCGGACCTCGGCGGACAGCGGCATCACTGCTGAGCGTCTGATGTCGGACTACAAAGAGGCCCTCGACGTTATCGAAAAGGGCTATGTGACGCCAGTCGAACGGGAAAAGGTTGTCGACAGTTCGATGCAGGGAATGCTTTGGACGCTCGATCCGCATTCCTCTTTCTTTACTCGCGAAGAGTTTCGCAAGTTGGATGAGGAGCAATCATCTCAGTTTTATGGTATCGGAGTTTCGATATTACAGCATCGCGATGGTGTTTATGTTCAGTCGATTGTTCCGAATACGCCCGCTGACAAGGCTGGTCTGCGCTATGGTGACCGATTTGTCACTGTTTCTGGTAAGGACGCAAAAGAATGGACCAGCAGCGAGGTCTCAAAGAATGTTCGCGGAGAAAAGGGAACTCCCGTAAAAATTCAGATCGAACGCGTTGGCAGCACCGCCCCGATTGATTTTGAGATTGTTCGCGGGGGCGTGCCTTTGCCATCCATACGCAACTTCTTCATGCTGCAGAACGCGATTGGCTATGTCGGCCTAACAGGCGGCTTTCAGCAAACCACGTCTGAAGAGTTATCGATAGCGATTGCCGATTTGAAAAAACACGGAATGAAAAGCCTCATCCTGGACCTTCGCGGAAATCCTGGCGGCATTCTGGAACAGGCGATCGGTGTCGTCAGCAAGTTTGTGCCAAACGGGCAAGTGGTTGTTTCGGTTAAAGGGGCAGGTGGTGCACAGAGCCGGGAACTAAAGGCCGGTGGCGGGAACCCGGAGAATTTTCCGCTGGTGGTGTTGATAAACGGCGGCTCGGCGTCGGCATCGGAGATCGTGGCGGGTGCGATTCAGGACTACGGGCGAGGATTGATCGTGGGCAGCGAGAGCTTTGGAAAAGGATTGGTTCAGCGCGTTTTTCGCCTGCCTTACGGCAACGGCCTGACGCTTACCACGGCCCGGTATTATACGCCGTTCGGCCGTTCGCTGCAGAGGGACTATTCGAGCGGTTCTATTTATGACTATTACACCCACGGCGAAGATATTCCTGAAACGGAAAAGGACATTGCACCAAAACCCGCGGGCAGCCCGGTTACCCTGCCTGATGGCCGGGTGTTATATGGTGGACGCGGCATTGAGCCGGATGTTCAGGCTGCGGGGCCAACACCCAACGCTCTGCGCGGACGAATAAATGAGGCGGCGTTCTTCTTCGTTAGAGAATTGGTTGCCGGTAAGATAGCCGGGCTCGAAAGCAATAAGGTTGATAAACAGAATTTTAAGGTCGTCCTGCAGCCCAACGAATTTGTTGTCAGCGACAAGATTTTTGAGGCATTTAGAGCATCGGCATCGGCTAAGAAGGCCAATGGGTTGACGGCAGAGAATATTACTGGCCAGGCGGAATATGCCAGGCGGCGGCTGCGGGAAGAAATCGCGACCGCCAATTATTCGACCGAAGCCGGCGTTCAAGTGCTGCTTGAGGCCGATCCGCAGGTACTAAAGGCGATCGAGACGATGCCGCGGGCAACTGACCTTGTCTCAACGTTTGCGAAGACCCGAGCCTTTAATTAGGCCGCAAACCGGCTGGTGGACGGTCAAATCCAGTTCCGGCATTGCGGCATTTCTCCAGACTAGCGCGCGTAGAGTAAAATATGAATTTGCTCAACGCGCGCTCGATTTGTATGTATAAGCAGATAGGAATTTTGACTGGCGGTGGTGATGCCCCGGGACTGAATGCCGTTATCCGGGCGGTTGTCAGGACGGCCATTGGCGAATATGGCATGACCTGTATCGGTATCGAGGACAGTTTTGAAGGAATCCTTGGTGATACTCACACCGTTAAACTCACTACAAAGAGCGTGAGCGGCATACTTCCTCGCGGCGGAACAATTCTCGGAACACGTAATCGCGGCAGTTTCGTCAAAATCGTCGATGGCGTAGCGGTTTACCCGGAAATGCCGATCGGTGAAGCGATAGCAAATCTCGACATTCTCGGTATTGAGGCCCTTATCGTGCTCGGTGGCGAGGGTACGCTCGCGATTGCGGAACAGTTTCACCGTCGCGGCTTCCCGGTTATTGGCGTGCCGAAAACAATTGACAACGATCTGGCGGCGACCGAATTTACGTTTGGATTTATGACTGCGATCGACATTGCTACAGAGGCCCTTGACCGTCTGCACACGACGGCGGCGTCGCACGATCGAGTGATGATTCTCGAAGTAATGGGACGCAACACAGGCTGGATCGCCTTGCACGCGGGACTCGCGGGCAGCGCTGACCTGATCCTGATTCCGGAAATTCCGTTTTCGTTTGACGCAATTGTCCGAAAGGTTCAGGCGCGTGAGAAATTAGGGTCGCGCTTCACCAATATCGTTGTCGCTGAAGGCGCGAGGGAGATCGGGAAAAAAGAAGTTTATCAGGACGCCGAAGCTCGTCGGCTGGGCGGGGTTGGAGATTATCTTCGCCGTCACATTGAGACAATCACCGGTAAGGAATCGCGTTGTGTTGTGCTCGGCCATTTGCAGCGTGGCGGCAGCCCCAATGCGTTTGACCGGATGCTCGGAACCAATTTTGGGGCTTGCGCAGTTCGTGCTCTCGCCAGTGGAGAAACTGGTAAAATGGTTGCGTTACAGGCGGGCGAGATCGTAACTGTCCCTTTGGACGAGGCGTGCTCGAATATTAAACGGGTTCCGGTTGACGGACAACTGGTTCGCACGGCGCGTGATATCGGAATCTCTTTTGCCGCGCCAAAAGAGTCGAAACTGGCTGAGGCCGTTGGATTTGATGCACGGCACATATCGCCGGCACCACGGCACCACTTATCAACGGATTAAATATGGAAGCTGTTAAGAAAAAACTGCAAGCTCAGTTGGATGAGCTTGAACACGAGCTGCACTTCAAATTGCCTAAGGCGATTCAGCACGCTCGCGAATTTGGCGACCTCAGCGAGAATGCCGAGTACAAAGCGGCCAAGGAGCGACAGTCGTTTGTTCAGGCCCGAATCAGCCTGTTGCAGCAACGTATGATGGAGGTTGATTCGATCGATATTTCCAAGATACCAACTGACCGAATCGCATATGGATCAACGGTCGTTCTGTTCGATCTGGACAAAGAAGAAAAAATTACATACGAACTTGTTACGTCGGAGGAAAGCGATCCTGAAAACGGAAAGATTTCAACCGTTTCGCCGATTGGCCAGGCCCTGATGGGCAAGCAGGAAGGTGATGAGGCAAAGGTCAAAACACCGACCGGGTGGCGCAATTTTGAGATCAGCCGACTGAAGACCATTCATGAGAAAGGGGACTAATTGAAAATGAAGAATGGAAATGGAGAAAAGAAGCCATGTTTTCTTGACTGCATTTTCCGGTTTTTCGTTCGCGGTTTTCCATCAAACAAATGCTAGGTGCGGAAATAGGACGCGGTGCAATGCGAATCATCGGGGCGATAGTCAAAGGACTGGCTGCCGCCGGTATTCCGCCTAATGTGCTGACCACCATCGGCGTTACCATCAACCTTGGCTGCGGCGTGCTTTTCGGATTTGGCGAATTCTTTTGGGCAGGTATTGTCCTGATCGTCGCAAATCTATTTGATATGCTCGATGGCGGTGTTGCCCGCTTGACGGGCCGGGTAACGAAGTACGGCAGCTTCCTCGATTCGACATTAGACCGACTGTCGGATATGGGATCGTTTCTGGGGATCATGGTCTTTTACGCGAGGATTACCGATCAGCATTCTACCCTGAACGTATTTCTCGCGGGCGTCGGAATGGTTGCGTCGGTCCTGGTCAGCTACACAACTGCCCGCAGCGAGGGACTAGGCGTCAGGGCAAATATTGGTTTCCTGCAAAGGCCTGAGCGGATGGTTTTGTTGATGATAGGAGCGCTTTCAACATGGGACTGGAACTCGACAGGGTTCTTTGTGAACCGAATGCCCCAGGTTCTCTGGGTCTTGGCAATTGGCTCGTTGTGGACCTTGGTGCAGCGAATCATCTATATTCGGCGTGAGTTAATGGCTCTCGACGAGACAAAAATCCACTCCGAGAAATGAACTGGATCAATAATTTTTGGGCGTCACTGACGTTGACCCGAGTGTTAATCGGCCTCGGTCTTTTTGTATTATCGGTGATTATTAGCGCGATGCTTGTTGGAATTGTGCTGGTGAAGGTGCCCGCGAATTACTTTAGCTCGACATATCAGCGAAGTTTTCTGCCGAACAGTTCATGGGTAACTCGCTGGGGGGCGGTAATAGCCAAGAATCTCGCAGGCGTTGTTCTGATTTTTGCCGGGATTGTCATGCTGATCGGCCCGGGCCAGGGAATCCTCACGATACTGATTGGACTGGTGCTGCTCGACATTCCGGGTAAACGCCCGCTCGAGGCCAGGCTGATCAAGCGTCCGGCCGTACTTGCCGCAGTAAACAGTTTACGTGCAAAATACAACAAGCCGCCGCTCGAACTCGATTAGATATGGGCATCATCGACAAGATCCTGGGCCGCAAAAAATTTGACCCGGACGCACGTCGTCGGGGTTTGATGGCGACAGGGCGCATCACTGATGGCGTGATAATTGATAGCGAAATCAATCCGTCGGGCGACGAGATTGTATTCTATTCCTATACGCTTAATGGCGTCGATTTTGAGTCATCTGACATCTTGACACTGGAGCAGCGACGCGACCGCCTAAAATATGCTCCTGGGGCCAAGGTTGGTATTCGATACGATCAACGGAACCAAGGGAATTCGATTGTGGAATAACCCCGCTGGCGTTAGCGGGCGGCAAGCCGGGCACACATTGATTCATGGCCCGCGAAGACCGACACACCGCCTGCCCGATTGCATGGACAGGACTGAAACGGATGTTTAAGAAAATCCTAATAGCCAACCGGGGAGAGATAGCTTGTCGAGTGATCCGGGCCTGTCGCGAGATGAAAATCGCGACCGTCGCCGTGTATTCCGATGCGGACAGGGGTGCTCTGCATGTGCGTATGGCGGATGAAGCATATCGTATCGGGCCGGCTCCGTCGAGCGAAAGTTATTTGCGTTGGGATACGATAATTGAAGTTGCAAAAGAATCGGGTGCTGAAGCCATACACCCGGGATATGGGTTCTTGTCGGAGAATGCCGATTTCGTTCGTGAAGTAACAAAAGCCGGAATTACGTTTATCGGCCCGCCGCCCGAGGTGATGGAAGGAATGGGCGGTAAAATGTCGGCACGCAAGATCGCGATTGACGCCGGCGTTCCGGTCGTGCCGGGAACAACTGAACCATTGACCTCGTTTGACGACGCAAAAGAAACCGCCGCCAGTTTTGGCTATCCAGTAATGCTAAAGGCATCTGCAGGTGGCGGCGGAAAGGGAATGCGACTGGTCACGGACGAGAGTGAATTGAAGTCAGCTCTTGAAAATTCGCAGTCTGAGGCCCTCGCGAGTTTTGGCGACGATGCCGTTTATGTCGAAAAAGCCATCGTTCGTCCGCGGCATATTGAGATACAGGTTTTTTCTGATAAACACGGGAATCACGTCCACCTGGGAGAACGCGAATGTTCGATTCAGCGGCGGCACCAGAAGGTTATCGAGGAGGCTCCCTCGCCGATAAACTCTGCCGAGCTGCGAGCACAAATGGGAGATTGCGCCGTCAAGGTAGCGGCTGCAGTAAATTATGTCGGGGCCGGGACAGTGGAATTTCTCGTTTCGGATCTTGATAAATCATTCTACTTTCTCGAAATGAATACCCGCCTGCAGGTTGAGCATCCGGTAACGGAACTTGTCACGGGCATTGATTTGGTCCGCGAACAGATAAGCGTTGCGTGGGGCGACCGGTTATCATTTAGCCAGGAAGATGTAGTCATGAACGGGCATGCAATTGAGTGTCGTGTTTATGCTGAGGACCCGGACAATGGCTTTTTGCCGTCGCCCGGCAAAATCACTCGGCTTCGGTTACCGCAAGGTCCCGGGGTTCGCGATGACGGCGGCATCTATGAGGGGGCCGAGGTTTCAATTTATTATGACCCGATGATTTCGAAGTTCGCGGTTTACGGCCGCGACCGGTCCGAGGCGATTGATCGCATGCGGCGGGCGCTGTATGAGTACGAAGTTGACGGGATAAAAACAACGCTGCCGTTCTTTCGAGAGGTGATGGAGGATGAAGAATTTATCGCGGGCAATCTCGACACTGGCTTTATCGAACGGTTCAATGAACGAAAATCGAAGCCTGAAATCACTCAATTGACGCATGATATGGCGATGATCGCGGCCGCAATAAGTTATTCTAAAAAGCAAAAGTCGATTACAAAGGCTCGGAATGAACGCTCGAGCGAACCAAGTCGTTGGGTAAGGGCGGGACGTGTTTAGCCAGCGGTGGCCAAATTTGAAAAGGTATGGACGAATTACTAAAACAGCTATTGGGAAAGAAGATCGACGTGACCTGCGGCACCAACGCTACGTTTCGCGGGGACGTAGTTGATGTAAAGACCGGCGTCTTGTATTTGCGAGATGAGGAAGGCGAAGTCGCCTATGTCGCGATCGATAAGATCGCAGTAATCTACGAGTGTAAGGACCCGCAAACGCGGCCTGGATTTGTGTCTTAGTCCCGGACGGTACAAATCCAAAACAATTACCGCAAAAAGTGCAAAAGACGCAAACGGGAACTTTCCGGGTTTGCGTCTTTTGTAATTTCTTGCGGCGAAACTTATTTAGGTCCCGATCGCCTTCGGGCCGCGTCGCTAAAACCTATTTCGCAACTACGGACGTTTCTGCATTCAGCTTTCTAAAGCCAACAATACGGTTGGCCCAATAGCCCTTGAATGGCGAATAGGTAATGCCCTTACTAGATGATGCGTGATAGAAACCGTTTTCGTCGGCAACAATGCCCATGTGGCCGAGACCATTAAGAAATACTAGCGTGCCAAATTTGAATCTCTCGTCGCCGGAAACGGGCTCCGACTGTGCCCACAAGCTGCGTGCGCTAGCTCGTGTGAAATTGATGCCTGCTTCCTGGAATGCGGCCCACACAAACCCCGAACAATCATAGGTGTTTGGCCCGGTCGATCCGTACCGGTAACGAAGGCCGTATCGCGACTTGATCGCCTGATCGAGACGTACGCTGGTTGATGCCGCGTAGGCCGTGCGGCCCGCGGCAGCCATGCCGGAAACGCTGGTCGGCATGGTCGATGCTGTTTTCTTTACTAGCGGTTCGTAGGCGGGATCCTTTATTACTTCTATCGAATTCGTGAGGGTCGGGCGTGATGAGGACGTTTTGACTGTTTCGGCGGCCCTGGTCGCGGGGGGCAAATTTGTGGGCTGGCTGGACGTCGACTTAACGACTCGGTCACGATCCTGAGCGACGGTGGTACCTGCAAAACCAACGGCAGCGAACACAGCGCATGCCGATACAACTAGCATCTTCTTTAAATCCTTCAAATTAAAAACTCCAATTATTTATTTTCGAAAGGGAAGAGATTGAGGATGGGTGACGATTCACCTACTAATAAAAACAAACAACAATCGCATAATTCCTGAAATTCAAGAATTTCGATTAAAACCTCAAATTGTTACCCTTGTTATACGCTTGAAACTAACTAACAGTAATTATGGCCTATCAGACTGGCGGACGCAAGCGCGTTGATAGGACTCATCTGTATAGACGCCTGCAGCGCGCCGGTTATTTGTGGCCAAACTCTTCGGCGGTCCGGTAGTTTTATCGGCCTTCCCGCCTGCTTAGCAGGCGGTTCTGACCCTCCGAGCGTCCCTTCAGTTGTCGTTGTATGACTCATAGCAGTCGTAATCGATACAGCGTTCCAACAAAAAAAGGAAAAGGCCCAAAATAATATTGGGCCTTGATCGAAATAACTATAAGCGGCTTGCTCTATGCCGAAAAAGAGGTTCCACAGCCGCATCCGCCTGTGGCGTTTGGGTTGTCAAAGGTGAAACCTGATCCCATGACATTTGACGTGTGATCGATCGTAATTCCGCTGAGATATTGTGCGGAAAACATATCCACAAACAGACGAACCCCAGCTTTATCCATGACGAAATCTCCGGTCTTTGATTCTTCCTCGATATTGAGGCTGTACTGAAAACCCGAACATCCGCCAGGCACGACGCGAACGCGAAGTCCAGCCGTTTCGGGCAAATCGTCTTCGCTGGCGAGAAATTTCTTGATCTCGGCGATCGCCGGATCGGTGACGGTCAATTCTACAGTCGGTGATGCTACTGCTGCCATATATTTCCTTATCTCCTAACCAAAATTTAGGACCCGCAAAGCGAATCCTTACTTTTATGTAAATGTTACGTTTTTTTTACCAAAAATACAAGGGTCGACATCTCAAACCGTTACTGAATTGGCTCGTCAGCAATTGGTTTGCGATATTGTTCCTTTTCTTTTTCACGCTGGAGGTACGGAATTCCCTTTTGCATCCAGTCAGGTGCGGCAGCTCCTTTTAGATGATGGTCAAAAAATTCCTTCATCCGGCGCGAATAATCCTTTTGATTTTGGCGCTTTCTGAGTCCGTGAAACTCACCGTTGTAATTAAAGAAATATACCTCTTTACCCAGGCGCCTGAGCGAAAGATAAAACTCAATACCCTGATACCAAGGCACGGCATCATCATTGTCATTGTGAATCATCAGCACCGGCGTTTGAACCTTCTCGACATAGAAAAGCGGTGAATTTTCAGTAAACAGTTTAGTTGAATTCCATGGCGTTCCGCCGATTCGGCTCTGGGTCCGTTCGTACTGAAATTGGCGCGGTAATCCAGTTCCCCAGCGGATTCCGTTGTAAGCACTGAACATATTGCCGACCAGAGCACCGGGAGCAGCGGCGCGGAATTTGTTTGTTTGGGTGATCATGTACGCGATTTGATATCCGCCCCAGCTATGGCCCTGGATGCCGATCGCTTTTTCATCGACAAAGCCCATTTTAACGACAGAATCAACGCCGGGAATAACACAATTTAAGGCACTCTTGCCCGGATGCCCGATCTTGTAAACAATGTCGGGCATAAATATCAAGTAATCGTTACTTGCATAATAGCTAAAATTTATTGAGGTGCCGGGCCCCGGATTTTGAAAATTATGCACCCCATCCGAAAGCTTCTCGTATAGATAGACGAGCATGGGGTATTTCTTTTTCGGATCAAAATTGGCGGGTTTTATCAGTATGCCCTGAAGCGGTACGCCATCCGAATTCTTGTATCGGACGAGTTCTGACGTGCCCCAGTTAAATGCGGCCCGTTGAGCATCACCGTCGCTAACCTTCTTGAGGTCCGTGAAATTGCCATCGGCCGCAACCCAAATGTCCGGAAATTGGTCGAAGCGTGAGGCTGTGATCATCATCGTATCGGCGTCTTTCGCTTTAACGGGCGTGCCAAAATTTTGGGCGGCCATCGTTATCCTTTCGGGTGTTGCATTCAGCTTACCGCGAAAAAAGCCTGAATCACGGGTCTCCTCGCTTTCAGCACTCAGCAAAAGCGTTTTGCCGGGCTCGACGAACCTCTCATCAGGGTCGAGCCGAACATAACGAAATACCGTCTTGTCACGCCGACCCATTCCCGCGGTCATCGATTTGCCGCCGCTGCCGTCGGGGGCAACCTGCCAGATATCGTAACGATCCTGTATCAGAACCTCCTTATCATCCTTGGTCCATCCGGCGAGGCCGTATGACGGTGCTGCACTCGGCGAATCATGGTCTTCGCGGACAAATTTGCCGCCTAATTTGCCCGTGATATTTGTCACCTTTCCATCGGGAATCGAAATGGAATTCCAATCCTTCCCATCAAAAAAGACAACGTATTTGCCGCCGGGCGACCAACTCATTCCAAACTGCTGGGCCTGCCGCAACAGTTTATGAGTGCCATCGGTGGTATTAACGAGGTAGTAATCGGTAAAACCGGGATCGTAGTTGCCGCGAATCCGATAGGCTCGGTCGTCGGTCCCGAGAGCGTAAAGGCCAGTAGAGTTAGGATTTACGTTCTCCATCGTTGTATCGGCGAGTTGTGCAAATTTCTTATCGGCGATATGCCACACGGCACGATATGAACGGTCTCGGTCGGCGTTCAGGCGGACCTTTTGCTGCGGTTGTATATAGTCATCTTTCCAATGCCACAGATCGACGTTGACTTTTTCTTCGTCCGGAACTGCATTGTTCGGGTCAGGTTCCGGGTCCGGCGGCGGGGAACTGCTAATAAACAGACGGCTGCCGTCGAAGGAAAAAGCCAACGATCCTTTCTCGCTGACAACATATTCGGGACGAAAGCCGGCGGTTTTCACCGAAACGACCTCGATTGCCGCCGGTGCAGACCGCTGCCAGTGATAAACCTTGAATTTGGGCTGCTTAGCCGCAGCGTCGTCTTTATCGCTGATGAACGCAAGCTGATTCTGGTCCTCATCCCACGTGAATTTTGTATATTTGCCCGCTCCCGCGAGCAACGCAACCGGGGCAGAATCAGACTGCGGCGTGACGGCAAACGCTCCGTTCGTCTCTTCCTTTCGGGACGATACTGCAAAGACGAGCGATTTGCCATCTTTGGCAAACGTGTAATCAAGTACATCCGGGAATGTTCGCTCTTTGCCGTCGGCGAGATTTCGGAGGTTAAGCGTCGAACCATATTCCTTTCGGCGGCCCCCGGCCGGCGTAGGCGTTGCGGCCGGACGAGGCTGCGCATTCGCATTTCCACCGGCTGTATTTGCAGCGGGCGGCGTAGCCCTTGGTTCCGGGGCTGCACCTTTTAGAATGGCCACGAATCCGGAGCCGTCCTCCGGAACCTGATACGATTTTACATCCTCGATTCGAGTAACTTTGCCCGTCGCGAGGTCCATAATTCCGAGAGCATTTTTGGGCATTTCGGCAGCCGGCTTTTTATCTTTTCTTGCCTTCAGAATTTCAGCTTTGGCGGGCTCGATATTAAAGAACAGGTACTTGCTGTCAGCCGAAAAGAGCGGCCGGAGCAGACGTCCCTGGGCCTGAAACGCCGCTGTCGCAGCCGGGTCCGAGGCATCAGGCGGCGGCGTCGGCGGACGGTAGCCGCGAGGCTGGCGGTACTCGGTGGCCGCCGAGGTTGCCTTAACGAATAGCTCGCCGTCACCGTCCTGCGGCTGCATCACATACGCAACCCATTTGCCATTGCGCGAAATTGTTGAACCTTGGAGGCTTCGCCAGGAATCGTAATCATTCGGTGTGAGCGCCCGTTTTGTGGACTGGGCGGGAACCTGCGCAGCCAAAAGACTGAGCATGCAAAGAAATACAAATAGGTGTCGGGCTACGCCGAAAGGATAACGTCTGCTGCTGTTAAACATAAGCCTTTGAATTGATTAGCTGAATTGGATTTGTCTAACGGAACAATATCACCGATAAAACTTTTTCACAACACTTCGCTCCGATTATTGGCGGCATCGCCTGTAATTTACTAAAGGGGCCTAGCATCAAATTGGATGCTAAGCCCCTTCGTCGTTACTCGCAATGCCGAAATG
>Ga0138256_10003978_pt1 | contig 15671 bp, 11 predicted proteins | sample KNB2016incub_MG_FD_105486 | JGI IMG/M metagenome (GOLD analysis project Ga0138256, IMG submission 105486) | Active sludge microbial communities from wastewater in Klosterneuburg, Austria - KNB2014incub_MG | ecosystem: Engineered > WWTP > Activated sludge > Unclassified | place: Austria... | reverse complement strand
CCGCTACTGCGGCGTCTGCCACTCCGATCTCCACTTCGCCCGCAGCGAGTGGGGCGAGGCACCCTATCCGGCCGTGCCCGGGCATGAGATCGTCGGCCACGTTGCGGCTGTCGGATCGTCGGTTTCGGACCTCAAGGTCGGTGACATCGTTGGGGTCGGCTGCCTCGTCGATTCCTGTCGCACCTGCCCGTCGTGCGCGGCGAAGCAGGAGAACTACTGCGACATCGGCAGCACGGGCAGGTACATGGGGGTCGAGAAGGAGACCGGCCGCCCGACGTACGGCGGCTACTCGAACACGATCGTGGTGGACCGGCACTTCGTGCTGCGGATTCCTGAAGGCGTGGACCTGAGCACCACGGCGCCGCTGCTATGCGCCGGGATCACGACCTACTCCCCCCTCCGCCACTGGAACTGCGCCCCCGGGATGCGGGTCGGCGTGGTTGGACTGGGCGGACTGGGTCACATGGCGGTGAAGCTGGCCAAGGCGATGGGTGCCGAGGTGACGATGTTCACGACGTCGCCGAGCAAGACGGCCGACGCGGCACGACTCGGCGCCACCCGCACGGTGATCTCGAAGGACGAAGACGCGATGACCGCAGCCGCGAACTCGCTCGACCTCATCCTCGACACAGTCGCCGCGCCGCACAACCTCGACCCCTTCCTCAACACGCTCTACCGCGACGGCACGCTGGTCACACTCGGCGCACCGGCGGAGCCGCACCCGCAGCACCATCCGTTCTCGTTGATCATGCGCCGACGCGCGATCGCGGGGTCGCTCATAGGCGGGATCGCCGAGACGCAGGAGATGCTGGACTTCTGCGCGGAGCACAAGATCAGGGCAGATGTGGAGGTCGTGAAAATGGCCGACATCAACACCGCGTGGGAGCGCATGCTGCGCAGTGATGTGAAGTATCGGTTCGTGATTGATATGTCGACGATCTGATTTCTTCATCGCTCGTCCTCTGCGTCCTCCGCGTCCTCTGCGGTTCAAAAGCATTTAACCGCAGAGGACGCGGAGGACGCAGAGGACGAGCGCCGCTAGAGTTGGTTCACGAGGCGGATGATTCCTTCCTTCAGGCGGAGGGAGTGGAAGTTGATCAGGAGGCCTACCCGGAAGTCGTTGAGCTTCAGGTGGGAGAGTAGCTGGGCTTCGTGGACGGGGAGGAGCTTGGTGACGGCCTTCAGTTCTACGACGACGGCGTGCTCGACGAGAAGGTCCACCCGATAGCCAAGGTCGAGCGTCACTCCCTCGTATCGTACCGGGAGCGGGAGTTGGCACTGCACGTCGAGGCCGCGCGTGCGCAGCTCGTGCGCGAGGCAGACCTCATACGCCTTCTCGAGCAGCCCGGGCCCGAGCGCCGAATGCACCTTGATCGCCGCATCAACGACCTGCCCGGTAATCCCACGTAACCGTTCCCCCAGCACAACGCACCCCTCTGCGACCTCTGCGTCCTCTGCGGTAAAAAGGCTCTCCCGGCCCCGCACGCGACACTACCCCCCACCCGTCACCTAACCGTCACGCGGCCCTCACGCCCCCCAGCACCGTCGTGCAAATTGAAGGCTACCGCCCAGTCTCGCCTCGCCCCGGTACGTCCACCGGCCTTCCCGCACCTCGAGAAGTCCGTGCGTCCCCTGGCCCCCGAGCGTGCCCCTTCTTTCGCGACCAGTCATGCCCACCGAAATCTCCACCATCATCTGGACCCAGATCGACGAAGCGCCCGCCCTGGCGACGCTCTCCCTCCTCCCCATCGTCCAGGCGTTCACCACCGGCGCCGGGATCTCGGTAGAGACGCGGGACATTTCGCTGGCCGGGCGCATCATTGCCAACTTCCCCGAGCACCTCACCCCCGAGCAGCGCATCCCGGACCACCTCACGCAGCTCGGTGCGCTGGCCCAGCATCCCGACGCGAACATCATCAAGCTGCCGAACATCTCGGCGTCGATCCCGCAGCTAAAGGAAGCGATCGCCGAGCTGCAATCACACGGCTACGCGATCCCCAACTATCCAGAGGCGCCGGCCAACGACGCGGAGAAGGCGTTGCAGCAGCGCTTCGCCAAGGTGCTCGGCAGCGCGGTGAATCCGGTGCTGCGCGAAGGGAACTCGGACCGTCGCGCGCCGCAGTCGGTGAAGGAGTTCTCCAAGAAGCACCCGCACAAGCTCGGCGCGTGGTCCCCCGACTCGAAGTCGCACGTGTCACACATGTTCGCCGGCGACTTCTATGGCAGCGAGACATCGGTCACCATCGCCGCGCCAACGAGCGTGCGGATCGAGTTCGAAGGGGTGGACGGGACGGTGACGGTGCTCAAGAAGGGGGTGCAGCTCATCGAGGGCGAGATCCTCGACTCGGCGGCGATGCACGTCGGCGCGCTGCGGGCCTTTTTCGCTGAGCAGATCGACGAGGCCAAGCGCGACGGGCTGTTGCTCTCGCTGCACCTCAAGGCGACGATGATGAAGGTCTCGGACCCGGTGATGTTCGGGCACGCGGTGACGGTGTACTACCAGGCGGTCTTCGACAAGCACGCGCTCACGTTCAAGGAGCTGGGCGTGAACCCGCGCAACGGGTTGGGCGACGTGTATGCCAAGATCCAGTCGCTGCCAGCCGAGCAGCGCGCCGAGATCGAGGCCGATATCAAGGCGGTGTACGCGACCCGCCCGGCGCTGGCGATGGTGGACTCGGACCGCGGGATCACCAACCTGCACGTGCCGAACGACGTGATCGTCGATGCGTCGATGCCGGTGGTGGTGCGCGACTCGGGGAAGATGTACGGCCCCGATGGCAAGCTGCACGACACCAAGGCGATGGTGCCGGACCGCAACTACGCGGGGATCTACTCGGCGGTCTTCGACGACTGCCGCGCCAACGGCGCCTACGACCCGGCCACCATGGGCGACGTGCCTAACGTGGGGCTCATGGCGCAGAAGGCGGAGGAGTACGGGTCGCACGACAAGACCTTCATCGCCGCCACGGTGGGGAAGATGCGGGTGGTGGACGAGGTGACCGGCAACACGGTTCTGGAGCAGCGGGTGGATGAGGGGGACATCTTCCGCGCCTGCCAGACCAAGGACATCGCCATCCGCGATTGGGTGAAGCTGGCGGTGCGGCGCGCGCGGGCCACCGGGGCGCCGGCGGTGTTCTGGCTCGATGCCGATCGCGCGCACGACCGCGAAGTCATCGCCAAGGTGGAGACGTACCTCAAGGACCACGACACCGCTGGACTCGATATCCGGATCCTGTCGCCGGTGGAGGCCATGAAGCTCTCGCTGGCACGCATCCGCAAGGGAGAGGACACGATCTCTGTGACGGGAAACGTACTGCGCGACTACCTCACCGACCTCTTCCCGATCCTCGAGATCGGCACGTCGGCCAAGATGCTCTCGGTGGTCCCGCTGCTGGCAGGCGGTGGCCTGTTCGAGACCGGCGCCGGCGGCTCGGCCCCAAAGCACGTGCAGCAGTTCCAGAAGGAAGGTTACCTGCGCTGGGACTCGCTCGGCGAATTCTCGGCGTTAGGCGCGTCGCTGGAACACATCGGGATGACGGCAGGCAACGCCGGGGCGACGGTGCTGGCCGAGACGCTGGATGTGGCGATCGGCAAGTTCCTGGACAACAACAAGTCGCCGGCCCGCAAGGTGGGGGAGATCGACAACCGCGGGAGTCACTACTATCTGGCGCTCTATTGGGCCGAGGCGCTGGCGGCGCAGGAGAAAGATGCGGAGCTCAAGGCGAAGTTCGCTGCCGTGGCGCACCAGCTGCGGGACAACGAATCGACGATCAACGCCGAGCTGATCGGGGCGCAGGGGAAGCCGGTGGAGATGGGGGGCTACTACCAGCCCGACCTGGGGAAGACGACGGCGGCGATGCGGCCGAGTGCGACGCTGAATGAGATTGTGGATGCGTTGCGATAGGGTAGAGAGGGCGACCACTTCAATCTTCAGCTATCATCGGGATTGATACGCCCTCCTCTGCGACCTCTGCGTCCTCTGCGGTTCAAAAGCAGTTAACCGCAGAGGACGCAGAGGACGCAGAGGTGGATCGCGCGCTATGTCGTCGGTGGTCCGAAGAGTTCGACATCGGAGATCGGTAGAGGAGGGAGCGTACCCTCAGTGCGCCACGAGATGCCGTCTCGGAAGGTCTCTGGAAACTCCGAGTCGGCCGTCCATCGCTCGATCGATCGCGTCCCTTGATCCACCAGCCAGACCTCACGCACACCGTGCGAGAGATACGCCGGCCGCTTGCGATGGCGATCACGCCGCCGGGGCGACGGGCTGAGCACTTCGACCACGAGGAGCGGGGGCGGCATCGCCCGCCATGAGAGGTCGGCCGACTCCGGAGCAGCGTAGATCGCGAGGTCGGGCTCGAGCCAGGTGGTCTCGCTCACGTGCACCCCACCAGGGGCGAGCACGGTCCAGCCGGTGTGGGCGCGGCACCACATGACGGCGAGCACCGAGAGCCGGATGGCGATGCGCTGGTGTCCGGTTGACGGAAGCGGTTTCACCAGCAACACGCCGTGCAGGATCTCGTAGCGATTGCCGTCGTCGGGCAATTGCTCCAGGTCGGCGACGGTCCACACGGTGCGGTCGGGGTGTGGCTGCGTGTACGGCATGGCCATACGGTCGGCTCGGCGCAGGGGGAAGCGCAAGAGGCGAACATACGCCGAGGATGGCGAGGGCGCGGTGCGACCGCCTCATCGGATCGTTGCCGACGTTAGCCGCAGCGTGCGTCGACTGCCACGACGGGAGTGGGGCGGGAACGCCGCAGCGTCCGCGGGCTCGACGTGTGGCCACGCGGGGAGTGCCTCGAACCCCAAGGCAATCACTCACACGCGGCGTCGCTGGCGTCCGGACCGTGACGACGACAACTTGCGGCGTCGCTGGCCGTTCCTGCCGCCCGGAGTGGTCGATACCGGCGTGGCTCCCGTAAGGAGCTCGTCTGCGACCGTCCCAGGGCCGACTCTCGTGCCCACGCCGTCATCGAGTGCAACTCGCTACACCACCATGATCATCATCGGACTCACCGGACGAAACGCTGGCGGCAAGACGACGGCCGGCGAGGTGCTCGCCACCAAGGGATTCACGTACGTCTCGCTCTCCGACGTCATTCGCGAGGAAGCGAAGCAGCGGGGGTTGAGCGCCGTTCGCGAGAACCTGATCGCCCTGGGCAACGAGCTGCGTGAGCGCCACGGCCCGTCGGCGCTTGCGACGCTGACGGTGGCCAAGATGCAGTCGGACCGGAACTACGTCGTGGACAGCATCCGGCATCCGGCGGAGGTCGAGGCACTCAAGAAGGCGGGGCCGTTTACGCTCTTTCATATCTTCGCCCCGCTCGAGGCCCGTTTCGCCCGCTCCGTGGCCCGCGCCCGCGATGGCGACGCGTTGACGCTGCAGGACTTCATCCGCCAGGAGGAGCGGGAGTTCGCCAGCAGCAACGCGGCGGCGCAGCAACTGCTGGAGACGGAGCGGCTGGCCAACCGCACGATCGAGAACAGCGGGACGGTGGAGGCCTTCGGGGAACAGATGGCGACCGCGTTGCGCGAACTGGAGGTGTCGTTTGCCCGCCCGTCGTGGGACCAGTACTTCATGGACATCGCCGTGAAGGTGGCGGCGCGCAGCAACTGCATGAAGCGGCAGGTGGCGGCAGTTGTCGTCTCCGACAAGCGCATCATCAGCACGGGCTACAACGGGACGCCGCGCGGGGTGAAGAACTGCAATGAAGGGGGGTGCCCGCGCTGCAACGGCTTCAGTGACAGCGGGCGCAACCTGGAGGAGTGCCTGTGCTCCCACGGGGAGGAGAACGCGATCGTGCAGGCGTCGTACCACGGCATCGCCATCAAGGATGCGACGCTCTACACCACCTACTCACCGTGCCTCATGTGCAGCAAGATGATCATCAATGCCGGCATTCGGCGTGTGGTCTACAACGAGGCGTATCCGCTCAACGATACGGCGACGGGGATGTTGCGGGAGGCGGGGGTTGATCTGGTGAGGTTGGTGGTGTGAGGGTGGGGGGATGTGGGGAGGGTCGGCTCCGAGGCTGGGGTCCTCAAAGCAGTTTACCGCAGAGGACGCGGAGGTCGCAGAGGAACCATCGGCGAGCTGCGCCTGTCACCTCTGCGTCCTCTGCGTCCTCTGCGGTTAACGCTCTTGAATGACAGCCCCCCACCCACCCCTCACCTCCCGCGCGTCACCCCAACATCCCCCGCACCGCAAACGCCACCGCAATCCCCGCGTAGTTCCCCACCGCGTTCCCCAGCATCCCCACCGCCACCCCCGGCAGGATCAACTCCGGCCGCTTCCGCGCGCTCGCCAGTGCCATCGCCGAGGCCGCGCCGCCAACGCCGGCCTGCGATGCGACTGCCAGCAGCTCGCCGTTTAGTCGCAACATCCAGCCGATCCCGAAGATGATGATCCCGTGGATCGCGACCGTGCCCGCCGCGAACCAGAAGATCGACGGCCCCACGACGACGATGTTGGCCACCACGGACTTGGCGCCGTTGCTGGCCAGAAAGAGCAGGAGCAGGAAGTTGCCGATCACCACGCTCCCCGAGAGCTTGCGAATGACCGGGAGCTGGGCGAGCACGAGCACGATGGTCGTGAGCCAGATGATCCTCGGCACCGCTGGCGCGTACGACGTCAGCACCTCGGCGATCCACATGATGCCGAGCGTGATGCTGGTGAGGCCGGCGAAGTCGGTGAGGCGGAGAGGCACGCCGCTGCTCTCAAGTTGTGCGGCCAGCCCGCCGGCCGATGATGCGTCAGGCACCGGCGACGCGACAGGCGTGGCCCCCGCCTGCTCCCGGCGGGCGAACAGTTCCGGTACCACCAGGCAGGCGATGAGCCAGATGGCGGTGATGATCACGTCGGCCGCGATCCCCGCCGTGAACAGGTCGGCCCGCGTGTCCAGCTGCTGTCCGACGGCGGCGAAGTTCATCCCGCCCCCGATGTACGTCGCGGTGAACTGGCCAGCGAGCTTCCACGCGTCGGGCCCGATCGGGATGTGCAGCACGTTCACCATGATCACGGCCCCGACCGCGGATCCCACCGACCCGATGGCGAAGGCCATCAGCATCGGCGCGCCGGCCTGGCGGACGGAGTCGAGGCTGACGTTGAGCAGGATCAGGATGATCCCGGCGATCACGGCCTGCCCCAAAAGGAAGTCGTAGACGGGCGACTTGCCTGGGATCAGCCCGAGGTTCGACAGCATGAGTGCGAGCAGGATGGCCGTGGCCGCGGCGCCGATCTTCCGGAAGGCCCGGGTGTGCGCCTCGAGCCACAGCGACGTGAGCACGACCGCCGCGAGCGCGAAGAAGATGAGTACGGAGCTCGTAACCGGAGGCGCCACGTCAGAAACCGAGTGTGGTGTCGAGTCGGCTCAGCAGCGGCTCGCCGTCGAGGTAGCGTCGCAGGTTCTGGCAGAACAACGTCGTGATGCGTTCGTTCTCTCGGTCGACGGTGCTGGCCGAGTGCGGGGAGACGATGACGTTGTCCATCGCCCACAGCGGGCTCTCGGGCGGCAGTGGCTCCTCGGCGAACACGTCGAGCGCTGCGCCGAGCAGGTGGCCAGAGCGCAGGGCATCGATCAGCGCCGGCTCATCGACCAGCGCCCCGCGCCCGATGTTGATGAAGACCGCGCCGCGCGGCAGCAGGTGCAACTCGCGCCCGCCGATCATGCGCTCGGTCTCGCTGGTGTGCGGCGCGATGAGGACCAGGTTCTGCGCCTCTGCCAGGGCGGTGTGCAGCTGGGCGGGCCCGTACAGCGCGTCCAGGTGAAGCTGCGCGGGAGAGATGTTCGTGGTGGTGCGCTTCACGCCGATCACCCGCATCCCGAATGCCTTCGCCAGCCGGGCAATCTCCTTCCCGATGCGCCCGACCCCAACGATCACCAGCGTCTGCCCCTCGAGGTCGGCGCCGGCGAAACGCTCCCAGTGCCGAACGCGCTGGTCGCGCAGCGTCTGCAGGAGCTTCTTGTGGAAGGCGATCATCGCCATGACGCAGAACTCGGCCAGCGGCTTGGCGTGCACGCCGCTCGCCGTGGTGAATACGGTGCCGGGCATGGACTCGGCGTACCCCATGCGGCCGACGTACTCACCGATGCCGGCGCTGGTAGCCTGGAGCCACCGCAGCTGCGGGGCGAGCGTCGCGAGCTCGCGTGCGTTGGGGCGGTCGAAGTCGAAGAGGACCTCGGCGCGGGCCAGCAGCGACCGCCACTGCGCGTCCTGTTCTGGCGTGCGGGTGAAGGGTGCACCCGCGTGATCGGCCGGGTAGCGGGGGGGCGCGAGCAGCTCGGGAGCATGCAGCACTTCCAGCCGCTCATCCACCGCTCGGATGCGCGCCACGTGCTCTGCCTCGAGCCAGCTGGCGATCAGGACGACGATGCGCTTCATGCGGTGGAGAAATCCGTCAACGGGAGGCCCGGTGTTGAGGTGGGGCGCGCAGGAGCGCCGAACCTACCACCCGAACCGACCCCGTCAACCCATCCCACGCGACAAACCCCTCTGCGTCCTCTGCGTCCTCTGCGTCCTCTGCGTCCTCTGCGTCCTCTGCGTCCTCTGCGTCCTCTGCGGTTCAAAAGCTTTTTACCGCAGAGGACGCAGAGGTCGCAGAGGTCGGGCGCGCAGGTTACCTGCAGGTCCTCTGTGACCTCTGTGTCCTCTGTGGTTCAAAAGCTTTCTACCACAGAGGTCACAGAGGTCACAGAGGAGGAATGGCGTTAGGCGGGCAGGTCGATGCGATTACTGCTTCAGCCACGCCATCGGAATTCCATCCATCACGGCCCCATCCTTCCCACCTTCGCCCTTCAACTCGAAGGAGACCCGCCGGTCGGCGCGAGGCTTCATCATCCACAGGCGGATGCGATCGCCGGAGAGGGTGTAGAACCCGCGCTCCCGCAGCCCCGTGCCATCGGGCTGATCTGCGGTGGCCAGGGAGTGGGCGTAGGTGCCATCGACGAAGAACTCCCAGCTGTGCTGCACCTTCACGTCATCGGTGTAGGTGAACACGCCGGCGAAGGTGTTCTCCGAATCGAACGGCGGGGAACCCTGCGAGCCCGCTGAGGACGGGCGCTCGCCCGAGGCGGCCTCCCAGGCCTTCAGCGCCTTGTCGTTGCAGATGTCCTCCAGCTTGGCGTCGCCGTTCGCCTTGTGGTACTGGGCGAGCAGCAGGTGGATGCGCGAGGCGTTGGAGTAGTCGCCGGTCTTGTGGATGCGCAGGAGCGTGAAGATCTCCTTCTCCAACTCGCTGGCCGGTACGGCGGGCATCCCTGCGGTGTCGAATCGCTCGACGTTTGCCGGGCGGCGCGACGCCTGGGCGTCGGCGCTGGCAGGAATCGTCAGGGCAAGGATGAGTAGTGTGACGGTGGACCGCATGTGATCCTCTCTTCCCTTGTTGGGAAGAACGGTAGCACGCACGAGTCGATCCGTCTGTCAGCGCGATGCGAGGGATCGCGTACGTGGAAGCCCGACAGCGAGAACCTGGCCCCGGCGCGAACCCCTACACACGCCCTACTTGTCCCCTTGCTTCGGCTCCGGCTTGGCGACGGCTCGCGCCGGCCCTCGGATCCACCGTCCGGGACGTTCACCGGTGAATGATGCGTCGCGGATGATCGGCACCCCGTTCACCAATACATGCACGATGCCGACCGGATACGGATGCGGGTTCACGTAGTCGCCGCGCTCGCCGATGGTCTCGGCGTCGAACACGGTGATGTCGGCGAACTTCCCGTCGGCGATCACTCCCATCTCGGCCTGGCCGAGCTGCGCCGCCGGCATCGAGGTGCTCTTCTTCACCGCCTCCTCGAGCGTGAGAACCTTCATGGTGCGCACGTAGCGCTCGAACAGGCGCGGGAACGAGCCGAGGCTGCGCGGGTGCGGGAAGCCGACGCCGTAGGCGATGTTGTCGCCGTCGGTCTCGATCATCGATCGCGGGTGCCGCAGGATGCGTACGTAGTCATCCTCGGAGATGCTGTGGTAGATGGCGCTGAATCCGCCCTTGAGCTGCAAGTCGATCAGGAGCGGGATGCCTGCTGCCACCGTGTTGGGGAGGCCGCGATCCCGGGCGTAGTCGGCGAGGGTTTTCCCGTTGTACTGCGGCGCCGACGCGACGATGCGGAACTGGATGTCGCGCAGGTTGTCGCTCACCGCCTCGGGGATGCGCGTGCGCATGGCGGCCTCGATGGCCCGGCGCTGCGCGGGGTCGGCGATGCGCTTCGCGAACTCGGCGGGTCCACCGGCCAGGGCTTCCTGCGGAAAGAGGATCCCCGATCCCGTACTGGTGGCGAGATACGGATAGGCGTCGTGGGTGACGTCGAGCCCCTCGGCGTTGGCCGAGTCGATGAGGGCGAGGCTCTGGGTGACCATCCCCCATTGCTTCTTGCCGGTCGCCTTGTGGTGGTTGATCTGCGCCGGGATCCCGGCCTCGCGGGCGATGCGAATGGTCTCTCGGACCGACTCGAGCAGTCCGCTGTTCTCGTTGCGCATGTGGGTGACGTAAATCCCCCCATGGCGCGCGGCGACCTTCGACAGCTCGATGATCTCCTCCGTCTTCGCGAAGAACGCGGGGACGTACAGCAGCCCGGTGGAGAGTCCCATCGCCCCCTGCTTCATGGTCGAGTCCACGAGCGCCTGCATGTGCGCCAGCTCGGCTGCCGTCGGTTCGCGGTTGTCCATCCCCATGACCCGGGTGCGGATCCACGAATGCCCGGCGAAGAATGCGACGTTCGGCGCGACGTAGAGCGAGTTGGCGTACACGTCGAGCGGGAAGGGCTGGGCGCCGCTGTGCAGCGAGGCGACGATGGTGGTGATCCCCTGCCGCGTGAAGTTCTCGGCGAGCGGGAAGCGGTCGATCGTCGTGGCGATGTGGGCGTGGTTGTCGATGAATCCCGGGGCGACGATCAGGCCGGTGGCGTCGAGGATGGTGTGGGCCTGCGTGGTGTCGATCCCCTCGGGGGCCACCTTCACGATGCGTCGGCCGGCGATGGCGACGTCGGCGCGGAAGCGCGCGGCGCCGGTCCCGTCCACCACCGTTCCACCGCGGATCAGGACGTCGTACGGTCGCGCTACCTTCGCGGGAGCCTCGACCTGCTTGGCGGGTTCGGCGCAGCCGGTCGAGGCGACGAGGGCGGCGACGAGCAGGGAGTAGCGGCGGAGGGAGAAGCGCATGGCAGAATCGTCGGGAAGGGTCGGGGGTGCGGCCGACAGGGTGCATGCGCAACATGGGGGTGCTCGTGCCCGGGCGCCATGCGCGGGACATGCCCATCTCGCGGAGGGGTGCGCAGCGAGCCGACTGGTCGCGCGCCCCCCTCCCACGGTGACTGTCAGACCTCGCCCCGACATTCCCGCCCACTGGCCGCATCGCGGCGGCAGCGGTGGTGAGCGCCAACCGGGGAGGGGAGATGAGGAAGCGTGTGTGGGGAGTTGCGGTGACGTGCGTGGTGGTCGCGTGTGGTGGAGGTGGTGGCGGAGAAGCGTCGGGGCCCATCACGCCGCCGCCCGCTGTGGTCGCATCGGTCGTCGTGGATCCAGGAAGTGTGTCGGTGCTTGTCGGGGCGACGGTGGCACTGACGGCTACCGCGAAGGATGCCGCCGGAGGCACGCTCAACGGGAGAGCGATTGCCTGGTCGTCGAGCGACGCAGGCACGGCGACAGTTTCTTCGAGCGGCGTCGTCACGGCAATTGCGCCGGGAGGGCCGGTCACGATCACGGCCACAAGCGAAGGAAAGTCGGGGAGCGCACTTGTTACGGTGCGGGCCGCGGTCGCCTCGGTTTCCGTGAGTCCTGCGGCGGTGAATGTGAGAGTCGGCGAGTCTGCAACGCTTGCCGCCGCAGTGTTGGACGCGACCGGGACCGCACTTGCCGGCCGTTCCGTCACGTGGACTTCCAGTAACCCGGCCCTCGCCAGCGTCTCCCCGACAGGGCTCATCACTGGCGTGGCAGCGGGTGGCCCGGTGGCGATCACCGCCACCAGTGAGGGGCGCGCGGGAATCGCCCAGGTCACTGTACTGGCGCCCGTCGCTACCGTTTCGGTCAACCCGACGGAGCTGACGTTGCTCAAGGGAGCAGCGGAAACGCTTGGCGCCATGACTCTGGACGCGACGGGAGGCGCGCTGACGGCGCGAACGGTGACTTGGACGTCTAGCGAACCGTCTATCGCGACCGTCTCTCCGTCAGGACTCGTGACCGCCGTCGCCGCGGGCGGGCCCATCACGATCACGGCTACAAGCGAAGGAAAGTCCGGGACGAGCCAAGTCACGGTACTCGAGCCAGTGGTTACCGTCACGCTCGCACCGGCTCAGCACACGCTGTTCATCGGCTCCACGGCATCCTCCACCGTCACGCTTCTCGACGCCACGGGCAAGAGCCTCTCCGGCCGCATCGTAACGTGGACATCGAGCGACCCGTCTATCGCGTCAGTCTCTGCGTCCGGCTTGATCACGGCACTATCCACCGGGGGGCCGGTCGCCGTGACGGCGACGAGCGAAGGGAAGTCCGCAACGGTACAGGTATCGGTCCTCGCACCGGTGTTCTCGCTCGAACTCGCCCCCACTCCCCCGACTGCCGTCGCCGGTTCGACCGTTCAACTCAGTGCGACGCTTCGCGATGCACAAAACCGAGTCATATCTGGTCGGGCCATCGCGTGGACGTCCAGCAATCCCACGCTTGCCAGCGTCTCGACGAATGGACTCGTAACCGCGCGTTCGCCCGGCGGCCCGGTCACCATCACCGCCACCAGCGAGGGCAAGAGCGGATCGACGGAGTTGACGGTGTTGGCACCGGTCGCGTCGGTGACAGTCACCGGATCTCAGCGCGTGAAGGTGGGCGATAGCTACACGTATAGTGCGACCGCCCGCACCGCCGATGGCACCATCGTCGTGCGTCCGCTCGTCTGGAGTGTGGCCGATCCGGCAACCGGTTCGATGCTGGCGCACGGAGAACTTGTGCCGCTGCGCCCTGGCACGATCATACTCCGCGCCACGATCGACGGGACTGTATGGGAAGCGTCGACCGTGGCGTACGACTGGGTCGCCTTCGGCAGCGGGACGACGGTCGGGATCTACCTGTCGTCCGACACACGTATCACCAACAAGTTCGGAACGAGCGAGTATCCTACGCTCGCGATCGGTTGTTCGTCAGGCAGCTTCCTGATGTACGTGGACACCGACCACTTCGTCACGCACAGCGGTTTCGTGGCGTACAGCTTCGACGGTGGCTCAATCTTCACGCAGACCTGGCTTGAGTTCGACCTCTTCAGCGCGCTGGGACATCCTGGACCGAGCCAGTCCACGAGAACCCTCGTGACGACGATGACGCAGGCGCGCACCTTCGGATTCGCCTTCACTGAATTCAACGCGTCGGCGAAGGCGATGATCTTCCGTGTGACTGGAATCGGACCGAAGATCGCCCCACTGCTCACGGCCTGCCCGTCGGCCAGTTCCAGTGTGGCGTCGCTCGGCGGCGACGCGGGCCCGTTGAGCGCCCTGCTCGGTGCAAGCGGACGGGCGAGCGCGGTAACTGCAGAGCGCACTCTGCGTGAGCAAGCGCATGCAGCTGTCCCGGCGGCGCGACCGTCACTCGCCGTGGCGGAGGAACGACTGGCGATTCAGCAGGCCAAGCGAACGCACTAGTCGCGACGGATCCTGAAGGCGAAAAGAGAGGTTTAGGAGGGAGGCGCGCAGGTTAGTTCGCGACCTCCCTCCAAACCGCTAGTTGTGGTGCCAGCCCGGCCCCTACCCCCCCGGCCGCGTTGTCACCCCGTGCACCAGCGCCCCCACCGCCATCCCGGCGATGGCGAAGCCAAGCTCGAAGCTCCCGGCCCCCAGCCCGGCAATCGACGGCCCCGGGCAGACGCCGCACAGCCCCCACCCGATGCCGAAGATGGCGGCGCCGATCACCGTCGAGCGGTCCATATGAGCTTCGTGCACCCCGAACGTCCCGCCGAGCAGCGGGCGCGACATGAGGCGCGGGGCCAGGCGATAGCCGATGAGCGTCACGCCCGCCCCCGCGCCAAGCACGAACAGCAGTCCCATGTCCTTGAACCGCAGGAAAGAGAGCACGACATCCGGTCGGATCATCGTGGAGAGGGCAAGGCCGAAGCCGAACAGCGCGCCACCGGCCAGGGCGGCGGCGAGTTTCGGGATGGCGCGCGCGGGTGCCGACGGCGAGGTCGCCGTGCCGGTGGTCGGGGGAACGGTGGATGTCATGTGATCAGCTCCCGAGCAGGCGCGCGGCGACGTTGGCGGTGAGGATCGCCGTGGCCATGAAGGTCAGCACCGCGACGAGCGACGGCAGCTGCAACGAGCCCAGTCCGCAGATGCCGTGTCCCGACGTGCAGCCGCGCGACAAGCGGGCGCCGTAGCCGACGAGGATGCCGCCGACAACGAGCCGCCACGCGGGAATTGTCACCGCGACGCGGGCGCCGTCCCCGAACAGGAGCCACCAGGCAAGGGCGCCCAGCACCAGCCCGGCGGCGTAGGCGAGCCGCCAGTCGCGACTCCCCGTGAGCTTGGGTTGCTGGAAGAACGGGCGCCGGACGACGAACGACCAGGTCGTGGAATACACGGTGCTCATGCCGCCGACGAGGCCGGTGAGAACGAAGAGCAGGGCGACGCCGACGCCGATGAACACGCCGCCGACGAGGTAGTGCGTCCAGCCGAAAGGGAGGGGGAGCATGTACGAAGAGTCCGAAGGAGTGAGGGTCGAGGGAGGAATAGTCACCCGGGGGCGATCCGGGTTCCAGCGACGGTGTCAGCCCCTCGTACAAGATTGCCACCTGCAGCGGCGCGGCGCAGCGTCCACTCCTGCCCTGTGGGATGGGCGCCCCCGCGCCACCACCATAGTTTCCACGCCCACGCCTTCCCCGCCGGCATGCCCCTGCACCTCGTCACCGCGCCTGGTCTCTCGCCCCTGCTCGCGCAACTGACGGGGACGCTGCGGCGCGACCCGCTGCCGCCGCGCGAGCTGGAGACGATCGTCGTGCAGTCGCAGGGGATGCGGCGGTGGATCACGTTGCAGCTGGCCGATTCGTTCGGCTGCGCCGGGTCGCTGCTCCTGCCGTTCCCAGCCAGCTTCGTGCGCGAACTGGGCGGCCGCATTGCCGGCGATCGCACGGCGCGCGAGGAATACGACCTGTTTTCGCGCGAGGCGCTCGCGTGGCGCCTCGATGCCCTGCTGCGCGCACTCCCGCCGGGCGACGAGACGTTCGAGCCGCTGCGGCGGTACCTCGCCGGCGCGGATGAGCGCCGGCGATTCGGGCTCGCCGCGCAGGTCGCATCCCGATTCGACGACTACCAGATGTTCCGCGCCGACGTGCTGCGGAACTGGGAGCAGGGAGGCGACGCGCCCGGCGGGCGGCACCCGCGGTGGCAGGCCGCGCTCTGGCGGCAGCTGCTGGCGGGAGCGAGCGACGACGCGCCGCACATGGCCACACGGCTCGAGCGGGCGATCACCACGTTGCAGCAGGCGGAGCCCGCAGGACTCCCCGCGCGGGTCACGGTCTTCGGCGTGAGCACGCTGCCGCCGCTCTTCGTCGAGCTGCTGGTCGCGCTCGGCCGCCACGTCCCGGTCACGGTGTACAGCGCGTCGCTCGACCCCGCGTCGCCGCACCCGATCGCGACATCGTTCGGGTCGCAGTCACGGGAGTTCCTCAAGGCGCTGATCGAACTCGGGGCCACGCACACCAGGCT
>Ga0138256_10003977_pt1 | contig 15674 bp, 10 predicted proteins | sample KNB2016incub_MG_FD_105486 | JGI IMG/M metagenome (GOLD analysis project Ga0138256, IMG submission 105486) | Active sludge microbial communities from wastewater in Klosterneuburg, Austria - KNB2014incub_MG | ecosystem: Engineered > WWTP > Activated sludge > Unclassified | place: Austria... | reverse complement strand
TACGTAACGATCCGCGGCAAGAAGGCCATCATCGATGACCTGAAAAAGGCGTCCAGCGCGGCCAAGATGGTTTACCTCGCGCCCGACCCCGACCGCGAAGGCGAGGCCATTGCATGGCATCTGAAAGAAACGCTCGCGCTCGATAACGTCAAAGCCAAGCGCGTTACGTTTAATGAAATCACCAAAGATGCAATCAAACGGGCTTTTGACCATCCGCGCGATATTGAGCAAAACCTGGTCAACGCTCAGCAGGCACGGCGCGTCTTGGACCGTCTTGTCGGCTACAAAATTTCGCCTCTACTATGGAAGAAAGTATTCCGTGGGCTTTCCGCTGGCCGCGTTCAAAGCGTTGCAGTACGACTCATTTGCGAGCGTGAACGCGAAATCAAGGCTTTCAAACCTGACGAATACTGGTCACTTACCGCATATCTCGGCAAGGACAAACTCTCTGTAGAAGAGCGCAAACAACTTGAGCAGTTCATCGCGCAAAGCCACGGAAAAGCCCGCAGCGCAGAGGAAAAGGACGTCATTGACAATCAGGAGGAGGTCGAGGACGAAGCACCGCAATCTGATTCCAAACTACCCCAGGGCGTCATCCACGCCGATTTGAAGAAATGGAAGGGGGAAAATCCGACCCTCGCAAGCCGGGCTGATATTGACGCGATTTTGACTTCGCTTGAAGCTGCGAGTTATGTCGTAAGCAAGGTTGAAACCAAGGAACGCAAAGACCGCCCCAAGCCGCCATACATCACGAGCACGTTGCAACAGGCGGCGTCGATTCGGCTCGGCTTTGGCGCCCGCAAGACAATGCAGACGGCCCAGCGGCTCTATGAAGGAATCAACGTAGGTGAAGAAGGTCCCACGGGCCTTATCACCTACATGCGCACTGACTCCGTCCACCTGAGCGACTTCGCGATCAGCGACGCACGCGAGATGATCGAACGGGAGTATGGGAAGCAGTACCTGCCGGAAAAACCGGTCTTTTACAAGACCGGCGGCAAGGCCCAGGCGGCGCACGAGGCCGTGCGCCCCACAAGTGTTGCCCGCACGCCAGAAAGCCTGCGCGCCTATCTGGATGCGGACCAGTTTAAGCTCTACCGGCTGATCTGGGAGCGCTTTGTTTCCTGTCAGATGGAACCCGCGGTCTACGCCGTGACCACCATCGAGGTAACCGCCGGCGATGGCCTGTTCAGGGCATCAGGCCGGCGTCTGGTGTTTGATGGCCACGCCCGGGTGTCGGGCATCAAACTGGACAAGAACGAACAACTTCTGCCGCCATTGGCCGAACAAGACGCGCTCTTGAAGCACGAGTTGCGCCCCGATCAGCACTTCACGCAACCGCCGCCGCGTTTCTCCGAAGCAAGCTTGGTCAAGACTCTGGAAAAACTCGGCATTGGCCGGCCCAGCACCTACGCCACCATCATTGGCACCATTCAAGATCGCAACTATGTGCGCGGCGAGAACCGGCGCTTGTTCGCAACCGACCTGGGCTTGATGGTCAATGACATCATGGTTGCCAACTTCGAGCGCATCGTGGATTCCGACTTCACGAGCAAGATGGAGCTGCAACTCGACAAAATTGCAGAAGGCGAGTTGGACTGGGTCGACGTCATTGGCAATTTCTACGCCCTGTTTGTCGACGAGCTGGCGCAGGCCGAAATCAAGATCGAGAAGGTCAAGGGCAAGCCAGCCGTTGATGAGCACGGCCACCCGGTGGATTGCCCGCTTTGCAGCGCGCCCATGGTGGACCGCTATTCAAAGAACGGCAAGTTCTTTGGCTGCTCGCGCTTTCCAGAGTGCAAGGGCACGATGCCTCTGGCCAAAGACGGCCGGATCTTGCGCATCAACAAGGAGGACATTGAGTGCCCCCTCTGCAAAAAAGATCTCGTGGTGCGCATGAGCAGACGCGGCCCTTTCCTGGGCTGCAGCACTTTTCCCGCCTGTCGCGGCACGCGCTCGCTCGACAGTGAGAAGAGCATCAAGCAACTGGAAACAGAAGCCGAGTACGCTGGATTGACTTGCGACGTGTGCAGCAAGCCCATGCAGGTCAGGTTCTTCCGCGGTCGCCCTTTCATCGGCTGCACCGGCTACCCTGACTGCAAAACCACTTACAACCCGGCCAAGGCGCGAGAAGCACTAGATGCCGGCACACTGAAGCAGGACATGGCGCAGGTGGTCGCTGCCAAGGAAAAGCTCGAGCGCATCCGAAAAGAGCGAGAAGAAGAAAAGGCCAAAGCCAAAGCGGCGGCACCGCAGGACTTCGCTGACGACCCCGCGCCTGAAGAAGCGGCCTAGGGCGCATTGGCGCGGTTTTCCATTCTCAATGGGCAATTAACAGAGCACGGGAATTCGACCGCTGGGTGTTGTTCGTGGTCGATTGCGGGCGTTATCCCCACGGCAACTTAGGAAGTTTCGGGAGCTCTTTAGGGACTTCCTTGGGAATCTCCTTCGGGATCTCGATGTCCTTGCCGTCCTTGACGGCTTTGCCGATATCCCCAACCTTGCTCATGTCGCCCTTTTTGAAGGCTTCAAAAGCGTTCTTGAACTTCGCATCTATCTGGCCAAAGTTTTTCTCAAACGCGCTGATGCCCACCGAGTTGCCAAGCATGGTCAGCAAGACCTGTGTCGACGGGCCTGCCAGCGACGGCTCAAACTTGCCGGCGTCGTCGAAAACCCTGAACGTGAGAGGAAAGCCTGTGGGCGGGAAGCTCGACACAAATGCGTTCCAGGCGAACAGGAAGTAGTCAGCCGGAATGCCCAGAATCTTGTCTTGACCTGGCTTTTTCACAGCGTACAGGTTCGTCACAAAGGCCATGACATGCAGGTTCTTCAGGTCGCTGGCTTCGTTCCCCGGGCTCTTCTCGTCTCGCGGTTTGCCGTCTGCCGTCACGCTCATGCTGCGCAGGCTTGAGAGCTCGTGAACCGTGAAAGGCAGATCAAAAGTCTCGTTGATCTGCTTGCCCGAAAACGTCAGGGTGTTAATCACTGCATCCAGCAAGCCGCGCGTGCCGGGGCTTTCCAGGGCCGGCGAGAAGCTGTTTTGCCCGTCAAACACCCTGAGCGTGAGGCGCAATGGCTCGTTCTTTCGCTTCTCGGAGTATTGGTTGAAACCTGCGCAGAATTCCTTGGCGGGCAAGCCCAGTATCTTGTCTTGGCCGGGCTTTGGAGAAATCTGGGCGTTCAATAGATTCAGGGCGACGCGCAGATCGCTGAGGTCACTTCCCTCAGAACCCGGGCTCGAAATCGTCCGAACACTGCCGTCAGCCCCGACGCTTTCGAGCTTCGCGGTCGTCGATTCGTTCACAAGGAAAGGCAGGCTGAATCTTTCGTTCAATTCGCGACCCGAATAGGAAAAGGCTCCAATCACAGCATCAACCAGGCCGCGGGTGCCGGGGCTCTCCAGTGCGGGCGAGAACGAGGTTTTGGCATCAAATGCTCGCAATGTGAGTTTCAACGAGCCGCTCTGGGCCGCGCTGAAGCGGTTGAATGCGTCGCAGAAATCGCGGGCCGGCAAACCAAAAATCTTGCCTTCACCCGTTTTCGGAGAAATGCGCGCATTATCGACGTTCATCGAAATGCGCAGGTCAGCCAGGCTGTCACTGTCGGCACCGTTGCTGCTGAAACTCCGCATGGAACCGTCGGCGTTCACGCTCCTGAGCTGCGCCCTCAGATCATCGGGCAGCGTGAAGGGTAAGTTGTACTTCCGGTTCAGCTGAAGGCCGCTGTAGCTGAACACGCTCACCAGCGCATCCACCAGGCCGCGCAAACCAGGGCTTTCAAGCGCTGGCGAGAGCGTGCCCCTGTCGTTAAACACGCGGCACCTGAAACGCACGCCGCCATCACCCTGATTGGCCATGAACGTGTTGAACGCCGAGCAGAATTCGTCAGCGGGCAAGCCGGCAATGCTCTGCTGTCCAGCCTTGGGAGCGATGGTCAGGCCCGCGAGCGAAAGTGAAACACGCAAGTCACTCAGGCCCTCAGTGTTTGCCTGGTCAACATCAAACACAGGGGCGCGCCTGGCACCAGTCTTGTCAACACTGCTCAGGCCGATCGTGCCGTCTTTGGTGACCTCGAAGGGCAACTCAACGAGTCCCTTGATGTCGTCGCCAGTGAGGTACAGCGCGTTGATGCAGGCATCCACAAATGTACGCAGGCCTGGTCGCTCTATGCCGAATCTGAACTCTTTTGCCTTGCCCGAAAAACCAGCAATCAACTCAAACTGGCGACCGTCTTTGCTCATGCCATCGAGTACGCGGTTCAAGCCCTTTGCCAGCAGGTCGGCAGGCAGACCCAGAGCCTGCTTGCCTTTAGCCGCGCTTTCATCAAAACGCAGGCCTTGGAAGTTGAGTCTTAGAAACAGGCGAAATCCGTTGTGCCAGGTCACGGCGGCTTGTGGCGTATCGAAAAGGCCCCTTTCGTCGCAGGTGCCGAAACTGAACGTTGCGCCCTTGGTCAGTGGCAAGGGAAAGCCGCCCGCCTTTTCAAGCAGCCGGTCCAGCGCCATATTCTCGACGGAGATTCCAAGGCCACTGGGCAGGAACGCGCCAAACTTCTGCTCCTGAGGGAAACCGCCAAACCAGAGGCTGACAGTCAACTTCGAAGGTTTCCCCGGCAGCGAAAACCCAGGGGGAGTTATCGCACCTGAAACCAACAGCCGAGTGCGCCCGCCCATTCCAGCGTGCTCCGAGGCGTAATGCACCAGCGACAGCTCCGCGGAATCCAGCACTTCGCCAAATGAGCTGGTGTCGACCAGTCCCTCCAGCGGCAATCTGGCAATCGTGAAGGCGCCCTTGACCTGCTCGAGCTTTACCAGATCGACGGGGTCAAATCGCACGACCAGACCAAGCTCAACGCGCCGGTTTTTGTCGCCATCGAGGTCGCCCCCGGCTTTGAACTCCATGGGCAGCCGATAGCTCACGGGATCCGACGTAACGCTCTGCGCGGTGAGTTCGACGTTGGAGAGCTTGCTTCCGAGTTGCTTGTTGCCGGCTGAGCCGAGCACAAACTCCAGTTCGCGTATTCCCGCGTTTTTCACGATCACACTGGGCGGATCGCCGCGCTTTCGCATTTCCGCCAGCACATAGGGCGCGCGGCCAGCCAAACCCGGCTCCATGGGCACCTCGCCGCGCAGGCGGGCAGCCTCTTCTTCTGCGGCGCGTTCGTCCATGTAGTGGCGCAGCTTTTCGAGCCACTCTTTGCCCTGCCGGTACTCGTCGCTCTTGAGGAACTCGTCGACCTTCTTGAGGTAGTCGTTGACGTAATCGTTAGCGGTTTCAGGCGGGCTTTCCTCTGGCGCTGTGGTACCACCACCCGCCCCCGTGCCCGCTGGTGGTGGTGGCGGCGGTAAAGGCGACTCATACTTGATGCGCGAGGCCGTCAGCTCATTCACAACCAGGCGGCGCTCGAGCAGGGGCCAGAACTCAACGTCAAAGTGGGCCTCGCCCACATACAGCACTTCGTGTCGCTTTCCGTCGATATCCTGGAAAGCCCTGAGCTCAGAGATGCGGAGCTTGGGACCAAAAATAGTGAAGCTGACGCTCTCGACCTCCGCGTTGCCGTTGTAACCCGCCAAACTCACAGACTGCGCCAGCACCTGCTCACGGACCACGCCATCAATCATGAAATAGTAGGCCAGGAGTGCAGGCAATATCAGAATCGGCAGCGCCATGATTGCGTTCAGGCGCAGGAGGCGGACTTTTTTCGGCGCGTTTGGCGCCGGCGTGCTATCCGACGAAGACATATTGCAGGGCCTTGAAAAGCCAGACTTGGGAGAGAATTTTCATCATGCGCGACTTGGCCAGCTTCGCCTTCATTTGGTCTTGATACCTCTGAAACAGCAGCGTCGAAAAAATCATCAGCGGTGCAGCGAGCAACAGCCACAACGCGATTCCACCAGCTACGTCGAAGTAGTCCAGGCGCAGCCAGCTGACGATTGGGGTGGTCGAACAGGTCACGAGCAAGTCGCGGCCTGCCTGGGGCAACAGGTCAGTGGCGGCAGCACCCATGGGCCGAATCAAGATCATCTGCAGCGGCCAGGCCATGAGCTTGAACATGCCCCACGCAAAACAGGCAGTACCAAAGTGGCAATTGACCAGCAGCACCACAATGCACACGCAAAGCATTGCCAGCCCAAACGGCAGGAGTCCGGCCAATGCCCCCAGTGTGATGGCGGCACCAATCTGCCATGGGCGAACATCCGAGTTCAGCGTGCGATAGAGCCACCGACAGATTTGGAGGAACGTGATCATTGCGGAGTGGATTTACCTTAGGGGAGAAATGGTAGCTGCTGTGCCAAGAATTCGTAGTCGGAAGCGACTGGATCGATGTGGAAAACCTCACGAAATCGGCCTCTAAGCTTGATGTTAACGATATTTGTGACAGGCCATTGCAGGTGGAAGGAGGATTGCTATCTTCTCCGCTCCAATTTGGCGCGCCTTGCTGGCGTAGCTCAATGGTAGAGCACCGGTTTTGTAAACCGGCGGTTGCGAGTTCGATTCTCGCCGCCAGCTCCAAAATCAGGGCTCGCAGAAATGCGGGCGCGGTTTGAGGCGCGGGGCGCCAAGTGCGCCTTGGAAGTTTGCCTTCTGAAGAGAGCGCGCATCGCGCGTGAACTTTGGCGGACAGCTCGACCGCCACGCGGGCCCAAAGCAGGGGTTCGCGTGGCGTGAAATTGAGGAGTGCGACAGGAAAGTGCAACCAGCGGAGAGAATGACGGCGGCTTGGCTCGCCTACAATTGACGGTGCGTGAAGTTGAACTGGGATTCGCGGGCAGATACCCAAGTGGCCAAAGGGACCTGACTGTAAATCAGGCGTCTATGACTTCGAAGGTTCGAATCCTTCTCTGCCCACCATATTTCGCGGGCGTAGCTCAGTGGTAGAGCTTCTGCCTTCCAAGCAGAATGTCATGGGTTCGAATCCCATCGCCCGCTCCAGGCTTCAAGTCGCGAATGCGAAGTTGCCTGAAGGTGGTTCAAAACCGGTGACGCAGCCTTTGGCGCGAACTGGGAAGCGTAACAAGCTGCTGCCCTAGCTCAGGGGTAGAGCACTTCCTTGGTAAGGAAGAGGTCATGGGTTCAAATCCCATGGGCAGCTCCAGATATTCGGCGGCCGGAAGTTCCGGCTGCAAAGCAGCAGGTCTGTAGCAGTTAACTTAGGAAGAAACCGGGTGTCTGCATTGCAGACAACGAACCCCGGGGGCCGCCAATCGGCGACCAAGACGAGGAGCAAGCGAGACATGGCGCGTGAGACCTTCCAACGTACTAAGCCGCACGTCAACGTCGGCACGATCGGACACATTGACCATGGCAAGTCCACCCTCACGGCCGCGCTTGTTGCAGTCAGCGCCGCGAAGGGCCTTTCCAAGGCGAAGTCCTATGCAGAAATCACCAAGGGCGGCACGGTTCGCGACGCGAACAAGACCGTGACGATTGCAGCCGCGCACGTGGAGTACGAGACAGCCAAGCGCCACTACGCGCACGTGGACTGCCCCGGACACGCCGACTTCATCAAGAACATGATCACGGGCGCTGCCCAGATGGACGGCGGAATCCTGGTCGTTGCGGCCGACACCGGCCCCATGCCGCAGACCCGCGAACACGTTCTGCTGGCACGCCAGGTAAACGTGCCCGCGCTGGTGGTGTTCCTGAACAAGGTCGACCTGGTTGACGACCCGGAACTTCTGGAACTGGTCGAGCTTGAGGTTCGTGAGCTCCTCAATAAGTACAAGTTCCCCGGCAACACGATTCCCATCATCCGCGGCAACGCCAAGGCTGCCCTGGAGAATCCGGCTGACGCAGGCAAGACCAAGTGCATCACGGACCTGCTTGAAGTGCTGGACAACCATATTCCTGAGCCGGTGCGCGAGGTTGACAAACCCTTCATGCTCAGCGTCGAAGACGTGTTCAGCATCTCGGGCCGTGGTACCGTCGCTACGGGCCGTATCGAGCGCGGGCGCATCAAGGTCGGCGACAACGTTGAACTGGTCGGTTTGCGTGAGGCACCGTTCCCTTCGACGATTACCGGCGTCGAAATGTTCCAGAAGGAACTCGGCGAAGGCATGGCCGGTGACAACGTTGGCGTGCTTCTGCGCGGCGTGGAAAAGAACGATGTGGAACGCGGCATGGTCATTGCCAAGCCGGGCACGATCAAGCCCCACACCGAATTCGAGTGCCAGTGCTATATCTTGAATAAGGAAGAAGGCGGTCGTCACACGCCGTTCTTCTCAGGCTATCGCCCGCAGTTCTACTTCCGCACGACCGACGTTACGGGCACCGCGGATTTGCTGGGCGGCGCCGAAATGGTGATGCCTGGCGACACTGTGGCGCTCAAGGTCAAGCTGCTCAAGACCGTGGCCATGGATGAAGGCGCCAACTTTGCCATCCGCGAAGGCGGACGCACCGTGGGCGCAGGCAAGGTCGTCAAGGTTATCAAGTAAGTGAGGCCGCAACTGGGGAGGGCCAAACGCTCTCCCCATACCGCGATTCAGGAAGAGCGCCATGGCTGGTGAAAACCGCGAATACGTGTTTCTGGAGTGCACCGAATCAGGGGTGCGCCACTACCGGACGCAGAAACGCGTCAAGGGTCAGAACATCAAGAAACTTGAACTGATGAAGTTCAGCAGCAAGTTGAAGAAGCACACGCTGCACAAGGAAAAGAAGAAGTAGGGTTGTTGCGAGCGTCTTTGTTTTTAGGTCGATACTCGCTGACGCCTGCTTTGCATCGAATGTACGGCGGTAGCTCAACTGGCAGAGCAGCGGTTTCCAAAACCGCAGGTTGGGGGTTCGATTCCCTCCCGCCGTGCCAGAAAACGCAGGCAGCACAGGAACAAGCAATGGCAGTCTTTGAGACATATAGACGGGGAGCAGCCAGGAAAGCGCGGTCGTTCGCGCTGATGATCCTTCTTGGCGTCGTGGTCTGGGGCTCTTATTCGCTGTTTGAGTACGGGAACACCCGTCTCGATCGACTCTTTGGCATCGAAGATCCCGTCTTCGGCCGCGCAGTCATTAGTGGCGGCGGCGCGCTCACGGAATGGATCACGCCTAGCCTGTTCATCGCCCTGGGTGTGTTTGTGGTGGGCCTTGGGGTGATTCGCTGGTATCTGAACACGCCGCGTTTTGCCGACCTCCTGATTGCCACGGAATCAGAGTTGAGGAAGGTCCGCTGGGCGGCCAACGCTGAAGTGAAGCGCGCGACCTCGGTGACGCTCTACTACGTATTCTGGTTCGCTGCGATCATTTTTGTCATGGACCTGACCTTCTCATTGGTGGTAGGGACCCTGCAGCAACAGCACTGGAAAACCGTGGGTTTTGGGCGCGTCGTGACTATGGTTTTGCGCCTTGACCCACCGCCTGGACAGGAAAACGTCGGCAAGAAGCCGGCCAAGACGCCAGGCCAATGAGTAGGAAGCGGTTGAATTGGCATCTTATTGCCGGCAGGGCGACGACATGAGCAGCCCACAAGAGAAGCACGCAGCTGACCGAGAAGAGCGAGCAATGGCCTTGATGTGGTACGTACTTAGAGTCCAGAGTTCCCGGGAAGAAAAGATCCAGGAGAACCTGCAGAAGCGCGTGAAGTCGCACGGGCTGGAGACGCTGTTTGGCCGCATGGTCATTCCCACTGAAACGGTCCAGGAAATCAAGGGCGGCAAGAAGCGCGAGCGCACGCGCAAAGTGTATCCCGGTTACCTCTACCTCGAGATTGACACCATCGAGGATGATGCCGACGACGCCGACCAGCGCTTCAAGATCAACGGCAAGGCTTATCACCTCATTCGCGAGACGCCTGGAGTCGGCGATTTCGTGGGCGACCGCGACAAGCCCGTGCCCATGAGCGATGACGACGTAAAGAAGATACTCAAAATCTCCGAGCCCAAGCCCGAAGGCGAAGCGAAGGAAGTCAAGATTGACTTCAAGAAGAGCGATGCCGTCAAAATCAAGGACGGTCCCTTTGACGGCTTTGAAGGCCTGGTTGAAGATGTCGATAGTGAGCAGGGCAAGGTGAAAGTCATCGTCACGATTTTCGGGCGCGCCACGCCGGTGTGGCTCGAGTATTGGCAGGTTGAACACGGCTAACGGAAACTATCAGTGCCCCGGAACTCTTTCTGCGGGCCCGAAGTTCAGGAAAACGAGTCATGGCTAAAGAAATTGTCGCCAAAGTGAAGCTCCAGTGCCCCGGTGGGCAGGCAACGCCCGCTCCGCCGGTTGGCCCCGCCTTGGGTCAGCACGGCGTGAACATTGCGGCGTTCGTCAAACAGTTCAACGACCGTTCGCGCGACAAGATGGGCATGACGCTACCCATCGAAATCACAATTTTCAAAGACAAGAGCTTTGAATTCATCATCAAGAGCCCTCCGGCTTCCGTGCTGATTCGCCTGGCCATGAAAATCGAAAAGGGCGCCAAGATGCCCGGCCGCGAAAAAGTCGGCACCGTAAGCCGCAAGCAGCTTGAAGAGGTCGCCAAGGCGAAGATGAACGACCTGAACGCCGGCAGCCTTGATGCCGCGGTGCGCGTGGTCGCCGGCACCGCCCGCAGCATGGGTGTCACGGTAGTTGACTAACTAGTTTGAAGGTCAATCCCAAGCGGACTGTCGGCTTGGGACAAATCGGCAGAAGACAGAAAACGCAACTGCCAGGGAGAAACGATGAAGGAACGCAAGAGAAGCAAACGTTATCGCGAAGGCGTCAAAGGCCTCACGCCCGGACAGCGCTTCCCCGCTGATGAAGCAGTAAAGATTCTGTCGGGTCTGCCCAAAGCCAAGTTCGACGAGACGGTGAACCTGGCGATCAAGCTGAACGTCGATCCCAAGAAGGCCGAACAGAACCTGCGCGGCGCAGTTTCGCTGCCGCACGGACTGGGCCGCAGCATGCGCGTGATTGCGTTTGCTGAAGGCAAGGACGCCGAGGCGGCACTCAAGGCGGGCGCATTGAAAGCCGGCGGTGCGGAACTCGCCAAAGAAATTGAAGGCGGCTGGCTTGAGTTCGATGTAGCCATCGCGCACCCCAGCCAGATGCGCAACGTGGGTCGCCTGGGCAAGATCTTGGGACCAAAGAACTTGATGCCCACGCCCAAAGCCGGCACTGTGACGGAAAACGTCGAGCAGGCCGTCAAGGAATTCGTGGCCGGCAAGGTGGAGTACCGCACTGACGCTGGCGGCAACATCCACGTTCCAATTGGCAAACGCAGCTTTGCGGCGAGCAAGCTTTCGGACAATCTGAAGCACATCGTAAGCCACGTTCAGTCGCTGCGGCCCTCGACGGTTAAGGGCAATTTCATTGAGCGCATCAGCCTGGCGGCCACCATGAGTCCCGGTGTGGGCGTTCAGGTTGATCAGCAGGGCGCATCCGAGGAATAGGGAAAGAGAGCTGGAGACTAAACATGCCCAACACATTGAACTTGATGTTGAAGGATCAGCTCTCGCGCAAGCTAGGCTCCCTGGACAACGTGGTCGTCATCAACCACGAGGGCCTCAACAGTGAGAAGATGGCGCTGTTTCGTTCCGAACTGCGCAAGAACAAGCTGACCATGGAAGTTGTCAAGAACGCCATTGCCGTGCACGCTCTCAAGGATCGCGGCCTCAAGCCGTTGATCGAGAACGATGCCAAGCTTGCCAAGAAGCAGCGGGTGCTCAAAGGCCCCACGGCCTTGATCTTTGGCGGCGACGGAACCGTGGATGTTGCCAAGTTCGCAACCAAGTGGATCCGTGAGCACAAGAACACCATCAAGCTCAAGGGCGGCCAAATGGGCCCTGATGTGCTTGACGTGGCTCAAGTCGAGGCTTCCGCTACGCTGCCAAGCCGCAAGGACCTCTTGTCGACGCTGGCGGGGGATTTCCTGGCGATGCCCCAGAAAGTCGCGGCTTCGTTTCAAGCGGGCTACGCCCAGGTGGGCTACGCGTTCAATGCATTGGCCGAGAAACTGGAGAAATCAGCGCCTGCAGCCTAGTGGCGGGGCGTGTGCATATACTTGATTCTGGATTTTGGGTACTCCCAGCGTCCGAATCTGACTTTGAAAACGAAAGGATGGCGGTTTGCGGGTTCAGGTTTACGCCTGGATTCGAAAGCCAAGATCCAAAATCAGGAGAGTGTCATGGCAGTTGCAGAAAAAATCGAGAAGGTCCTCACCGAGGTTTCCTCATGGAACTTGCTTGAGGTCCGGGACTTCGTCAAGGCGTTCGAAGAGAAGTTCGACGTCAAGGCTCAAGCTGCCGTTGCGGCGGCTCCAGCCGCCGGTGGCGGCGCTGCGGCTCCGGCCGCGGCTGCAAAGACTGAATTCAACGTGATGCTGGTCGGCCTGGCTGCCGCGGACAAGAAGATCCCGGTCATCAAGGTCGTCCGTGAAGCCACGGGCCTGGGCCTGGCGGAAGCCAAAGCCCTGGTTGAAGGCGCGCCCAAGGCCGTCAAAGAGTCTTTGCCCAAGGAAGAAGCCGAAGCCCTCAAGAAGAAGTTGGAAGAGGCCGGCGCCAAGGTCGAGCTCAAGTAGTCGCTTTGTGGGGGCGGCTTGCCGCCCCCACCCACAATCTGACGAGCGCCTGCAACCAGCATGGTGACCGGCAAGCCAAAGGGGTTGGCGAGCCTTCACCGGGACCGTAGCGCGCAAGTTCAAAGGGTGTGCTGACACACCGCCATAAGGGCTCCTAGCGCCCCAGCCAGGAGGCCCCGTTGGTGTTTAACACTCTGAAGGCGTTGTCGGTTTTCCATGCCACGTGCATGGACTTGTTCAACGGAATGCAGTCCCAGTCAACTTGCCAGCGAGCCCAAAATGGCCGTAGTCGACGACACACAGATCACGAATTTCACCACCAAAGTCCGCAATTTCGGCCGTTCCGCCGAGATCGTTGACCTGCCCAACCTGGTGAAGCTCCAGACCGATTCCTACGCGCGCTTTCTCCAGGCCGACGTGCCTCAGAACCGGCGCGAATCCGTCGGCCTTCAAGCCTTGATCAATGAAATCTACCCGATCAAGAGCTACGACCAGAGCATCAGCCTGGAGTTCATGCACTATGAACTCGGCGAGCCGCGTTACACCCCTGACGAATGCCGCGCCCTGAAGCTGACTTACGGCGCGCCGCTCATGGTCAAGCTGCGCCTCAACCGCGACAGCAAGGCCATCGACGAGGATGTGTATCTGGGTGAGCTTCCCCTCATGATCGGCGGCGGCGAATTCATCATCAACGGCGCCGAGCGCGTGATTGTCAACCAGCTCCACCGCTCGCCGGGCATTGACTTTGGTTTTGAGGTCAGCGCTGATAACCGCAAGCTGCACCAGTGCTGGATCATCCCCGAGCGCGGCTCCTGGATTGAGCTGGCCGTAACCAAGAAGGAAACGCTCAGCATCCGCATTGACCAGAGCGGCAAGTTCAGCGCCATGACTTTCTTCCGCGCCATGAGCCCCGACCTGTCCACGAACGAGGCGATCATCCGCCAGTTCTATCCGACCAAGAAGGTCAAAACGGGCAGCGACAAGGCCGTAGGCAACCTGAAGAACCGTTACGCGGTCAGTGACATTGTGGACCCAGATACCGGCGAGATCATTTCTGAAGGCGGCACGCTGATCTCGGCTGACATCGCCAAGGCGATCGTCAAGTCCAAGGTCAAGGAAGTCGAGATCATCACCGAAGTGGCAGATCCGATCATCCTCAACAGCCTGCAGGAAGATCCCACCACGAACCAGGAAGAAGCGCTTGAACGCATTTACCTGCGCTTGCGCCCGGGTAACCCCGTCAGCAAGGAGAAGGCCAGCGCCCTGTTCGACGAAAAATTCTACGACGAGACCCGCTATCGCCTGGGCCGCGTTGGTCGCTTCCGCCTCAACCGCAAGTTTGGAAGCGAGATTGATGAGAACAAGCAGAGCTTGCAGCCCGACGACATCAAGTTCGCCATCGACTACCTGCTGCGCCTGCGCAAACCCGGCAGCAGCGCCGTTACCGACGACATCGACCACCTGGGCAACCGTCGCGTGAAGACGATCGACGAGCTGGTGTGCGACGAACTGCGCAAGGGCTTCTTGAAGCTCAAGAAGAACGTGCAAGAGCGCATGAACCTTGAGGAACAGCCCACGCCCCGCAACCTGATCAACGCCAAGACCATCAGCACGGCCGTAGCCTTCTTCTTTGGCCGTGGCGAGCTGTCTCAGGTCGTTGACCAGACCAATCCGCTGTCGCAGCTGACCCACGAGCGGCGCCTTTCGGCGCTTGGCCCAGGCGGCTTGAACCGCAAGCGCGCAGGCTTTGAAGTGCGCGACGTTCACATTTCACATTACGGACGCATCTGCCCCATCGAGACGCCCGAAGGCACGAACATCGGCCTGATCTCAAGCCTGTGCACCTACGCCCAGACCGACGAGTACGGCTTCCTCGTAACGCCCTATCGTCCCGTCAAGGCCGGCCGCATCACAGACGAAGTCGTGTACCTGCGCGCGGACGAGGAAACTACCCGCGTCATTGCGCCCGCGGACGCCCGCTCTGACGAAAAGGGCCACCTGCTGGGTGATCACATCACGGCGCGCAAGGGACATGATTTCATTACCGTAGGGGCCAAAGACATCGAACTCGTCGACGTCTCGTCGATGCAGATGGTCGGTGTGTCAGCCGCGCTGATTCCGTTCCTCGAGCACGACGACGCCAACCGCGCGTTGATGGGTTCGAACATGCAGCGCCAGGCCGTGCCGCTGCTGGTGACGGAGCTTCCGCTGGTGGCCACGGGTATGGAACGCCATGTCGCGATGAACTCAGGCATGGTTGTTCGTTCCAAGGCCGACGGCGTTGTGCGTTACTCTGATTGCAAAGAAATCGTCATTGGCGACGAGATCTACACGCTGCGCAAGTTCGTAGGCCTGAATGAACGCACCTGCCTCAACCAGGTGCCCGTTGTGAAGGAAGGCGACCGCGTCAAGAAAGGCGACGTCATCGCTGACGGCGCAGCGACCCACCACGGCGAACTGGCACTGGGCCGCAACATCCTGGTCGCCTTCATGCCATGGGACGGCTACAACTTCGAAGACGCCATTTTGCTCAGCGAGGGACTGCTTTCCCGTGACACGTTCACCTCGATACACATCGAGGAGTTCGAAATCGAGATCCGCGAAACCAAGCTGGGCCGCGAAGAGTTCACCCCTGAGATCCCGCACGTGGGTGAGCGCCAGCGCAAAAACCTCGATGAAGGCGGCGTGATTCGCATCGGTACGCGGGTGGGTCCTGGCGACATCCTGGTGGGCAAAGTCGCGCCCAAGTCCAAGAGCGAGTTGACGCCCGAAGAAAAGCTGCTGCACGCCATCTTTGGCAAGGCCGGCGAGGACGTCAAGAATGACTCCCTCGAAGTGCCCGCCGGCAGCTACGGCGTGGTCATCAACACGCAGCGCTTCTCCAAGCGCATTGCCCAGACCGAAGAGGAAAAGAAGCAGGTCAAGCTGGAGCAGAAGCGCGGCACCGAGGACTACCTGCTGGCCTGCCGCGAACAGTTTGCCCAGCTCATGATTGAACTTGAGGAGGCCCTGGGCGAGGCGCCCAAGACCGGCCGCAAGATCATCAAGCGTATTGTTTCGGCGGAAGAGCGCGAATCGCTGACGCAGGAGGAAGTCAACGATGTGCTGGAGAACCTCGACCCCGAGGCATTTGGAGCATCAGGCCGCACCGTTCGCCTGGTGGAAGAGGCGATCTCGCGCTGCCGCAAGAAGGTCCG
>Ga0138256_10003976_pt1 | contig 15676 bp, 23 predicted proteins | sample KNB2016incub_MG_FD_105486 | JGI IMG/M metagenome (GOLD analysis project Ga0138256, IMG submission 105486) | Active sludge microbial communities from wastewater in Klosterneuburg, Austria - KNB2014incub_MG | ecosystem: Engineered > WWTP > Activated sludge > Unclassified | place: Austria... | reverse complement strand
GGCTTCTGGAGTACATACTGACGGGGCGGCCAGGACGATGGAACCCTATTCAAACGCAATTCCTGGGCGTTGCGTTAAGAGGCAAGACCTCCGCGTGCTACTTCGATTCGTATTGCGGACGATGCTCGTCGAGGCTTTCGGGTTCAGGCAAGATCGATGTTTGCAAGATGCAAGCCGGTAGCGGCAACTGGATTCGCCCCATGGAAAACTTTGCAACGGAGGAGATTCCGGCAAACCATCACACACTGCGACGATATTCTAAAAATCGATTGAATCACGTTTCCAGAACGGAGGTTCAACTCCGTTGTACCTGACTTCGGTGGTCACGACCGATGTGACGAACGGGAGTTCGCTTCGTTACTCCGGTCCGACACACCGGTGTCGTGAGTGAATTTGGATTATCAGGTCATCGAACCAAGAATAAACTTTTGTGAAGTCGCTGTACGAGAATCTCACGGCGTCGTTGCAATACCAAGCTCCACCGCATCCTGATGCGGTGGAACCCAGCGGAATCGGTCCCCGCAAGTGCTGTGGAATTCGCCGCGGAATTGGCCATCAGGGCGGACGCTGTTGGCGGTGCATGCGGAGAGAGGTTTTTCGTTTAACACGGTGTCCGATTTTCCTGGCTGGAAGATCCGTGGCTTGCCGTGATGGCAGCCAGTACAGCGGTTGTCGGTCGGGGGATTTGTGGGCGGGGAGCCTTCTCTTCGGGGTTCAATAAACTTGAGGGCGCCTTTGAGGGCTCGCTCGAAAATTGTCCGTCGTATGTCAGTGTTTGGAATGATGATGCAGGTGCTGGTGCCTGCAAACAAGATGACGCCGAACGGTGCTTCGCCGCCAGTGCATCTCTCGATGAGATCACAGTACGCCGAGAGGCGAACTTCATGCTGGTTACCCCATTCGGTGTTGCCGTGACGTCGTCGAATGACTGGAATCACCAATCCACCTTTTTTGAGCACTCGCCATGGCTTCCCCGCCAAGTTTCCCGCTGGGTTGTCGAAGCGTTCTGGCGGCTTGTTGCAATCGAATCCCGCTTTCCTTAAGGACCACCAACTCAGGTGTTTGACCTCAGTCGGTGCCAGGTCGATGACCACGTCCGGGGCCGCTCGATACAAAGCCTGCTCACGCACCAATGCAATGACTTGCCATAAAGTGTCCCAGGATTTCGCGAGCAGCACGAAGATTGGCAGGCTGAGTATCACGCCCGCTGTCAGCGAATGCAGGTAACCAGCCAGCATAACAATGAGGATTGCGAATGCCAGCAGTGTCAGCCACAGTCGCATTTCGCCCCATGACTGTTGCAGTGCTTCGACAAACCGGTGCTCGTTGTAGTCGATGAGCAGGTCCAGTCGCGGTCCAAGGTTGGGTTCTTCATCTCCTTCATCATGCCCCGATTCTGAAGCGATCAACGCGGCTCGTGGGCAAAACAGAAACTCACTGAGCACGTGAACTCCGATACCGCTCGTCCGGTTCGTCGGTAACTTGAAACGTGCGGCGTGGCTGAATTTAGAATCGTCGTCAGCGTTCATCGGGCCACCTTCTTTTGCCATGCGGTCAGTTCTTTCACCAACGGAGCCAATTCCGCCGGACGTTTGAGCGGTACAGGTTCTAGGCAAGCGATGAGGAGCTTGCTCAGTTGTTTCGGAATTCCAGCCTTACTGAAAACTTCCGGGACGGCATCATTATCCACCAGTTCACCGGCTGCCGCAGCAACTGCGAGATTGCCGAAGCTGTAAAGATCCGCCTGCATCGTCGCACTTCCACCATCGACCTCCGGCGCCCTATACGGATCTTCCAGCCATTCACTGGAAACGGACGGACTGCCATCCAGTAACTTCGCCAGCTCAAAATCCGTGAGGACCGCTCGACCATCCAGATCACTGATCAGCACTCGGGCCGGAGCCAGTTCACGAAATACCACGCCTGCTTTGTGCAGAGCCTGCAATCCTGTGGCCACGTCCAGCAGCAATCGCGGCAACTCAGCTGGAAGCAAGGCACCGGTCTGCAGTCGGTCGGCCAGTGTCTTCTCTCCAACCCAGTCGTCAATGACCCACCAGCCGGCATCGCCTACCGCTGGAGTTGATGTAAGGTTGCGAGCGACACGTTCACCCAGTTCGACACGTGCACAGACTTCTGCATGACGCGACAGTTTGTCCTGCATAGCGATCCGCATCTGCGGATTCATCAGACTCAAGTGGTAGAACTTGCCGCGTCCGGATCGGCTGGATGTAAACCGATGTTTCATTCGGCAAACAATGTAGTAGAGACCATTGGAAGCCAATCTGCCTGAATCATGGTAGCCGTCCATTTCCCATTCCGACGCACCTGACTTCGGTCCGCGATCAACCACCGGCGCGACATAGCGAGCATCGCGGGGTGATAGCAGATCGGTGACCACGCATTTGAGTTGCTTCGCCAGTCGGTGTGCAGTGCCCGCGCGAACGCCATCGCCTTCGTAGATGGCCTTCAGCGTATTCATCGAGACGATCAGCGTGCCGGTGAGATCCTTCAGCGACAAACCAAGATTGACACGTCTGCGTTCAATTTGGAACGGATCGAGAAAAAGCCATTGATTGTCGCCGAACGCCTGATTTGCAGATTCCATACGGTTATTCCTGAGTTGACACCTGGCTGACACTCGCCTGACAGCGGCTTGTGAGATCTTTCCCCCCGCACTGACCGCGGTAAGTCTGCGGCCCATCTTCAGCAACCCGGGTAAAGGAAGCCTTTTATGAACAGCGTGTTTTCAACGTTTCTCGATCGCCTCGCCGAACGCTTCACAGCAATTCTGGCGAGTGTCGTCAGTTCTCGAGTCGAAAGTCTGCGGGCTGAGGTTCAGGCCGAACAACAAAGTCAGCTTGAAGATCTTGCTCGCAAATATGAAGCCGATGGCAAATCCTCCATCGCTCAGGCACTTCGCGAACGCGCCCTGCGTCTGACGACCGGTAACCTTGCTGGTGACGGCGCGAATGTGATCGACCTGGTTTCTGCCGAGCCTCTCAGAATCACTGGTCCCAACACCTCACTAAACGGTGGACCGCTTGAGAGTCTGCCGGATTTTTCTTCACCACCCAAACCCGAGAAGAAATCGCGTCGGCGTAAAACCGATGCCGCCATTCCTTCCCAAGCACCGGATGCCTCAGGAGCTGAAGCATGAGCGATGCCCTGCATTTGACAGCCCGCGATCGGGAGATTGTGCAGGCTCTGGTGCAGAAGGTGCGACTGTTCAGCCAGCGACAGATCGTGGATCACTGGTGGAACGGGGAACTGGCCAACAGTCGTCGCCGCCTGAAGCGACTGGCCGACCGCAAGCTGCTGCATCGAATTGTCGTGATGGCTCGGCCAGCCCCAGCGTTCGAGTCTCCACTGATTACCTGGAGACCGGGCGATGTGGCACCGGACTTTGGCAAGATCGCCTACCGCTGCTCAGCACGCTGGCGGTCTCGGCCAGCCAGACAGTGTGTGGTCTGGTTGGCGACCGAACTGGCATCTCAGGTTTACGGCGGCACAGCCCGCGGTAATCTGAAGCGTCCAGCTCAGGCCACCCATGACCTTGGTGTCGCTGCCGTCTGGCTGCGATTGAATCAGGTTTCACCGAAATGGGCGGTCGCGTGGCGTGGTGAAGATTTGATGGCCCACACGCGACTCGGCCAGAAGCTGCCCGATGCTTTCATCGTCGATGATCAGCAACAGGTGATCTGGGTCATCGAGTTCGGCGGTGGCTATGACGCTGAACGTGTCGAGGCGTTTCATCAGGACTGTGAGTCTCGCGAACTTCCTTATCAACTCTGGTGATTGACCATGAAACCTAAAACTGAAAAGCATGAATGCGGTCCCAGAGAACGTGATCGTTTGATTCTGGAACATGTTGCCAGAAATCGACTGACCACAATAAAAGCGATTCAGCGAGTAGTGCTTCCGGGCATGTCTCGCAATGCCATCGACAAAATTACCAACCGGCTGTGTGATGCGGGGCTGCTGCGCAAACACATCCTGCTTTACCCATTGAAATACTTCGTGCTGAGTGAAGTGAGTGTTCGCAATATGGGACTTGGCGCCCATCGTGCGACGCCGTTGGGTTCACAATCACTCCCGCAGGAATTCGCATTGCTTGCATTTGCCACGCTGGGACCTCAGCAGCATCTGCGACTGAATGCGGCGGAAGTGAAGAAGCGTTGTCCATGGCTTCCACTGGCGCTCACCATCGCTCCGCACTGCATTGATCAGGCCAACGTGCTGGAACTCGTGCGTGTGGATCTTGGTGGCTCGGCCGATCACGTCGCTCGTAAGTGTGCGGCGGATCTGACGGAGCGGTCCCGCATCAGCGAGTTTCTGTCCGTCGTTGCAGCTGGCCAGTTTCGATTGGTGGTGATCACATCAACCCAGGGAAAGGTCGAGGCGATTCAGCGGGCTCTGAATCACCATTTGTGGCCGTCCGGTCTTCTTATTCATTTCGCCGTGGTTCCTCAACTTCTATCTCTTGGAGCGAAAGCCAAAAATGCGTGACATCTACTATCAATCTGTTGGAAATCCCCTGCAGACAGATCGTCTGCCTGCCACACGCCCCACCATTGAATTTGCGCCTCACCCATCGTCCATCAATGCCGCGTTGAGTGTGCTGCAGGTTTCGGGGGTCTCACTCATCATCGGCGCGGCGATGCTGCTGCTCTACCGAACTCCCGGGTTCGCGATATTGGATCCGTATGATCTGCTTGTAGTTGTTCCGGTCATCGTAACCGGCCTGGCAATCAGCATCACCACTCGAAGTCTGAAACACATTCTCCATCCGGCTGTGCTGGTGGCGGTGGGTATTGTGAGTTTGAATCATCGTGTGCCTTGGGCGCTGAAGGCACTTCTGATGGCCATCGGGTCAGGTCTGCTGATCTATCAGTTTGGTCAGCATGCTGTGGCCATGATCACCACGCGACCTATGCGACGAGCCGAGACGGTTGCGGCGCGGGCGGCCGCCTCAAAGACACTGCTGATGCTGGCGGGTCTCACTTCAATCGTGGTTGCCGCAGCACTTTGGTTCAGCCTGAAGATCCTGATTGTGGCGGCGTGGACGCTCCCCGTCTGCATGCTGTGTACACCGGCTCCAGCCGGACTGACTGTACCACGCTGGAAGCTGTGGCTTCGCAGTCTAAGGTCGTGGTACTCATATTCTCCCTCGAACAATCCAGGACTGTTGCAGAGCCCGGCAGGTTCCTTGATTCATCGGATGGCGATGCTGTTCCTTGCGGCCCAATTAACTGCGGTAGCTCTCGTCAGCTGGGATGGCTCGCCGCTTCCCGAAGTCTTCGCCATAGGTGCGAGTCACCACGCGGCCGTGAATACGCAACTGGATGATACCGATGCCGGACTACTGGAACGCGTCAAGCATGGTGCTGTGACATGGTTTACCACTTTCGCCGCCATGGCCGCTCTGCCGGTTGTGGTCCCCTTGATTTTGGCAACGGCGATGGTCACTCCGGTGCTCTGTGAAGCTGCCCTGGCCGCATCGCAATCACACGGCCGAAATGTGACTCAGTCGGTCGTCGCTGACATTCACACTTCACCCGATCGTATTGAGCGCAACAGCATTTACATGGGCCGAGTGGTCGCAGATGGAATGCCAGTGTTGGTGCCCTTCAAGGTTTTCACGGAGCACGCTCACGGACTTGGAGACAGCGGTTCCGGAAAGACTTCACTGTTTCTCTGTCCGCTGATTGAACAACTAGTGATGTCCGGGGACTGCAGTGTGATTGTGATCGATCTTAAAGCGGACTCCCTGGAACTACTCGCCACCCAGATTGCCGCTGCCGAAAGGCTTCGAGCCGAACGCGGAATTTCGATCCCAGTGAAATGCTTTTCGAATCAGGCTGATCGTCCGACCTTTGCCTTTAATCCAATGAGGCAGCCGTTCTGGGAGAAGTTCGACCTGCTGACGCAGACCGACATTCTGTGCGGTGCCAATGGACTGACCTACGGCACAGATTACGGAGCTGGTTATTTCAGTTCCGCGAATGCCGCTGTCTTATATTACGCTCTCAAGTCGTTTCCAAATGTCCGCACATTTCAGGAACTCGCTGACTGTATTGGAAAGGCGATCACGACAGCAAAACCGCAGGACCTAAATCCGGAGATTCGGAAAGCGGGAGTCCATGTGCAGGAAGTGATCAAGCGACTGGCCAACTGCAACGCACTGAATGTTACGGATGGGGTGGGCCACGATCCACAAGTCCTCGAACAGGCGATTGATCTGACAAAGCCATTCCTCGAACCGCAGCTGCTGTACTTTCATCTGTCCGCGACGCTTTCACCGAGCGGTGCTCCCGAGATTGGTCGCCTGGTCAACTACATGTTGCTCGCCGCTTCCACTCAAACCGAACGCAAGCATCCTGTGTTTCTGGTAATCGACGAGTTTCAACGGATGGTCGCCAGCAATCTTGAGTACATGCTCCAGCTGGCACGCAGCATGGGCGTGGGCGTGATTCTGGCGAACCAGAGCATGGAAGATCTCAAAAAATCTTCCATAAATCTGATCCCGCCGATTGAAGCCAACTGCCGACTGCGACAGTGGTTTTCAGTCTCAGCCACTGAAGATCGAGAACGTCTCATCAAAAGCAGCGGTGAGACGGTGGATATTGAGTACGGTCGCAAGTCCGATCCAACCGCAGATGGCCAGGTGCGTCATTCCTATTCAGAAAGCGAACGCGTCGTGCCTCGGATCACAATGAATGACGTACTTCTAACCAGTGATCATCCGTTTCGCAGCGTTCTAAAGCTGCGTACCGGTGACGGGTATGCCCAGTACGGTGGCTTTCCTGTCATCATCCAATCCGAGTACCACATCACCGGAACCGAATACCAGCGACGCCGTGCGATGCCATGGCCAACTCTGCCAGGCATGTTGCTTCCACGAAGTCAGGCACCTGTGGCGAAGCCGAAGAGTCCCAGCGGTCCTGCGATCTCACAGGAAACCATTGGCGGCGACGAAAACCAACTAGGTGGTCTGACGCCGGAGGCCATGGAAGAGTTCGTGACGAGACTCAAGCAACCGTTTGAGCCACCGAAACCACGTCGCAAAAAGGAGAAGCCATCATGACGCTGACCCTCACTGAACGTGACATGGATTTGCTCGATGTTCTGACCCTCCGTGTGAGACTGCTGACTCTACGGCAGGTGACTGAACTCTGGTGGCCCACCGGAGAAAACCAGCGGTGTGCTCGACGCCGGCTGGAAGGACTTGCATCTGAAAATTTCATCCAACTGCACCGCTTGAATGCGCATCCACTCCTGCCGGTCACAAGTCCGTTGTTTGCATGGACGCCGGGAGAGGCCGAACCTGACTCTGAACAGGTGGCTGCGCTTTGTTCTGATCGCTGGAACCGGCCTGCGGTACCAATGACTGTTTGTGTGGCGGGAAATCTCGCCGCCAATCTGCTGGGAAGTTCAGCTTGTGGCCTGCCCCGTCGAGATCACTGGAATAAGGATTTACGGCTCGCCTCCGTCTATGCCGCCTATCGGCTGCAGCGCCCCACGTTGGCAGCAATGTGGATCGGCGAACACAGCTTGCCGAAGGCTGGCTATCGCATCAAGGACCCGGACGCGTTCTTACGTTCCGAAAACGGACAGACTCTTCGCGTGATCCAGTCCGCTGGACGTTACAGCCAGCCTCAGGTTCGAAGCTTTCATGAACACTGCGAAACCCATCAACTTCCTTACGAATTATGGTGACCTGATGACTGTAGTCAAAATTCAGAATTCTGACGCTATCGATGATGATGATCGTCCTGCCACTGAGGCTCTGCTCAGACAGATTGCTCGCTACCGGCTATTGACATTTGCCACTATGGCCAAGATGCCGGAATTCATTGGCTGGAGTCCACGTCACTTGCGTCGGTTGCTTCGGGAATGTTGTGTCACCGGTCTGCTCTCATCGGCCACATTGCATTCCGGAATGCGGTACTGGTTCCTGACTCCCGACGGTGCTGCACGCTGCGGGCTGGAGAAATCTCGCTCCGGGGCATTATCCGAACCTGCAAAGCTGCGAGCCTATGCCATGCTGATGTTTTGTTGTGGGGCGAACAGACCAAAACATCGACTGTCAGCCAACGAACTGAAGGAACGTTTACCTACCTTGCATCGGAATGGAATGCCGGGGACGTATTACTTCGACCCAGCAGGAATTGGCACTCTTGGGCTGGCTCGCCTTGATGCCGGACATCATGGCCGCTGGGATCGAGTCATTCAATCTGTGAAAGATGACATTGCGCAGCACACTCAGATGGAGGGCTTCCAACAACTCATTGCGGCTCATCGATTCGAAATCACAGTCATTACGGTGCTGCCAGCTAAAGCCGAACGCATGGCACGCGTCCTGAACTCACTCCCTGAGATGAAACTTGTGCCGCTTCATGTGGTGTCTCAGCCGGAATTGTTGCCCCTCATTGGTCCAATCGCCCTCTAGGAAATACTGAAATTCTTCGACTCCCACATCATGGGTTTCATCGCTCCCGGCCCCGGAGCACGGAAAAACAACGGGCAGTGAACCTGAGTCACCGCAGACAGAACAGACGTTCCACAAACGCAGCCTGTCGATCCACTGGAAGAAACCAGTTTGAGCGAGTCGTCCGACTCGCGAACAGATCTCTGACATGCAGACGAAAGTCCGCATGACGAGAAGGTTGTGCCTTGGGTTATGTATTGGTTTTAGGGCTGTCTCCGGACAGTCCCACTTCGACGCCTTCGTGGTTCGCACGATGGCTCACAGCAACCGTGTTCAGCAGAAAATTGGATAGCTGCTGAATGCATAAACAATTGGAGGAACGCTAATGAAATTAGATCGAAAACTGGTACGCGAGATCCGTTGCGGAGATGTGATTGGCACCGTGTGGGTGAATCACATGCGAGGTCGGCAGAACTGGTACAGCGTGTCGTTTTCACGTCGGTACTGGAAAGATCGTGCATGGCACTTCACCACGTCACTTCGATATGGTGACTTGATGAACGCCAAGAGAGTGGCCCGCTGGGCTCACATCTGGATCTGGTGGCATGGTCCCCGGTCTGCCAGAAGTCTCTGGTGGTTCTGGTGGTTCCGGTGGTTCTGGAGAAAATGAGTTCGCCGGTCAGACATTTTCTGACCGGCTGCCCGTCGCAGGACTGACAGGAAATCTTTCCCCAGCGTTCATTCGCTGCACGCTCGACGCATCTGACGTTAAGTTTTCGAGACAGGTTTTCAACCTGGTTTTTTGCCGGCTATTTCGACGGCCGGCACTCCCCGAAAGTGTTTCGCCCGGATTGCATCGCAATGCGGGAGGGACACGATGAACCGCGCATCGAATCTCTCGATAAGAACTCGCGGAACAACAAGGAGACACAACATGTTCAGTCGAAAAAAAACGATACCAGAATCCCGACAGGCGAAGACAGCAAGGGAGTTCTGGATGGCTGTGATGATCGTTACCAATCATGCCTACTTCAATTGCCGAGAAGACTACGAATGTGACCCCTGGAAGTTTCCGGGAATGCCGTCATTCCGGGAAGCGGTTGATCTGGTCACGGAGCGTGTCAATCACGCAATCCTGCATGGATGGCTGGACAACGATGTACAGCCGCGTTGAAAAGATGAGGCACGGAGAACGTGACAGTCGTCCATGCCGACCGGAACTGTTTTCGGACAGCTCCACAGAGACGCCGACGTGATTCTCACGTCGGCAACCAATAACCGCATTCGACGACGAAAGGAAAGATGTCGAAAGCACAACATGAGAGGAATACTTATGGCAACAAAACAAAAACCGGTACGGGAATTCCGAATGGGACGCATCCGAGCGGCGATCTGGGCCAATCAATCCGAAGGCGGAAAGATCCGGTTCAGCGTCACAATAGGGCGACTCTACAAAGTCGGGACTCGCTGGCAGAACTCCACGTCCTATGGTCGTGACGATCTGCCGCTCGTTTCAAAGGTGACCAACATGGCTCACGTCTGGATCTGGGATCAGGAGGATTCTGCCATCGAGATCCCGGCGAACGACTAATGGAATGAATAATACGCCGGTCGGATGCAGTCCGGTCGGCACATATCAGGAGGATAGAGCCATGAGGTTAACATTGTTTGGAAAGAGATTTGCTGTCGGCCAAATCGTCATTACGCAGGGAGCGTATGAATTGCCGCAGGATGATGTGTGGTATGGCCTCGTTCGCCACATGGATGGCGACTGGGGTGAACTGTGTCAGTTTGATCGGGAACAGAACGATCTCGCCGTGGTGAACGGCGGTCGGCTGGTGTCAAATTACACAACTCAGAGCGGAAACGCGTTCTGGATCATTACAGAACACGACCGTTCGGTCACCACTATTCTGCTGCCATCGGACTATTGATCGTCAGTCAACGGTTTAATGACAGGTTATATGCCTGGTTTTTTGTCGGCTGATTCGTCAGCCGACTCTCCTTGCGGAGTGTTTCGCCCGGATTGCTTCGCAATGCGGGAGGGGCACGATGAACCGCGCATCGTTTCTCTCTTAAAGAAACCGCGGGACGACAAGGAGATGTATGTACGAAGAAAGAACCTATTCACAACAGCCGAGTTACTTCTGGAGAGCCCTTCTGGTCTTCCGAAACCACGCCTTCAAGAAACTGCTTGATGACTTCTTTGTGAAGGATGTTGAGCTGATCTTTCAAGAAGGTTCGTTTCGAAACTCGGTCGATATCGTTGACTGCTACCTCGACAAAGCCATCGCTGAAGGATGGATGGAAGACGAAGAGCAGCCTTAACGAACAGGTATGGAGAGATTGACGGATCTCTCCATGCCTCCTTTTACCTCTTGAACTTTACACTTATGAAAATGGCTAAACTCAGATGAATCACTCAGCGAATCCAACGCATTTTCAGCGAAGCGATCCAAAGCCGATGGAAATCGTCGGAGCGGGGCCTTTGCTCTCGACCATCTGGAAACTGGGCGACGAACAGACAGGCTGGCGATACCGATTCAACCTAACCCGCCAAACATTCGCCAGACGCGTTTTCACTGATCTGTTTCAGCCGCTTGACCTTGTCAACTTCATCAAGCTGATCCAGGTTGTGGCCGCTGAAATTGCCAACGACGGATGCCTCACGCACGACGAACGTGTGATGCTCAGAAGCCTCGCACAGAAGCTCCATGTCTTTATGAGAGACTATGCTGACGGAACCGAAGGCAAGGCAATTCCGGACACGATTAACAATTCTCGGGACTATCACAGCAAAGGCACAGCAAATGGCCAGACAGCCAATCCATGAAATCCGCCACGGCCTGATCAAAGTCCGCATCTGGCGCAAGCAGACGACTTCTGGTCTCCGCCACACACTGACCATCCTCCGCCTGTACCGAAACGGCGACGTATGGAAGGAATCCACCCGCTTCTCCCGCGACGACATTCCGCTGATGAGTCTCGTCCTCGACGAAGCACACACATGGATTTTTGAGAGCAGTAAGGAAAACCCATGAATGAACAGGATCTCATTCAACGACTCGAACGCATCGAATCAGCGTTGAATACAATTATTACGCAACGCATAATCAAGGATTATTATTCAACCACGGAAGTTGCCGCAGCGCTCAACAAAGCCGAATTCACAGTCCGCGAGTGGTGTCGGCACGGACGCGTTGTTGCGACGAAGCGGCAATGCGGTCGCGGCAATTCAAGCGAATGGATGATCTCGCATGAGGAATTACTGCGAATTCAGAATGAAGGACTACTGCCGTTGCCGGGACAAGGTCTTGGCCGTCGTCCGAGTAGATTGTAAGCCAACGTCATTCGGACATCAGCGACATGGTTGGTTTCGAGAGCCGACAGATAGTTGCGCGAAGTACTGTGACCAAATCTGAACTTCGACTACTGCTGCTCAAATACGATTTCCAATATTTCGGCGGCGACAATGCCGCGGGTGATGATGCAGAAACACTCAAAACTTAGTTCGGCTTGTGTGGCATTCACACTTAGAAAGGCCGTGTACTCGTAAATCGAGGATCTTGAGCTTCTCTCGAATCAACCGGCGTAATCTGGCGTCGGTGACTTGGCCGCTCCGGTCTGGGCGACGAATGGCACGTAGTTCTTCCGCAAGCTCTTGCCCCCAAATGACATAGGCAAAAATCACCTCAACGGTAAAAATGGCTGGCAGGGACAGATTCATCACCGGCAAGGAGGCCACAGGGATGTCATATTCTCGTCAGGGATCAGTTGGGGAGCAGATGCGATTTCTGAGACGTCAGTTTCTGCAGGACGGAGGATTGCCGTTCACCGACATCCTCTCCGAGGAACTCGTCTCGCAGGCACTGAAAGCGATCGACGGATACCTCGACAGAATTTATTCGCCGCTGGTTGTTCACGCTGTGGGTTTTTCTGGGGCAGGTGTTGAGTGCGGACCCGTCCTGCCGCGCCGCGGTCGCCCGCTTGATTGTGCATCGTATTTCGCGGAAACAGAAGCCCTGTTCTGCAGAGACCGGCGCCTACTGCCAGGCCAGAAAGCGGCTGCCTGAAGCGTTCTTTTCGGACGTGGCTCGCCAAACAGGAAGTGCGTTGGAGACCAATGCAAAAGAGGATTGGCTGTGGAAGCGGCGGCGCGTCCTTGCCTACGATGGATCGACCGTTTCGATGCCCGATACACTGGAAAACCAAGCCGCTTACCCACAGCCGGTTGCGCAGAAACCCGGAATCGGATTCCCAATGGCCCGCATCGCAGCGGTCTTCTCACTCGCCTGTGGCGCGGTGCTCGATCTGGGAATCTGCCGCTACGCTGGCAAGGGGCAAAGTGAATTGGGGATGTTGCGCACCTTGTGGAACATCTTTCTTCCAGGAGACATTATGCTGGCTGATCGCCTGATGTGTTCCTGGACGGAAATGGTGATGCTCAAGCAACGTGGCGTTGACTGCGTGTGTCGGTTGACGTCACACCGGACAGCAGACTTTCGTCGTGGAAAACAGCTGAGTAAAGACGATCACATCGTCAAATGGGTCAAGCCCACGAAACCCCGTTCGATTGACCAGGAGACCTACAACCTACTTCCGGATTTTCTGATGGTCCGGGAAACTCGCGTGCGAGTCGAGCAGCCCGGCTTTCGGAGTAAGACGCTCATCATCGCAACAACGTTGCTCGACGCGGAGGAGGTTACAAAGAGCGATCTTGCAAATCTCTATCGTGCGCGCTGGAATGCAGAGCTCGATCTGAGGTCACTCAAGGAAACGATGCAGATGGACATCCTGCGGTGCAAGACGCCGGAGTTAGTTCGGAAGGAAATCCGGACGCATATCCTGGCGTACAATCTGATCCGCACGATCATCGCACAGGCCGCCAGCAAACACGATATGAAACCGCGATCGATCAGCTTCAAAGGAGTAGTCCAGACACTGAATGCCTTCCAGCCGCTGATTGCCTTCCAGGGTGAACGTGACGCTGCTTTCCGTATGTACCTCTACGAGCAAGTCCTTGATGCCATCGCTACCCACCAGGTTGCCGATCGGCCCGACCGCTTTGAACCTCGCCGAAAAAAACGAAGATCCAAACCTTACGACCGACTGATGAAACCCAGACACGAAACCAAACGTGATATCCTCAAAGGAGTTAGCAAGAACTAAGTGCCATTCGTCTGGGCGACCGACGCGGGTTGTGGAAAGATGTTATACTGTGTCCATTGATGTGACAGAGATGTGCCAGGATGCTCGAAATGGTTGGGATGATTGACACCCAAAGAACCTTTCCGCCCACCGGTTTCGGAGATCCACATTCTCTGTAACGCTGACCGATGTGACGATAGGGATGCATCAACTACCAAGAGATTTCCTGCCGTTTGCGGAAGAATTTCCCTGTCAGTTGGTGCGGGGCCTCGTCGGCCAGCCAAACAGCCGTGTCAGCCCCCTCAGCCACGGAAAGGGTCGCGTTCGGCCCACCCATGTCCGAGCGCACCCAACCCGGACACATCGAGTTGACGGCGATATTGTCTGCGCGCAGTGCTGCCGCCAACATAATCGTCAGGCCATTCAGTGCCAATTTCGACAGGCAGTAGCTCGGCACATCTGGCGACAGACCGTCAAGCTGGCCGTAACCACTTGAGACGTTGATGACGCGGGCAGTGGCGGATTGCCGCAGGTACGGCACGAAGGCCTGAGTGACATCCAGCGGCCCAAAGGTGTTTGTCTGGAATGTCTGAACGAGCTTGTCGCGTGACAGGGTGGCAATGTTCAATCCCTCGTCGGGATAAATCCCTGCATTATTGATCAGAACGTCGAGGTGGTCTGCAAACGCTGCAAATTTCTGCGCTGCATCGCCGATGCTGTCTGAATTGCTCACGTCAAGAAGCAACGAATTGGCCTCGCCTCCCACTGCCCTGATGTCGTCGGCAACCTGAAGCCCCTTCTCATCACTGCGTGCACTGACGAAGACATGAAGGCCCCGTCGTGCCAACTGCAACGCTGTTTCGTGTCCAATACCACGATTCGCTCCCGTGATGAGCACTGTTCGTTTCGTTTGGATGTCAGCCATGAGTTCCTCAGATCCTTGCATTGCCCAATTCCTTATGGACGCAGCAACGCCTTTATCGCACGCCTTTCATCCATTGCCTGGTAGCCCTCCGCGACGCTTTCGAGGGGCAAGGTGAGGTCGAACACTTTGCCTGGGTCGATTTTCCGATCAAGCACTAGGTCGATCAAATGGGGCAGGTAGCGTCGGACTGGAGCGGGGCCGCCATGAAGATGGACGTGTGCAAAAAACAATTCTTGACCTTCCAATTCGACTCCGTGCGGTACGCCGACATAGCTCACGTACCCGCCTTTCCGCGTAGAGCGAATCGCCTGCAGCATCGATTCCTGCGTACCGACACATTCAAGTACCGAGTCCGCACCGATTCCCCTGGTCAACTCCTGGATGCGGGCCGCACCTTGATCGCCGCGCTCAATCACGATGTCAGTTGCGCCGAACTCGAGAGCGAGTTGCTGTCGCTTTTCATGGCGGCTCATGGCTATGATTCGTTCCGCGCCCATTTGCTTCGCTGACAGTATTGCGAGTAATCCCACAGCACCGTCGCCGACAACAACCACTGTCGCACCGTGTTTTACGTTGGCCGCGTCCGCAGCGAACCAGCCAGTGCCCAATACGTCCGATGTCGTGAGCAGGCTCGGGATTAGGTCATCCGATGGAACGCCGAGCGTGGGCACAAGTGTCCCATCTGCCAGTGGTACGCGAAGTATTGGGGCCTGGGCTCGGCTAATGAACTCGCGCTGTTTGCACGACGATTGATAGCCGTGCTGGCAGTTGGGACACGTGTTGTCGGATGTGGCGAATGAGCCGATGACGAATTGCCCCGGCTTCACGGATTTGACCGCGCTACCGATTTCCTCGACATAGCCGCAGTATTCGTGCCCCATCGGGGTCGGGCCGTTGATTGGTTGCAGCCCACGATACGGCCAGAGATCCGATCCGCACACGCAGGTGGCTGCAATGCGAATAACGGCATCCGTTGGTTCTTCGATCCTCGGTGTTTCTCGGTCCTCAGAGGGTAAGCTGCCCGCGCCGTAAAGTACTGTGCCTCGCATGATTTGCTGCTCTATTAGTTACGCTGCGATCTGGCTTTGTATTTGTTCATTCCAACGCGACAGAATCATTGAATCGTCTGGCCCCCGTCAATCACCATGGCATGACCGACCATGAAAGCGGCGGCG
>Ga0138256_10003975_pt1 | contig 15679 bp, 21 predicted proteins | sample KNB2016incub_MG_FD_105486 | JGI IMG/M metagenome (GOLD analysis project Ga0138256, IMG submission 105486) | Active sludge microbial communities from wastewater in Klosterneuburg, Austria - KNB2014incub_MG | ecosystem: Engineered > WWTP > Activated sludge > Unclassified | place: Austria... | reverse complement strand
CGCGCTCGTCGCCGGCGCCGGCGGCACGCTCTCGAGCTCGTCGCAGGTCACGATCAACAACGCCGGCGCCGAGCGCATGGCGGAGTTCAACTCGCAACTGCTCGGCCTGGTCGCCGAGACGAACACGGACGCCGTCAAGTCGCTGGCGCAGTTCGGCACCGACGCGCTGCAGCAGGTGGGCGAGTCGGTGACGGACCTGTACGCGCGCAGCGGCGCCAACACGGCGCGCGCCTGGGAGCTGACGCTCGACGCATCGCGCGAGCTGATCAAGTCCAACACCGACGCCGCGCGCGCCACCGCCGCGGCGATCACGTCGAGCGCCGAGCCGATCGATTCCAAGATGGGCGACGCGATCAAGTGGGTCGCGCTCGCGCTCGCGGGCCTGGTCGGCGGGTCGCTGCTGTTCAAGAAAGGCTGATGCCGTGGAGCTGCTGACCTTCACCATTGCCGCCGGCGAGACGAAGCAGTTTCGCAAGGCGGGCCGGTACTTCGAGCTGATCGACGCTCCGGGCGAGCTGAACGTGACCTTTGACGACGCGAGCGGCGGACGTGTCGACGACATGCTTGGCGCGTTGTCCGGTTTCTACGCCGAGGGCGAGTTCGCGTCGTTCGCGATCACGAACCCCGGCGCCGCGGCGCAGAGCGTGAAGCTGATGCTCACCGGCGGGCGCGGCGGCTCGCGTCGACAGCCGGGTAATGTGCGAGTCATCGACCAGAGTGCTGACAAGACGCTGGCCGGGAACCAGTTCCTGCAGTCGGCGTCGATGGCGGCAACCGTTGGTCAGGGATCGCTCGTCTACCTCGGTGCCAATGGCGGCGCGGGCAAGTACGTCGTCCTGAAGCGTGTGAGTGTGCAGAGTGCGACCGCAGGCTCTGTCTTGCTCGTGTACGGCACGAGCGTAGGCACCTTGCCGGCGCCGGCTCAGGCGCTGGCGTCAAAGCTTCTGGGCGGCGCCGCGTCCAGTTCGGCCAGGCTGAACGCGCAGGCCATCGCCGCCGCGACTCCAAGCGGCGTCGAGATCACCGGCGTGGCCGGCGTCGTGCGGATCTATGTCCCGGCCAACCAAAGCACGGCCGTTCCGCTTGAGACGCCGATCGTGCTGGCCGGCGCGCGAGTGCTGTGCATCAGCGCCGAGGCGCTGAACCGTGACGTATCGGCAATCTTCGATGTCGAGGAGCTGCTCGCGTGACGCGCTCCGCGCTCGTCGGCCTGGTCGGCGTCGCTGCTGTCGGCGCTGCGCTGCTGATGCGCGACGCTGCAGCGCGCAGCGCGCTGGCCGACGACGCGAGCACCGGAGAAACCGCGCTCGACTACGTCAACCCCTTCGGCGCGATCGAGCGCCTGTACGAAGACCATCAGACCGCCACCGCGATGCAAACCGACAACCTGCCCGCGTTCCTCGCGATGATCCGCATGGCCGAGGGCACGTCGCGCGCGGCCGATCCGTACCGCGTCTGCTTCGCGTACCGTCACACCATCGTCGACCTGGTCGACCATCCGGCGATCACCGGTGAATGGCGCGGCGAGCGGCTGACCGATGCGCAGTGCATCGCCGCGGGCTTCTCGCCGGGCTGCGTGTCGACGGCCGCGGGCGCCTACCAGATGACCAAGCCGACGTGGCGCGAAGCAAAGCGCGCGCTCGGCCTGGTCGACTTCGGACCCGAATCGCAGGACCGCGCCGCGGTCTACTTGATCCGCCGGCGCGGCGCGATCGACGCGATCGCAGAAGGGCGCATCACCGACGCGATCCACCTGTGCCGCCAGGAGTGGGCGTCGCTGCCTGGTGCCGGCTACGGCCAGCCCGAGCGCCAGCTCGCCTCGCTGCTCGGCGCCTTCGAGGCGGCGGGCGGGTGGGTCGCATGAAGATCGTCAATGCGCTGTACATCGCCGCCGGTGTCGCGGGCCTGTACGTCGCCTATCGCATCGTGCGTGGCGTGACCGCCGGCGCCGAGAGCGTCGCGTCGACGGCGCGCGAAGTCATCACGCAGGATCTGAACCCCGCCAGCTCAGAGAACATCGTGAACCGCGGCGTGTCGGCGGTCGGCGCGGCCGTCACCGGCGACGAGCATTGGAGCCTCGGTGGCCAGCTCGCCGACTGGTTCAGCCCGACCGTGCGCGCCGCCAATGAATCGCTTCGCCCGAAGCCGCCGTCGACGCCCGATGACGTCATCGACTACGCCGCGCTCGACTACTACATGATGGGCGGGACCGGCGCGGCCAGCGGCTCGGGCGGCGTCACGGGGAGCTGGTGAGCATGGATCCGATCACCGTGCTGGCGATGCTCGGGCCGCTCGCGGTCGAGCTGGGCAAGGGCCTGATCGCGCGCTTCATCGCACCCGACACCTTCAAGCCGGCCAACGTCGACGACTGGCTGCGCATGCGCGTCAGCGACACCGACTTGTTCAAGGCGATGAACGAGGCCGGCAGCGCCGCGCCTTCGTACCCTTGGGTCGAGGCGATCGTCAGGCTGCAGCGGCCGGCCGTCGCAGCCGTCGCGCTCGTCACCTGGGCCGGCCAGGAGCTGACGCTGCCGACCGGAGCGACGCCGGCCGTCGCCAACTTCGCGGCGGCGATCGGCTTCTACCTGTTCGGCGACCGCACGCTGTTTCACATGCGCCAGGCGACGCCGTCGACCGGCAAGCGATGACGCGATGACCGACGCGACGACGACTCAATCGCTGGTGCTCGCGCTGGTGATGCTCAACACGGCCGGCATTCTGCCGGCGCTGTGGTTCTGCGTGCGGTTTGCATGGCGCCTTGAGCGCCGCGTCACGCTGCTCGAGATCCGCGCCGGCCTGCACCGGCGCGAAGCGGACACGCTGACGTGAAGCTCGACGCGCGCACCATCGCCGCGACGGTCGCCGTCAATCTCGCCGCGCTCGTCATCGGCGCATGGCTCGTGCGCAACGTGCCGGCGCTGCGCCGCCTGGTCAACGGGGGTTGCTCGTGCGAGGGCTGATCCTCGCGGCGTTGATGGCGCTACGCGCGCTGCAGGCCCGCCTGGTCGAGGTGCCGCACCTGGACAAGTGGCTGCACGCCGGCGGCGGCGCTGCGATCGCGGCGCTGACCTGGTGGCTCACCGGCTCGGCCGCGGCGGGCGTGTTCGCTGCCGTCGCGGTCGGCCTGGGCAAAGAGCTGTATGACCTGCGCCATCCGGCGCGGCATACGGCCGACCTGGTCGACGCCGGCGCGACCGTCGTCGGCGCGCTCGTGCTGTGGATCGTCGTCGACCTGGTCGGCGGCGCGGCCTGGTGGGGCGTGCCGCTGCTCGCGTAGCGCGGCCAGCTCGGCGCCGAGCGTTCGGACCTGCATCGCGTACAGCACGGCCGCGTTATGTGCCTCACAGTGCACCAGATGCCAGCCCCAGCGGGTCAGGAAGAACAGCGCCAGCAGCACCGGCCGCGGCGCGCGGCCGGCGACGAGCCAGCGTTGCGCGGTGCGTGCGGTGACGCCGAGGGCGCGCGCCAGGCGCGCGGCGCTCGGGCGCCCGATGTCGTCGAGCATCAGCGCCAGCGGCGGGATCTCCGTTGGTCGCGGCAGGCGATTGAGCATCGCCGGCTATCGGCACGCCGGCAGCAGATCTGCATCGGCCGGATGGGCGATCAAGTTGCGGCGGCGCGTGCCGAGAAGGCCCAGAACCACCAGCAGGTACATCGCCAAGTAGACATAATATACATTGTCGCTGGTATGACTGCAGCGACGCGGCTAAGAACTACTCGTCGCCGCACTCGTCGTCCGGAAAGGCCTCGACCTCTTCGTCGTACCGCGCAACGTCGCCCGACGCGGTCGGGATCAACGGTTTGTCCAGCGGCCGGCAGACTCGGCGCTGCAGACGGCTCAGGCGGTCGGATCGTTCCATGACCTGGATCACGGCCTGCGGGTTCATCATCAGGGCGAATGGATCGACGATCGGTCGAATCTGCTGCATGACGGCTCCGGGCGGATGGTTGCGGTAAATCCACTCTAGGCCGACGCCGAGCGGACTGAAGTCGTCCGCCGCCCATAGCATGCGTCGGAATCGCGCTGACAAGCCTGCTGCTGCGGGGTCGGTCAGCGAGGCGGTTCGAGGCGCTTGACGAGGAAGTCGCGGCCGACGCCACGGGCACGATCGACGGCACGCAGGCCGCGCGCATCACGCGGTGCGGTGGACGCGCCGCGCGCGAGCAGCAGGTCCACGACCTGCTCGCTGCCGCGGATCGCGGCCATCATCAGCGGCGTGCTGCCGTCCGGCGCTCGCGCCTCGATCTCGGCGCCTTCGTCGAGCAGCAGTTCCACCACCTTCGGGTTCGGCCCGGCTGCGCCATAGTGCAGCGGCGTCCAGCCGTCGCGATTGATCTGGGCATCACGCTGCAGAAGGCGCAGCACCCAGTGGTAGTCGCCGCGCAGCGCAGCGATCATCAGCGGCGTTTCGCCGTCGAAGTTCGCAGCATCGATATCGATCTGCGGATGCGCTGCAAGCAGTTCGGCGACACGCGGCGAATCGGACCGCAGCGCAAGGTACAGCCCGACCTGGCCGCGTGGGTTGCGCGCGTTCGGATCGAAGCCGCGACGCAGCAATGCCGAGACGGTCGGAACGTCGTCGTTCTCGACGGCGACGAAGAAGTCTTCGTACGAGCCGGCTTGCGCTGTGACCGCCACCGCCGCCAGCACCGCAGCCATCCCTGCACGCCAGCGCCTCCTGAGGTTCATGCGGGCCTCGACTCAATGCCGCGCCGCGAGCGGGAACACGCGGTCGAAGTTGGTCGACGTGGCCTGCGCCACCTCGTCGATCGACACGCCCTTCAGTTCGGCGAGCTGGCGCGCGACGAAGGGCACGTAGGACGGATTGTTCGTCTTGCCGCGATGGGGCACCGGCGCGAGGTACGGGCTGTCGGTCTCGATCAGGCAGCGCTCGAGCGGCACGTAGCGCGCCACCTCGCGCAGCTCGGCCGCGTTGCGGAACGTCAGGATGCCCGAGAACGAAATGCAGAAGCCCAGGTCGAGCGCACCGCGCGCGACGTCCATCGTCTCGGTGAAGCAGTGGAACACACCGCCCGCCGCGTCGCCGCCCTCTTCGCGCAGGATGGCCAGCGTGTCGGCCGGCGCGCTGCGCGTGTGCACGATCAGCGGGCGCATGGCGGCACGCGCCGCCCGGACGTGCGTGCGAAAGCGTTCGCGCTGCCACTCCATCTCGGCCACGCTGCGCCCGTTCAGCCGGTAGTAGTCGAGCCCGGTCTCGCCAATGGCGACGACGCGCGGGCGCTGCGCGAGATCGACCAGCGCGTCCAGCTGCGGCTCGGTGGCGGATTCTTCGTCGGGATGCACGCCGACGCTGGCCCAGAGGTTGTCGTAGGCCGTCGCCAGCGCATGCACCTGCGGGAACTCCTCGAGCGTGGTGCAGATGCAAAGAGCGCGATCGACTTGCGCAGCAGCCATCGCGGCGAGGATCTCTCCGAGCTGCGAGTGCAGCTCGGAGAACGTGAGGTGGCAATGCGAATCGACGTACATCGTGCGCGCGCCGCGGGCGATGCCGCGGCCTTCAGATCGTCTGCGTCGGCTTGGCGGACTGGAGCGCCGTGCCGAGCGTCTCCTCGATCTTCTGCTTGAGCAGCCGCGTCTTCTCGTCGGCGGGGAAACGCACGCCGACGCCCTGCGTGCGGCCGCCCGACGCATTCGCCGGCGTGATCCAGGCCACCTTGCCGGCGACCGGGTAGCGCTGCGGGTCTTCGGGCAGCGACAGCAGCAGGTAGATGTCTTCGCCGAGGCGGTACTCGCGCGTCGTCGGCACGAACAGGCCGCCGTCGGCGAACATCGGGATGTAGGCGGCGTAGAGCGCGCCCTTCTCGCGGAACACGAGCTGGATCACGCTGGGGCGCGACGCCGCGGCCGTGGTCGCGGGAGTCAGGCGTGCCGTGCTCATGGCGACGAGTGTACAGAACGCCGTCGTGCCGTTGGTGGCGCCGCATCGGTACCCGCGCAGGCGCGTTGCCCCTGCAAGACAAGCGACTCGATCATCAGTGGCGCCTGCCACGGATGCTCGGCGTGGCGTGCCGCGCGAGCGAGCGCGCGTGCCCAGTCCTGCAAGGCCGGAAGGCTTGCCCCAGGCGCGGCCTTCATCGAGGCGAAATAGCGCGCTGGTGCGCCGACGGCGAGCACCATCTCGTCGTGGCAGAGCTTGTGCAGGACGTCGATCGCGCGCGGCAGCGACCAGCCGGCGAGCGCCGCGGCGTCGCCGGCGCGCACGGCGCGCGGCAACCGCTCGAGCGCCTGCGCCGTCGCGCCCTCACGCCAGGCGGCGAGCGCTTCGAGCGGCTGGCCGCCCGCGACCGCCAGCGGCAGGTCTGCTTCGTCGACGCCCTGATCGCGCAACCAAACCGTGGCCAAGGCCGTCGGCGGCACGGACAGATGCAAGGGCTGGCAACGGCTGCGCACCGTCGCAGGCAGCGCCTGCGGCGCGCCCGTGGCGAGCACGAAGCGCGCGTCGCCGGGCGGCTCCTCGAGCGTCTTCAGCAACGCGTTCGCGGCGACGGCGTTGAGCCGCTCCGCCGGGTACAGCACGATGACCTTGCAGCGGCCGCGCGCCGACGTGAGCTGTGCGAAGGCGATGGCGGCGCGCACGGCGTCCACGCGGATGTCCTTGCTCGGCTTGGCGCGCGACGCCTTCGAATCGTTGGATGCGGCGTCGTCGCCCTCGTCGCCGTCCCACCCCAGCGATTCACGCAGCGCCGCCGGGATCAGCACGCGCAGATCCGGGTGGTTGCGGGCTTCGACGAGCCGGCAATCGGCGCAGGCTCCGCAGGGCTGCTGCGCGTCGGCGCTGCACAGCCAGGCCTGCGCGAGCAACAGCGCCAGCTCGAACTGGCCGACCCCCGCCGGCCCATGAATCAACAGCGCGTGGTGGTGTCGCGCCATGCCGAGCGCGTCGCGCAACGGCGCATCGAGCCAGGGCAGCTGCGTCGTCACCAGCCGCGCGCCGCCAGCGCGGCGTCGATCTGGCGCCAGACCTCGGCCGGGGCCAACCCGGCGTCGATGCGCACGATGCGCGTCGGCGCCTGCTCGGCACGTTCGACGTAGCCGGCGCGCACGCGCTCGAAGAAGGCGGCTTCCTGCTGCTCGAAGCGATCCGGTGCGCGCGCCGTCGCGCGCCGCGCTGCGGCGGTCTCGGGCGCAACGTCGAACCACAGCGTCAGGTCGGGCTGCCGGCCCTGCTGCACCCAGGCTTCGAGCTGGGTCAGCACGTCGAGCGGGAAGCCGCGGCCGCCGCCCTGGTAGGCGAACGTGGCATCGGTGTAGCGGTCGCACAGCACGCTGGCGCCGCGCGCGAGGGCTGGCTCGATGACTGTCGCGAGGTGGTCGCGCCGCGCCGCGAAGACGAGCAGGGTCTCGGTGAGCGCGTCCATCGTCGTGTGCAGCAGCAACTCGCGCAACTGCTCGGCCAGCGGCGTGCCGCCGGGTTCGCGCGTCGCGACGACCTCCTGCCCGCTCGCGGCCAGGCGCTCGGCCAGCGCCGCAAGGTGCGTGGACTTGCCGGCGCCGTCGATGCCTTCGAGAGTGATGAAACGCCCGCCCACGAATGGCTACTTGCCGCGCTGATATTTGTCCACCGCGCGATTATGCGCGGCGAGCGATTCGTTGAATTCGCTCGTGCCGTCGCCGCGAGCGACGAAGTAGAGCGCGCGGCTCGACGCCGGCCGCGCCGCCGCGGCGAGCGACGCGGCGCCCGGCATCGCGATCGGCGACGGCGGCAGGCCGGCGCGCAGGTAGGTGTTGTAGGCGCCGTCGGCAAGCAAGTCGCGCTTGCGCAGGTTGCCGTCGAAGCGTTCGCCGAGACCGTAGATGATGGTCGGGTCGGTCTGCAGCGGCATGCCGATGCGCAGCCGGTTCGCGAACACGGAAGCGACCATGCCTCGCTCGGCGGCGTGCCCCGTCTCCTTCTCGACGATCGATGCCAGCGTGAGCAGTTCGTCGGGCGTCCTCAGCGGCGCGTCGGGCGCACGCTGGGCCCACGCCGCTTCGAGCCGGCGCTGCATCGCCGCGTGGGCGCGCCGCAGCACGGCGAGGTCGCTCGCGCTCTTGCTGAAGGCATAGGTGTCGGGGAAGAAGCGGCCTTCGGGGTGCATGCCGGCGGCGCCGAGCGCGGCCATCACCTGCGCGTCCGTCATGCCGGCGGTGGCCTGCTTCATCGTGGCGGCGCGGGCCAGTTCGGCGCGGAACTGGCGGAACGTCCAGCCCTCGATCAGGCGCACCGTGGCCAGCACTTCTTCGCCGCGAACCATCTTGTCGAGCAGCGACTTGGGTGTCGCGCCGCGTTCGATCTCGTAGCTGCCTGCGCGGATGCGCCGCGACTCGCCCGACCAGCGGAACCACTGGTAGAGCAGCTCGGGCGAAGTGCGCACGCCGGCCTCGACCCAGGCGCGAGCGACTTCGCGCGGTGCACTGCCCGGCTCGACCGAGACCTCGACGGCGGCCTGCGCTAGGTCGAACGGCTTCGTCAGCCACCACCACGCGACGCCGGCCGCGCCGCCCGCGGCGAGCAGTGCGAGCAGCACGAAGCCGGCGAGCCAGCGCCTCATCGCGCCTCGCGCAGTCGTAGCCCTGTGTCGGATGGGACCATGGAGGCTGATGATAATGGGCGCATGTCCGAACCTGTCTCGCTGCGCGGCCTGGCCGCCCTCGCCCACTGGGGCGTGATCCGTGCCGAAGGCGCCGATGCCGCCGGCTTTCTGCAAGGCCAGCTGACCAACGACGTGGCGTCGCTCGATGCGAAGCAGTCGTGCCTCGCCGGCTACTGTTCGCCCAAGGGTCGGCTGCTCGCCAGCTTCGTCGTCTGGCGCAGCGCTGCCGACGAGTTCTTTCTCGCGTGCAGCGCAGACCTGCTCGCGCCGACGCTCAAGCGCCTGTCGATGTACGTGCTGCGCGCACGCTGCAAGCTCAGCGACGCGAGCGAGCGGCTGCAGCTCGCGGGCGTCGCCGGCGACGCTGCGCTGGCCGCCGGACCGAACTCGTGGTCGCACGCGCAGCAGGGCGCGGCGACGCTGATCCGCCTGCCGGATGCCGAAGGCGTGCCGCGTGCGCTGTGGATTGCCGGCCGCGACGAAGCGCGCCCCGCCCTGCCCGCGCTCGATGGCGGCGCGTGGCGCTGGCTCGAGGTTTGCAGTGCCGTGCCGGCGATCGTCGCCGCGACGGCCGACCGCTTCGTGCCGCAGATGCTCAACTTCGAGTTGCTGAAAGGCATCGACTTCCAGAAGGGCTGCTACACGGGCCAGGAAGTGGTGGCGCGCAGCCAGTACCGCGGCACGATCAAGCGCCGCAGCTTCCTGTTCGACACGCCGGCCGAGCCGCGGCCCGGCGACGAGGTGTTCCACAGCGCCGACCCGGGCCAGCCCTGCGGCATGGTCGTCGACGCCGCCGGCGTGCCCGGAGGCAGTGGCAGCACAACGTTCGTCGAAGTCAAGCTCGCCGCCCTGGGCGACGGCAGCATCCATCTCGGCGCACCGGGCGGGCCGCTGCTGACGCGGCGGCCGATGCCCTACGACGTGCCGCTCGACGAGGTGGCCTGACGCGGCAGCGGCAGCCGACGGCAAGACTTCACGACCGCCATTCGCGCGTGCCCGTGCTGTTCATCTACCATCGCCTCCCATGTGTCTAGCAGCGATCGCCCTCGACGAATCGAGGCGCTTCCCGCTCGTCGTCGCCGCCAACCGCGATGAGTTCTTCGAGCGGCCGAGCGCGCGGCTGGCGTGGTGGTCGGCCGGTGCCGCGCAGCCCGATATCCTCGGTGGCCGCGACCTGCGCGACGGCGGCACCTGGATGGGCCTGACGGCCTCTGGCCGGCTCGCGCTGCTGACCAACATCCGCCAGCCCGCGCTCGTGGATCCGAAAGCGCCGACGCGCGGCCAGATCGTGCCGCTGTGGCTGCGCGGCGATCTTCCGACCGACCAGTTCTGGACCCGCATCGCGCTGTCGGGCTACAACGGCTTCAACCTGATCGCGGCCGATTTCCTGCACGGCGAGTGCTTCTGGGCCTCGAACCGCCACACGCACCCCAAGCGCCTCGAGCGCGGCCTCTACGGCGTGTCGAACGCCGATCTCGACACGCCCTGGCCCAAGGTCGCCGCGCTGAAGTCGCGCCTGGGCGCCGCGCTCGAAGAGGCCCATGATGCAGCGCGGCTTGCGGCCTCGATGTTCGAGGCGCTCGGTGACCGCAGCCACGCGCCCGATCACCTGCTGCCCGCGACCGGCATCCCTCTGGAGCGCGAGCGTCAGTTGTCGGCGGCGCACATCCGAACGCCCGACAACGGCTACGGCACGCGCTGCTCGACGGTGATCGTCACCGAACGGCTGCGCCGGCGCTCCGTCACGCACGTCTTCGAGCGGACCTACACGCCGGGATCGGTGCTCGCGCTGATGCGCCAGGTGACGCTGAAGGACTGGCCGCCGCGCTACGTCGAGGGCCGGCCGCAGCGCGCGAGCCTGCAGTCCGAAGTCGTCGAGGCCGCGCCGGGCGACGGTGCGCCGCTCGTGCCAGTCGATGAGCCGCGTCGTCGCGTGCGCAGTCTGCTCAAGCCGGCGACGCCGCCGCGCCCGCGTGCACGAAGCACGGCGCCAGCCGCATAGCGCGCTTCAGAGAGCGCGCAGCATCTCGACGTGCGGGATGCCGACCTCCTCGAACGACTCTCCACGCTCGATGAAACCGGCGCGCCGGTAGAACCCCGACGCCGAGGTCTGCGCGTGCAGCACGGCCTCACGATAGCCGAGCTGGCGGCCGACGCGCATCAGCGCCTCGAGCACGGCATGGCCTACACCGCTGCCGCGCATCGACTGCAAGACGGCCATGCGGCCGATCTTGGCGACGCCCGGCACATGTTCGAGCAGCCGCCCCGTCGCCAGCGGCACGCCGAAGCGGTTGTACGCCACGGCGTGCACGCACTGCGGGTCGGGGTCGGTCTCGTCCCACTCGCGATCGGCCGGGATGCCCTGCTCGTCGATGAACACGGTGGTGCGGATGCGCTGCGCATCTGTACCGAGTTCGGCCCAGCCGCCGACGCGCACGTCGACCATCGAGCGGCCGGCCTCGAACGATTCGAAGGTCTCGCGCAGCTCGCGCGGCACCGGCCTGGAGGTCTGCGCCACGGGGTCGGCGAACACGTAGACGAGTTCGCCCTGCACCAGCAGCGTGTCGGCACGGAACACGGCGGCCGCGAACACGATCGACGACGTACCGACGCGCAGGCAGCGGATGCCGGTGTCGATCACGTCGTCGTAGCGCGCCGAGGCTTCGTATTCGATCGACGCCTTGCGCACGAACAGGTCGCCGCCCAGGTGCTCCATCGTCTCGGCGTATGGCAACGCCAGCGCGCGCCAGTAGCCGGCGACCGCGGTGTCGAAGTACATCAGATAGTGCCCGTTGAAGACGATCTTCTGGGCGTCGATCTCGGCCCAGCGCACGCGCTGGCGGTCGAGGAAGCGGAAATCGGTGCGCTTCATGCGTCGAACAGTGCCTCGTGCAATGCCGCGCCCGCCGCCTGCTGCGCCAACGGCGCCTCGGCGATGGCCCGGCCCATCTTGATGAAATCGTGCGTCACGCCGCGGTACAGCTCGAGCTGCACCGGCACCCCCGCCGCCCGCAGCTTGTCGCCGTAGGCGATGCCCTCGTCGACGAGTGGATCACATTCGGCCAGCACCAGACAAGCCGGCGCGGCGCCGTCGACCTCGGCATTCAGCGGCGCGAAGCGCCAGTCGCCGCGCCGCGCCTTGTCGATGTAGTTGTCGAAGAACCACTCGATGGCGATGCGGTCGAGCAGGAAGCCATCGGCGAACAGATGCTGTGACGCGCTGTCCAGGTGCTCCGCGGTGCCGGGCGTGATCAGCAGCTGCAGCGCCAGCGGCAGCCCGATGTCGCGCGCGTGCAGCGCGCATACCGCGGCAAGCGTGCCGCCGGCGCTGTCGCCGGCGACAGCGATGCGCGCCGTGTCCAGGCTCAGCGTGGCGGCGTGCCGGGCCAGCCAGAGCAGCGCGCCCCAGGCGTCGTCGACCGCGGTCGGGAAACGGTGCTCGGGCGCGAGCCGGTAGTCGATCGCGACGACGGCCGCGCCGCTGCGGCGCGCGAGCTGCCGGCACAGGCTGTCGTGCGTGCGGAGGCTGCCGATCGTGAAGCCGCCGCCGTGGAGGTACAGCAGCCACGGCAGCCGCTCGCGCGACGGTGCATAGAGCCGCGCCGCAAGCGGCGTGCCGTCGGTGGCCGGGATCGCGAAGTCCTCGACCCGCGGCAACATGGCGCGCGGCAGCTCGAGCACTTCGGCCGCGGCCTCGTAGGCAGCGCGCGCCTGTGCGGGCGGCATCGTGTGCAGCGCAGGGCGGCGGGCGCGGCGGATGCGGTCGAGCACGCTGCTCATCTGCGGCGTCAGGAGGCGGGTGCTCACGGGCTCGGGGCTGTCGTCTGCGCGATATCGGCGCCGCAGTGTGCCAGAGCATACTGAGCGCATCGAACACGCAGCCTCGATACCATGGCCCTGATCTACTACCTGACCCAGATCCAGTTCGATCACGGCGCCGTCGCGCTGCTGCCGCAGGAATGCGAACGCGTCGGCATGCGGCGCCCGATCGTCGTGACGGACGCAGGCGTGCGCGCCGCGGGCGTGCTCGACCGCGCTCTGGCCGCGCTCGGTGGCCTCGCCGGCGCCGTGTTCGACCAGACGCCGTCCAATCCCACCGAAGCCGCCGTGCGTGCCGCCGCTGCCGCGTACCGCGATGCCGGCTGCGACGGTCTGGTGGCTATCGGTGGCGGCTCGAGCATCGACCTCGCCAAAGGCGTCGCGATCGCGGCGACGCATCCCGGGCCGCTGAAGACCTACGCGACGATCGAAGGCGGCAGTCCGAAGATAGGCGCGGCCGTCGCGCCGTTGATCGCCGTGCCGACGACCGCCGGCACCGGCAGCGAAGTGGCGCGTGGCGCGATCGTGATCGTCGACGACGGCCGCAAGCTCGGTTTCCACAGCTGGAACCTGCTGCCCAAGGCGGCGATCTGCGACCCCGAGCTGACACTGGGACTGCCGCCCAAGCTGACGGCCGCGACCGGCATGGACGCGATCGCGCACTGCATGGAGACCTTCATGGCGCCGGCCGTCAACCCGCCCGCCGACGGCATCGCGCTCGACGGGCTGGAGCGAGGCTGGGCACACATCGAGCGGGCCACGCGCGATGGCAGCGACCGTGACGCGCGCTGGCACATGATGAGCGCCAGCATGCAGGGTGCGATGGCGTTCCAGAAAGGACTGGGCTGCGTGCATTCGCTCAGCCACAGCTTGGGCGGTGCCGATCCGCGGCTGCACCACGGCACGCTCAACGCCCTCTTCCTGCCCGCCGTCGTGCGCTTCAACGCGGCCGCCGAATCGGTGCAGAAGGAGCGTCGGTTGCAACGGATGGCGCATGCCATGAGCCTCCGCACCTGCGACTCTAAAGGCACGGAAGTGGCCGACGCGCTGGTCGAGATGAATGCGCGCCTGGGCCTGCCTCGCGGGCTTGCCGAAATCGGTGTCACGCGCGAGCTGTTCGACCGCGTCATCGCCGGTGCGCTGGCCGATCACTGCCACAAGACCAACCCGCGCATCGCCAACGCCGAGGACTATCGCGAGATGCTCGAAGCGTCGCTGTGAGCCGAGAAGCAAAAAGCCCGAAGGCTTGTGGCCTTCGGGCAAGGATTGCCGGCAATATCGGAGGGGCGAGCCGGCGATCTGCAGTCGCCGCCCGGGTCAGGCAGCCTGTTTCGTGTCGAAGAACTGTTCGTCTTCGGTCGATCCCTTCAGCGCGGCGGTCGAGGCTTCGCGCTCGATCGTCGTCGTCACGGCGTCGAAGTAGCCGGTGCCGACTTCGCGCTGGTGCTTCACTGCGGTGAAGCCCTTGTCGATCGCGGCGAATTCCTTCTCCTGCAGTTCGACGAAGGCCGTCATGTTGTCGCGCGCGTAGCCGTGCGCCAGCTCGAACATGCTGTAGTTCAGGCTGTGGAAGCCGGCCAGCGTGATGAACTGGAACTTGTAGCCCATCGCACCGAGCTCGCGCTGGAACTTGGCGATCGTCGCGTCGTCGAGGTTCTTCTTCCAGTTGAACGACGGCGAGCAGTTGTAGGCCAGCAGCTTGCCGGGGAACTTGGCGCGGATCGCCTCGGCGAACTTCTTCGCGAAGACGAGGTCGGGCTTGCCGGTCTCGCACCAGATCATGTCGGCCACTTCGGCGTACGCCAAGCCGCGCGAGATCGAGGCCTCGAGGCCGTTGCGCGTGCGGTAGAAACCCTCGACGGTGCGCTCGCCGGTGAGGAACGGTTTGTCGTTGGCGTCGACGTCGCTCGTCACCAGATCGGCCGCTTCGGCGTCGGTGCGCGCCAGCAGCACGGTCGGCACGCCGCAGACGTCGGCCGCGAGCCGCGCCGCAACCAGCTTGGCGACGGCTTCGCGCGTCGGCACCAGCACCTTGCCGCCCATATGGCCGCACTTCTTGACCGAAGCGAGCTGGTCCTCGAAGTGCACGCCGGCGGCGCCGGCGTCGATCATCGCCTTCATCAGCTCGAACGCATTGAGCACACCGCCGAAACCGGCCTCGGCGTCGGCGACGATGGGCGCGAAGAAGTCGACGTCGTCGCGCCCTTCCGACCACTGGATCTGGTCGGCGCGCTGGAACGTGTTGTTGATGCGCTTGACGACCTGCGGCACCGAGTTCACCGGGTACAGCGACTGGTCGGGGTACATCTCGCCGGCGCTGTTGGCGTCACCCGCCACCTGCCAGCCTGAGAGGTAGATCGCCTTCAGGCCCGCCTTGACCTGCTGCATGGCCTGGTTGCCCGTCAGTGCGCCGAGCGTGTTGACGAAGGGCTCGGTGTTGACCAGGTTCCACAGCTTCTCGGCGCCGCGGCGCGCCAGCGTGTGCTCGGGCTGCAGCGAACCGCGCAGGCGCACGACGTCGGCGGCGCTGTAGCTGCGCTTGACGCCTTTCCAGCGCGGGTTGGTCGCCCAGTCCTGCTCGAGCGCGGCGGTCTGCTGTTCGCGGGTCATCTTCGTGCTGCTCATACTTCCTCCGGTGCAGTGAATCGATGACTCAGACTAACCGGGTGGCTCGCACGGAGCAAGACCTATGTCTTATAGATGAGATATTTCTTTATTGTTATAAATCAACAAGTTAAGTTATGAATTTCTCAATATGCAATAGAGATTTCGCAATACAGCAGAATGAACGACTGACTTGTCGCGTCGATGTTCACGTCGTGGAACGCGTATTTCTCAATACGGAATGAGGAAAAGAAAAAGCCGCAGCACACGCTGCGGCTTTCGAGGGGCTGCGAAGCGTCAGAGCACGCGAATCGCCGCGGCCTGCGGGCCCTTCTGGCCCTGCTTCACTTCGAACTCGACCTTCTGGTTTTCCTGCAGCGACTTGAAGCCCTGGCCCTGGATTTCGCTGAAGTGTGCGAACAGGTCCTTGCCGCCGCCGTCAGGCGTGATGAAGCCGAAGCCCTTGCCGTCGTCGAACCATTTGACGGTTCCGGTCTGTGTGGTCATGCGATGTCTTTCTAACGTTATCGCGCATGCGACATGCACGCGCGGCGCAGCCACTCAAGAAACGTCGAAACCGGGGAGTTCAAACCGAAGGCGCGCCGCAACGACAGGCGCGCAGAGGGAGAAAAGACCTCAACGAAACTCGGTCTTGTGAATG
>Ga0138256_10003974_pt1 | contig 15679 bp, 11 predicted proteins | sample KNB2016incub_MG_FD_105486 | JGI IMG/M metagenome (GOLD analysis project Ga0138256, IMG submission 105486) | Active sludge microbial communities from wastewater in Klosterneuburg, Austria - KNB2014incub_MG | ecosystem: Engineered > WWTP > Activated sludge > Unclassified | place: Austria... | reverse complement strand
CTTCCTGATCGAAAAGATGCCCGACCCCAGCGCGATCTGGACGCGCGGCGAGGATCGGCACACTGAATGGGGCGGGTCGGTGCTCACCAAGGAGCAGATGACGCCGCACTACTTCAATGACTACGTGCTCGGTCGAGCGTTGGAGCTGGCGGCGACCAACGGGTGGGTCGTGAAGACCAATCCATTCGAGGGAGGGAGCGACCACACCCCGTTCCTCAAGGCGGCGAAACCTGGGCTCCTGTTGTGGCACTTCACCGACCAGTTCTACCACACCGACGGTGACCGCCTCGCCATGGTCTCGCCCGAGGAGCTGAAGAACGTGGGGGTGACCGCGCTGGTCGGCGGGCTGCTGCTGGCATCGGCCGACGGGGCCGCGGCGCGGGCGATCGTCGCCGAAGTGGAGCGTGCGGCTGCAGCGCGCTTGTTGGCCGAGCGTACACTCGGCCGGGCCGCGCTCGCCGGTGGCGCTGGTGGCGACGTCGCGCTGGAGCGAGACATCCTGCAAACGTGGGCGGCGTGGTACGATGGGGCACTGACCACGACCGAGGAGATCGAGGTCGGCGGAGCAAGCGCGGCCACCCGCGACACCATCGCCGCCTCCAGGCGGCGTGTGCGCCATGCGCTCGAGTCGGAGCTCACGGCGCTCGTCGCCCGGTAGGGGGATCGCGGCCCTGGGCGGCCTTGGCACGACCCGGTGAGCGGCGGGGGTGCGGGAGGCTGCAATGGTCACCCGGCGCGCACCCAAACCAACAGCAACTCTCACTCTTACCTGAATTCACTATGTTGTCCCGCGAGTTCTACACCATTGTCCACATCATCGGGGTTGTCACGCTCATGGCGGCGCTGGGCGGGGTCGCCCTGCACGCCATGAACGGTGGGACCGGTCACGACAATCGCTCCCGCCGCTTCACGGCAACGCTGCACGGCGTCGGCGCGTTTCTGGTCCTGCTCGGAGGTTTCGGGATGCTGGCGCGGCTCGGCGTCACGCACGGAGCGATCTTCCCGGCGTGGATCTGGGCCAAGCTGCTCATCTGGGTCTTCCTGGCCGCGGCGCCGTTCCTGCCATATCAACGGCCGGCGCTGGCGCGCTGGCTCATGCTGGGGCTGCCGGTCGCCGGTGGGCTTGCGGCGTGGATGGCGCTCTACAAGCCGATCTGACCCGGCGCCCCCTTCTCGCGCACGACGCGCGGCGCCGCTCCTGCGGCCCCCTGTTCCTGCGTGACGGCGCCGCGCGCAGCGCGTACCTTGCCTCCCCTTCCCTCCACACCGAGCCGTCACGTGCGCCTTCCATTCATCGCCGCCTTCCTGCTCGCCGCCGGCACCCTGCCGGCCCAGACGAACTACGACACGGTGCAGGTCCGCGCCACCTCGCTCGGGCGCGGGGTGCACGTGCTCTTCGGCGCCGGCGGCAATGTCGGACTCTCGGTGGGCGACGACGCGGTCTTCGTCGTGGACGACCAGTTCGCCCCGCTCACCCCGAAGCTGCTCGCCGCTATCCGCACCCTCACCGACAAGCCGGTGAAGTTCGTGCTGAACACGCACTGGCATGGTGATCACACCGGCGGCAACGAGAACCTCGGCAAGGCCGGCGCCCTGATCGTGGCCCACGACAACGTGCGCCGCCGGATGTCGACCGAGCAGTTCATGGCGGCGATGAACCAGCGTGTGGCCCCTTCGCCAAAGGAAGCGCTCCCGGTGGTGACCTTCACCGACGCCGTCACCTTTCACATCAACGGCGACTCGGTCGTGGCCACGCATGTCGCCCCTGCGCACACCGATGGTGACGCCTACGTGCACTTCGCCAAGGCGAACGTCGTGCACATGGGTGACGCCTTCAACAACGCCGGCTTCCCCTTCGTCGACCTGTCCAGCGGTGGCGCGTCGCAGGGCGTCATCAGCGCCGCCGACCAGGTGTACGCGATGACCAACGCCCAGACGAAGATCATTCCGGGCCACGGCCCGGTCACCGACCGCGTCCGCCTGAAGCAGTGGCGCGACGCGGTCGCCGCGGTGCGCAACGGCGTGCAGGCTGCGGCCCGGGCCGGGCGCTCCATCGACGAAGTGCTCGCGCTCAAGCTCGGAGCGCCGTACGAGAAGGAATGGCCGGCGGGGCACGATCGCTTCGTACGAGCCGTGTTCGAGGAAACGACGCGGCGCTAGGCAGCGCACGGTAGCGTGCGCCCGCGCGCGGATTGCAGCACGCGCGCGCGCGCGGACCGCTCCGCGTGCCCACCCACCGACTGCAGCACGCACCTGGCGGCGAGAGGGAGTGCCGCCGGCGCAGTTTCATCCCCTCGGCCCGGAGCGTAGGTTCCACGTTCGTCCGGTGCCATCGCCGCGCAGCGCCCCCGCGGCCCGTGCGTCGATGCCTCGCGCTGCAACGCAGCGGTAAGCAGTGGCCCGCTTCAGGGTCGAGGGAGTTTTTCTCCATGCGAAGTACAGTCTGTCCAGCCGTGGCCCTGCTCGTCATGGCCGCCTGTGGGGCCGGCGCAGATGGCCGAGCAGCCGGTGACTCGGGCCGCGCCGGCGCCGACAGCGCCGCCACGAGCGACTCGGGGCGAGGCGCATTCGCGCCGCGCCTGGCGAGCGATGGGATGCTCATCGTCGTCACCATGAGCCCGCTCACGCACGCCCTCCGAATGGCGGCGGATTCCTTCTCCGCGCGCGAGGCGGTGCGGGTCGTGCTCGACACCCTCCCCTCGCTCGCCCCCCTCACGCGCGCGCCGCGCGAAGACGCGGACATCATCGCCGTGTCGACGACGGTGCTTCGGACCCGATTCCTCGCCACCGACCGGGCCTCCTGGTCGTTTCCATTTGCCCGCAACCGGGTGGTCCTCGCGTGGACCGATTCCTCGCGCCGCGCCGCCGATATCGATTCGGCGAGCTGGCGGCGCATACTGGCACGGCGCACCACTCGTACGGGGCGCGCCGATCCGCAGGTCTCGGTGCTCGGCGTGCATACGCTGTTCGCCATGCAGCTCGCCGAGCAGCACCTCGCCGACGGCGGACTCGCCACGCGCCTCGGTACCGCCCCGACCTACCCATCGACCGACTCCCTGCTGGCTGCGCTGCTCAGCAACGAGTTGGATGTGATCTGGACCTACGAATCCGCGGCGCGCGCCGCAGGGCTTCGCTGGCTCAACCTCGGCAACCGCGTCGATCTCGGTGACGATGCCGAGGCGAACAGCTACGGCGCGGCCTCCACGCTCATCGTCCACGTCCCACCGCGCGACAGCGCCGCGGCGCGTGACTCGACCGCACCGGCGCCGGTCCCCGACTCGCTGAGGGTTCGGGGCGTCCCGCTACGATACGCCCTGACCATCCCGCGCCAAAGCCTCAACCTGGCCGAGGCCGAGCGCTTCGTACGCTTCCTGTTCTCTCCCGATGGACAGCGCATCCTGCGCGGCGGGGCGTTCGACGTGATCGATCCGCTCGTCGTCGTTGGCACCGGTGTGCCAACTGCGGTGGCCGTGATGGCCGACTCCGTGGCCCAGCTCCTCCCCGACAGCACCCGAGCCCCGGCGCGACGCCCATGACCCAGGGACTCATCCTTGTCCTGATAGTCGTCGGCGCCTACCTCGCCGCCCACGTCGTCTTCGACTGGCTGGCGCGAAAGCTCGTGATCGTCTCTGGCGCCGAGTACCTCATCCTCGGCGTCCTGCTCGGGCCGTCGGCCACGGGACTCATCGACGCGACGTTCCTGCAGGACATCGCCCCGGCGTCGGCGCTCGCGCTGGGCTGGATGGGGGCAATCAACGGTTCGCGACTCGTGCTCCTGCGATTGGTGCGCATCCCCGCACTGGTCTATCGCGTCGCGTTTGCCGAGTCGTTGATCACCCTGTTCATCGTCGGCGGACTCCAGTACTTCCTCCTGAGCTGGTTGTTCGGGCTCTCTCCCGATCGCGCCTTTGCACCTGCGGTGGCGCTGGGCGCCTTTGCCACGCTCTCCGGTCACGCCGGCATCGAACTGGCGGCCCGGCGGTCGAGGGGACAGGGCCTGCTGGTCACCACGCTCCGCGCGACGACCGGGGCCAACGCCGCGGTGGCGATCTGCACGTTCGGGATCCTGCTCGCCTTTGGCCATCCGCCCAGCACCGCGCTCTCGCGCCCGATCACGCCGACCGAGTGGACCGTCATCACCATCGTGATCGGCGTCGCGGGCGGGGCGCTCTACCACCTCTTCCTGGGCGAGGAGAACAGCGTTGACCGCATGTTCATCTCGCTTGGCGGTGTCCTGATCCTCGTCAGCGGGGCGGCAACCTACCTGCGCCTCTCGCCGGTCATGGCCGGGATGTTCTTCGGCATGACGCTCATCAACACGTCGCGCAAGCGCAACGAGATCACCGCCGCCCTCTCGCGCGTCGAGCGGCCGCTGTATTTCGTGCTGCTGATCTTTGCCGGCGCCTCGTGGCGGTTGAGCGCGCAGAGCGTCTGGCTCCTCCCCGTGCTGCTGTTCGTCGTTGCCCGCGCCGTCGGCAAGTTCGGCGGGGCACGCCTGGCCGCGCGCCTGAACGACGTCCTCCCGACACTCGGTCCCGACTGGGGAGTTGCCCTGCTCGGCCAGGGCGGGCTGATCATCGCCCTGTCGGTCAACTACCTGTACCAGGACACGCTGGCCCTGCCGAACCTCGTCTTCACCACCGCCATCATCTCGGTCCTGCTGACCGACCTGCTCTCGGGGCGCTTCGCGGCCTCGGTGATCCCCCCGGCCACGACGACGATGACGCATCCCATGCCGCACCGGGCACTCTAGATGCGTCGCCTCATCATCCTCGTGCTGATGCTCGGCGGGATGCAGCTCATCCTCCCGTTAGGCGCGCGCGGGTACGGCGGCCAGTGGCTGCTGATCTTCGGCTTCCTCATTGTCGCCGCCGAGGCGGTGGGCGGGCTGTCGGCGTCCATCCGCCTGCCCAAGATCGTCGGCTACCTGCTGGCGGGGCTGCTGTTCGGTCCGTCGTTCCTGAATACCGTCGACGCCGAGTCGATCACGCAGTTGGCCCCCGTAAGCTCCCTGGCCATCGCCCTCATCGCCTTCCTCGCCGGCGCCGAGTTGCGGTGGTCCGAGCTCAAGGAACGCGGGGTCCTGATCCTCAAGATCCTCACCGTCGAAATGACGCTGACGTTCGTGGCGGTGGCGGGATTCCTGGTGGCGGTGCGCGAGTACGTCCCGTTCCTGCAGGACACGACGTTCCCGGTCGCGCTCGTCCTCAGCATGATGTTCGCCTCGGTCGCGGTGGTGCACTCGCCGGCGGTGACCATGGCCCTGCTCACCGAGACCAAGGCGCGCGGCCCCGTCGCCCGGTCGACGCTCGGCGTCGTGCTCGTCTCCGACGTGGCGGTCATCCTGCTCTTCAGCGGCGCTCTTGCCCTGGCGCGTTCGGTTGCCCCTCCCGCGTCGGCGAGCGCGGGGGGCACTTCGCTCGGCCTGCTCGTCTGGGAGATCTTCGGCGCCCTGGTGGTTGGGGCCGCACTGGGTGGCGTCGTCGCCGTCTACCTGCGATGGGTCCGGCGCGAACTCTTCCTGTTCGCCGTGCTCATCGCCTTCTTCGGCGCCGAGTTGGCACGCGTTGTCCATGTGGAAACGTTGCTGATGCTGCTCACCGCAGGCTTTGTTTCCGAGAACCTTTCGGAAGAGGAGCGCGGCCACGCGCTGCGCATCGCCATGGAGCGGTCGGCCGCGCCGGTCTTCGTCGTCTTCTTCGCCCTCGCCGGGGCGTCGATGGAAGTGACCCAGATCCTCGTGCTCTGGCCGCTGCTCATCCCGCTCATCCTGATTCGGCTCCTCGCACTGTGGCTCGGCACCAACCTCGGCGCCCGCTGGGGTGGAGCGTCGCCCGAGGAGCGGCGCTACGTGTGGCTCGGACTCGTGTCCCAGGCCGGCGTCGCCATCGGCCTGGCGACCATCGTCGCCGACCTGTATCCCGAGCGCGGCGCCGACATTCGTACCTTGTTCCTCGCCACCCTGGCCGTGAACCAGACGGTCGGGCCGATCATGTTCCGGTACGCGCTGTCGCGCAGTGGTGAGCTGAACGAAGACGCCAACGCCGAGAGCGACGAGATCCTGTCCGGCCTGGCGGGTGACACCGGCGAGATGCCGGTGGCGACGGTCGCGGAGTCCTCGACGCCGCTACCGCCGCAGCCCGCCTAACGGCTTCGGTCGAAGGTCACGTTGCGGGTGCGCGCCTGGCTCAGACTGAAGCCCGTGACCAGGCCGCCCCGTCCCCGCACGAAGCGCACGCGCGTCCCCGCCGCGACGAATTCTTCCGGGGCGATCGCTTCGAGTGTGACCCACGGCCCCCAGCGCGTACGCACCTTGAGCGTGGCCCCCTCGGCCGTAATCGTCGCCCACGTGTCCAGTTCGTCGCTCGTGTAGCGGCCGGCATATGCGGCGGCACTCGCTGCCGTCAGCACGGGCGCAGGCGCCAGTTGCGGCGATGCCGTGGCCATGCCCAACGCCGCGAACTTCAACATCGGTGCGCCGGCTCGCGTCGAGAAGACGAGCGGCTCCGGCACGGCCGTCGTCGTGAACGTGGAGTCCGACGTGGCGGTCAGGGGAAGCGTCTGGCCAGCGACCTTCACGGCCATCGATGCGCCCGCACGCACCACCTCGACGACCATCCCGGCCGACGCTGCGTAGCGCCCGACCCATCGATCGAGCACCTCACCCCCCACAGGAACCGCCGCGCTCGAGGCGGCAACGACGGGCACCGTGAGCCGATCGGCGAGGTATCGGTCGACGACCTTGCGAGCCAGTTGCTCCGGCTGCGCCGCATAGTCGTTGCACAGCACGGCGACCGAGAGATGAGCGCCGGGAACTCGTAGCAGCTGGGCCCGGAAACCAATGAACGCGCCGCCGTGCTCCACCACGTCGAGTCCACGATAGGTCCCGGGTTGCAGGCCGAACGCGTACCGCTGCGAACTTCCATCGGCGAGCGGCTCGGACGGTGCGGTCGTGACCTGCCGAATCAACGCGGGGCCCCCACGACCGAGCGAATTCTGGTAGAAGTTGCGGTCCCAGTGCAGCAGGTCTTCAACCGTCGTGAGCAACCCTCCGTCACCAACGAGTGCAAAGCTGGTCCTGACGATCGCAAACGCCCCCGGGCCCGTGGGCTGGTACCCTTCGGCACGACGCTCGACGATGCGGGTGTTGTCGTCATGGAACTGCGTGCTGGTCATGCCAAGCGGCACGAAGATCCGGGCGGCCGCGAAATCGCGCAGCGACTGCCCGCTGGCACGCTTCACGAGCTCGGCGAGCAGCAGGTATCCCGAGTTGGAATACGAGTATTCGCTCCCCGGCTCGAAGTCGAGCGCATGCTGCCGGCGAATCAAGTCCAGCGCCACTTCCTGCGGGTACTCGTCGGCGAAACTGCGGCCCGACAGCCCCCACAGTCCGAGGTAATCGCGGAATCCGCTGGTGTGGTGCACCAGGTGGCGCACCGTCACCCGGTCGGTGTAGGCGGGGAGCTCGGGAATCCACTTCCGGATCGGGTCGTCCAGCGAGATCGTGCCGTCCTCGGCGAGCAACGCCACGCTCATCGCGGTGAACTGCTTCGACGTGGAGGCGATGTAGAACACCGTGCGGGGACCGATCGGGATGCGCTGATTGAGGTCGGCCATCCCGTAGCCACGCGCGAACACGATGCGATCGTCGCGGAAGACCCCCACGGCGCATCCCGGGGTGTTCGTATGGTCATACTGCGCGAAGATGGAATCGATCGCGGCTGGCGACGGATCGGCAGCGCGCGCAACAGTGCCGGCGGCAGCGGAGCCGCTGGCTACGGAGGCGGCGAGCAGGTGCGCGAGCGTCCTGAGAAGCATGAGCGGGACGGTTGACGGAACATGCGAGGCGCCGGGCCACGGCACCGGCGTGCATCGATCATGCACCCGGCCGTGGGCTCGCGGTAGGGGCGCACGCACGCCGCGACGCTGGTCCCCGCGCCGCAGAAGGCTGCGAGACGCCGTCCCGGGCGGTATCGTTGGCGCGACACCACGCCATGCGGACCTCCACCCTGCGCCCGTGCCATGCCCCGACTCCACCCAGCGCTTCTCGTCATCCCGCTCCTCTCCCTTGCCTCATGCCAGGCGCCGTCGTCAGGTGCAGCGATGACCGACGCGCATGCCCGCGCCCTCGGGGGCATCGGCAGCTTCGGCGAGTTGGTCAACTCCGGGGTCAAGACGCTGGCGCTCAGCGCAGTGCTGCCGGCGGCGGAGATGGACCAGCTTTTCCCCGAGGCAGAGCGCGTCGCCGAGCGCAACAAGGTGCAGCTGTATCGGGAGAGCGACCTGCTCGTGACCGACCTGTTCCCCGCCGACGTGGCCACGGGCAAGGACGTCCTGCTCATCTACCAGGGGAGCACGAAGGACGCGTACCTCCAGCTCAAGGCCGACGCGGACTCGCTCCGCAAGGCGGGGCTGTACGAGGGCAAGGCGCGTGAGGCCATCGCCCGTCGCTTCGGGCGAATGCTCAGCTACCCCACGTGGCGCATCAACGAGTTGCTCGCCGAGCAGGGCGAGTTTCGCACGCTGCGCGACTTCGGGATCCGCGCGAGCAACCTCTTTCTCTACTACCGGGACCTGGACCGGGCGACCGAGTTCTATCGCGGGACGCTTGGCATGGAGTTGGTAGCCGACTACGACATGGCGCGCATCTTCCGCATGACCGAGGACTCGTACCTCATCCTGGTGGACGCCACCAAGGGGATGCACACCGCCGACGAACCGAAGTCCATCGCCGTCGCGTTGGTGACCGACCAGCTGGAGCAGTGGCACGCCTACCTGGCCACGAAGGGAATCGCCCCGAAGTCCACCTTCGCCCCCAAGCCAGGTCGCGCGCACGACGGCTTCGTAATCGAGGACCCGGAAGGGTACCTGCTGGAGTTCGAGCGCTTCAACCAGCACCCGGAAAATGAGCACCTCGTCCCGCAACTGGCGCAGACTAGGGTGGTGCGCGGGCCGGCCAGCACCGTGCCGGACGGACTCGGCTTCAACGCCACGGTCACCTGGCTCTACTACCGCGACATGCAGGCGATGCAGACGTTCTATGAAGAGGTGATGGGGTTGAAGCTCGTGGTCGACCAGGGATGGGCAAAGGTCTATCGCGGGTCGCGCACCGGCTATGTCGGCCTCGTGGATGAGCGGCGCGGCATGAATCGCTGGAGCGAGAAGAAGGCCGTGAACGTCTCGTTCATCATCGACGACATCGACGGCTGGTTCAACTACGTCAAGGCGCACGACACGTTCCCGCTGCGCGGGACGACCGTGAACGACGACGAGGCGGGTCGTTACCGCGCGTTTGTCGGCTACGACCCCGAGGGCTACTACATGGAGTTCGACCTCTTCCGCGAGCATCCGCTCAACGCGAAGCTGATGCCATACCTCGGCACCGCCGCGAAGTAGGACGAACCCGCGCCGTGACGCCCCGCCGGCACGGCGCTCGCCGCGGGAGCCAACGCGTCCGAGGCGCACGCCCCGCGCCTCGTCGAAGGGTCCGAACGTCTCGTCCCTCACCCCTTGTCGGCGTACCCCTAGCCGGCTTATGTATCGGGCGATGATTGCGTGACGGACCCTCACCCGCTGCCGCCATGGCCGGATCGGACATCTACACGGGAAGCCTCGAGCTGCTCATCCTCAAGTCGCTGACCTGGGGGGCGCGACACGGCTACGCCGTGGGTCAGTGGATCCGCCAGGGGACCGGCAATGCACTCGTGGTGCAGGAGGGGGCGCTGTATCCCGCCCTGCACCGCCTCGAGCGCAAGGGATTCGTCGAGGAGGAGTGGGGGATCACCGACACCAACCGCGAGGCCAAGTTCTACAAGCTCACCCCCGAGGGTCGAAAGCAGCTGCGCGGCGAAGTCGCGCGCTGGCAGGCGCACGTGCAGCTCATGACGGCCGCGCTCTCTGCAGGCAAGCTCTAGGGAGGATGCCATGACCAGGAAGACGGTACACCTCGGCCAGGGTGACGAGCGCGCCGCCCGCGACGTGCAGCGCGAGATCGACCTGCACCTCGACATGCGCGCCCGCGAGTTCGAGGCGCAGGGCATGACACCCGCGGCAGCGCGACAGGCCGCGCTCGACGCATTCGGCGATCGCCGTGAGATCGAGGCCGAGGTTCGTGGATTGCACACCTCGACCGTCCGTGAGCGCGCGCAACGCGACTGGCGTACCGCCCTGCGCCAGGACCTCACGGTCGCCGTGCGCGGGCTGCGCCGCACGCCCGCCTTCACCGTCGTCGCGCTGCTCACCCTCGCCCTCGGGATCGGCGCGAACACCGCCATCTTCAGCGTGCTGCGCCCCGTCCTCCTGCGACCGCTCCCGTATCCCGAGGCCGACCGCCTCGTGCAGGTCTGGAGCGATCACCGCGCACTGGGGCGACAGGAGCCGGAGTGGCTCACCCCGCCCGACTTCGACGACTGGCGCGACCAGAACAGCACCTTCTCCGCCATGGCCGCCTACCGGGGCTGGGGGCCGGACATCACCGGGAGCGGGGACCCGCGCTCGCTCAGCGGCGTGGCCGTCAGCGGCAACTTCCTCTCGATGCTCGGCGCCCGCCCCGCGGTCGGCCGGCTGCTCACCCCGGCCGACGACACGCCGGGCGCCGAGCCGGTCATCGTGCTGAGCGACGCGCTCTGGCAACGCCAGTTCGGCGGCGATTCGGCCATCGTCGGGCGCCTGCTCACGCTCAACGGTGAGCCATGGCGGGTGGTTGGAGTCACCGACGCCGCGTTTCGCCCCCCGCTCGCCAACGCCCCCGACCTCTTCCGCACCATGCGACGCGCGCCGACCGACTCGTGCGGGCGAGGCTGCATCGTCCTGCGTGTCATCGGCCGACTCAAGCCCGACATCACCCTGGCGCAGGCACAGGGCGACCTGGCGCGCATCGCCGAACGGCAGGCGCGCGACTTCCCCGAGACCAACGCCAAGGTCGGCGCGTGGCTCGTCCCGCTGCACGAGCAGCTCACCGGCGAGACCAAGCCGGCGCTGCTCGCCCTCGCCGGCGCCGTCGGCTTCGTCCTGCTCATCGCCTGCGTCAACCTCGCCAACCTCCTCCTCGTGCGCGGCGCCGGCCGCTCGCGGGAGTTAGGCGTGCGCGCCGCGCTCGGCGCCGGACGCGGACGCATCCTGCGACAGCTGCTCGTGGAGAGCGCTGTGCTCGCCGTGCTCGGCGGCACGCTTGGGCTGCTGGTGGGCATGGCGGGCAGCAGTACGCTCGCGACCCTGGTCCCGGAGAACATCCGGTCGCTCGGCGAGATCGGCGTCGATGGCACGGTCGTGGCGTTCACGGCGGCGATCACCCTCGCATCGGGCATGCTCTTCGGCATGCTCCCAGCGCTGCACGCCGCCCGCACCAACCTGATGGACGCGCTACGCAGCGGCACGCGCGAGGCCGGAGGGCGCGGAGGGGCACTGCGCTCCTCGCTCGTCGTCTCTGAAGTGGCGCTGGCCGTGGTCCTGCTCGTCGGGGCAGGACTCCTGATGCGCAGCTTTCTCCTCATGCAGCGTGTGGAGCTCGGCTTTCGCACCGATCGAGCACTCGTCAGCCCGGTCTTCTTTCCCCGCTCTCGCTATGAGCAGCCGCAGCGCGCAGTGCAGGCCACCGAGAACCTGCTCGCTCGCCTGCGCGCACACCCGGCCGTGGCTAGCGCCGAGGCCAGTGACGTGACGCCGTTAGGCGGCGGTGGCGACCAGGACGTGACGGCGATCGCGATCGGTGAGCCGCCGCGCACCGACGGGCCGGGGGCCATCTGGTACCGCGCCGTCAGCGCCGGCTACCTGCAGTCGATGGAGATGCGGCTCGTGGCGGGGCGCTACTTCACGGCCGAGGATCGCGAGGGATCGGCGCCGGTCGCCATCGTCAACGAGGAAGCGGCGCGCGCATTCTGGGGCGGGAAGAGTCCCATCGGGCGCGTGCTGGCCACCAGCGACGACCCGGCCGAGCCACGGGCCACGATCGTCGGCGTGGTTGCCTCGGCGCGCCACGACGGCCCCAACCAGCCGTACAAGACCGAGATGTTCCTGCCGATGGGCCAGTTCCCCACTCGCGCCGTGAACGTGGTACTGATCCCGGCCAGCGGAACGGATGCGGCCGTGGCTGCCCTGCGCGGCGCGCTTGCAGAAGTCGACCCGCTCGTACCGCTCAACAGCGCCACACCGATCAGCCAGCTCGCCGGCGATGCCGTCGCCCTCCCACGCCTGTACGCCACGCTCGTCGCCCTCTTTGCCGCCGTCGCCATCCTGCTGGCGATGCTCGGCGTGTACGGCGTCATGGCGTACTCCGTGTCGCAGCGGCGTCGCGAAATCGGCGTGCGCCTGGCCATGGGCGCATCGCCGGCCGGCATCAGACGGTTGGTGCTGGGCGAAGGTGGACGCCTGGCTATGCTCGGCGTGGTGGGAGGACTCGTGCTCTCGCTTGCGGCCGGCCGGCTGCTGAGCAGCCTGCTCTTCGGCGTGCAGCCCTACGACCTGCCGACGCTGGCGGTGGTCATCACCGTGCTCGGCGGGATGGCGCTCGTCGCATCGTGGCTCCCCGCTCGGCGAGCCATGCGCGTGGACCCGCTCGAGGCGATGCGCGACGAGTAGGACGCGCACGGCGGCCAGCAGGTCGACCGGACTGGCTGGCGTGTGGGGCGAACAGCGGGGAGACGGCACGAGAGGCGCATGGCGCCTCGGGCTACCCGTCCGTACTTTCGACCGGAATCGATCCGCCTCCGTATCCTCCGTCGTCGCCTCCTGATGTCGCTCACGTCGTCGCTTGTCCGATCCACACGCCGCGCCGCGCTGGCGCTCGCACTCCTCTCCGCTCCGCTGCTCGCGCAGGGCAGTGGCGCGCCGAGCCAAACCTACCCGCAACTGACCGCACTCTTCAGCGAGTGGCGCACCTTCGAGGAGCCGCCGCGCATGAATGGCGTCCCCGACTACACGCCGGCCACGAACGCTCGCCGGCTGCAAGAGTTGCAGCGCCTGCAGCAGCGCCTGCGCGGTATCGACACCGCGGGGTGGAGCATCGCCGAGCAGGTGGACCACCACCTCGTGCGCGCCGAGATGAACGGGATGGAGTATCACCTGCGCGTCCTGCAGCCCTTCGCCCGCGACCCCGCCTACTACGTCTCCATCATCACCGGCGAGAGCGACACCCCGGCCAAGGAAGGGCCGACGATTCACGGGGCCATCAAGCTGTTCGAGTACCCGGTCTGGCCTCGAACCCAGCTCGATACCGCGCGCCCGCTCTCTGCCGAGCAGGCCGCGCGCCTGACGGCGCAGCTGCGCACCATTCCCCCGCTCCTGCAGCAGGCGCGAACCAACGTTGCCTCGGCCAACGCCCGCGACCTGTGGATCGGCGGCGTGCGCGCCTTCGAGGAGCAGAGTGAAGCGCTGCACGAACTGGGCACCAAGGTCGGCAGCAGCAACACCGCGCTGTCGCGTGCCATCGCCGATGCACGCTCAGCGACAGACGGCTTCGCTCAGTGGATGCGCGACGAGGCGCCGAAGAAGACCGGACCGTCCGGCATCGGCAAGGAGCAGTACACCTGGTACCTGCGCAACGTCCTGCTCGTCCCGCTTAGCTGGGAGGAGGAGGTCACCATCACCAGGCGTGAACTCGCCCGGGCCGGCGCCTCCTTGCGCTTGGAGGAGAACCGCAACCGCAACCTCCCGCAACTCAAGGTCGCCAACACCCCCGAGGAATACCACGCGCTGCAGGAGCAGGCCATTGCCCGCTACCTGCGCTTCATGCGGGACAATCAGATCCTCACCATGCAGCCGTGGTTCGAGAAGGCCATGCGCGAGCGCACCGCGGGCTTCACCCCCGAGGCTGGCCGCAACTTCTTCATGCAGGCCACGCAGCGCGACCCCATCCCCCTGTGGACGCACCTCTACCACTGGTGGGACAACATGCGCATGAAGGAGCAGCCGCACGCCAGCCCGATCCGGCGCGGCCCGCTGCTGTACAACGTGTGGATGAGCCGCGCCGAGGGGACGGCCACGGCGATGGAAGAGTGGATGATGCACGCCGGACTGTACGACGAGTCGCCGCGCTCGCGCGAGATTGTCTGGATCATGCTCATGAACCGCGCCGCGCGCGGGCTCGGCAACCTGTACGCCCACGCCAACACGCTCTCCATGGAGGAGGCCGGCAACATCCACGTGAACTGGACGCCGCGTGGCTGGATGCGTCGTGACCCGCTGCTCGGCTTCGAGCAGCACCTGTACCTGCGCCAACCGGGCTACGGTGCGAGCTACATCACCGGCGGTCGACTAATGGAAGAAACCATCGCCGAGCGAGCGCGCCAGCTGGGCGATGCCTTCACGCTGCGGCAGGTGATGGACGAGATCAACGCCGCGGGGATGATTCCGGTGTCGTTGATCTACTGGCAGGTCACCGGCGATGACCGGATGGTGCGGGAGCTGAAGGAGGGGGTGGGGCCGTTGCCGTTTCGGTAGGGGCGTCGCAGCATGGAGCCGCGGGGAGCACGCTTCGCGCGTGCTCCCCGTCGTTCATAGGGCACGCCAAGCCGCGGCCATGCGGTCGCGGGCGCGCGCATCGGGGAGTCGCCCGGTCGCTCCCCCGACATTGTCCACGGCGTGCGCTGCCCGGCTCGTCCCGGGAATCGCACAGGTCACCGCCTCGTGCGACAGGATCCACTTGAGCATGAACTGCGCCCAGCTCTGTACGTCGTAGTCGGCTGCCCACGTGGGCAGCGCCTTGCCGCGGGCGCGGGCGAACGACCCGCCGCCACCAAACGGACGATTGGCGATGAACGCCACGCCGCGCTCGGCGCAGGTGTCGAGCACCCGCGACGCCGCCTCGGGCTCGTCGAGCGACAGGTTCAGCTGCACGAAGTCCAGCCGCTCCTCTCGCACGATGCGCTCCACCTGGTCATGCGCCGACGCGAGGTAGTGCGTCACGCCGATGTACCGCACGCGCCCTTCCTCCTTCCACCCGCGCAACGTCTTGAGGTGGGTCCGCCAGTCGAGCAGGTTGTGCACCTGCATCAACTCAAGCCGCGGCGTGCGCAGCAGCGCCATCGACTCGGTCATCTGACGAACGCCGGCCGTTTCGCCCGACGTCCATACCTTCGTCGCCAGCCACAGGCGGTCCCGCAACCCCTCCGCCTGCACCAGGTCTCCGACCACGCGCTCGGACGATCCGTACATCGGCGACGAGTCGACCACCGTTCCGCCGGCGTCGACGAATGCCCGCAGCGTCTCGCCGCGCTGCTCGCGAAGCGCCCGGTCCGTCCCCACGTCGAAGGTCTGCCACGTCCCCAGGCCGACGGCGGGGATGCGTTCGCCCGACGAGGGAATCGGGCGCGTGAGCACCGGGGCGGCGGAGGACACGGTGTAGGCGGGAAGCAGGGCAGCGCCGAGCGCGGTCGCGCCCGAATCTCGCAGAAAGCGGCGACGATTCATGGTGATGCGGTTGTCGTGAACAAAGGGCAACGTTGGTGACGGCGAACTCGTCGCGCAACCGTTACTCCGTTCGAAGCGCCACCACCGCGTCCACCCGTGACGCCCGCCACGCGGGCAGCAGCGTAGCGAGCAGCGCCACCGCTCCCAGTCCGACCGACACGGTCGCGATCGTCAACGGGTCGCGTGGCGAGATGCCGTACACCAGCGGCCGAAGCGCTGTCCCGAGCAGCAACGCCGCACCGCCACCCACCGCGATACCCATGGCGGCCAGCCG